>Ga0065707_10000588_pt1 | contig 38158 bp, 36 predicted proteins | sample SwiRhicommuniRL3_FD_59094 | JGI IMG/M metagenome (GOLD analysis project Ga0065707, IMG submission 59094) | Switchgrass rhizosphere bacterial communities from Rose Lake, Michigan, USA - RL3 v2 (version 2) | ecosystem: Host-associated > Plants > Roots > Rhizosphere > Soil | place: East Lansing...
CGCCGCATTTCGATAATGTTCTGCGGCTTCCACATAAGAACTGGCAGTGGTTGCCTTTTTCAATTCGGAATAGCCAGAGAGAATGAAAGGTACAAAAATGGCAAGAAGGATGGCGAAGAGAATGAGTGAAATACGAACGATGTTACGAGACACAAACCTATTATAAATGTGACCCTCCCTTTGGAACCATCTAAAAGTGACAAATGATAAAAAAAGAGTAACTTCTCCCCTGAATTATGGTCTTGTAACGTGGAGAGATGTTGAGTTCAAGCCAGATTTGCCGCTCGTCTCACAAGCGAAGCGGTCCTGTGGATCATTTACTAGGCTTTTGGAATGGAGTGTACGCTAAATTTTCAGGTTTTGGTTTAGATAATTATGCGGCACTCTGTAGGCAAGTGGAATATAATCACAGCATATATGGGCGCATCCCTTAATCAGATCCTTTCTGTTCTCACCGAACCAGCAGGTAGTCTGATCTATCATCTGATCCTGGTATTTTCCATCGCGGGCGCGTTACAGTCTGCTGTTGTGAACTGGCGGTCGAGTGAATTTCCACAGGCACGCCGGACGATGTTCGGGTTGGGAGTGCTGCTCATCGCGCAGATTACACTTTTTCTCGTCAGTGTCATTGGAGTTCAAGGGATTATCAATCTTCCACTGTTCCTGCCCCCGCTCGACCGGGCAGTGACGCTCTTTTCGCTCGTATGGCTGATCTGGTTGTGGGCATTCCCGGAACCCAGTCGCCCTGCAGATGCCGGGACCTGGCTTTTGAGTTTACTGGTTGTCGCGGCGCTGGGACTCAGCCTCGTCGCCTATTCAACCGAACCGGTCCAATCTTCATACAATCAAACCATTTATGATGGGTACTGGCAACTGGCCAGCATTGGCTTCTCTTTAATTGGTTTGCTTCTTTTGGTTGTGCGCCGTCCGAACGGATGGGGTTACGGCGTCGCGGTCTTTTTGCTCAGTTTCGCCGGCCATCTTCTTTATATGATGATCGGACGCATCCCAGGGGATTTTCCGGGCGCAGTAAGACTGGCACACATGGCAGCTTATCCCATTTTATTGACTCTGCCCCAGCGTTTCCCCACTGCAACGAACAGACTGACAAGCGTCAAACAGCAGGATGCTCCAGTGGGAGAACGACGTAAATATAGTACCGATCCCAAGACCTTCCACGCGCTGCTCGCGCTGGCCGGTGAATCCAGCACTGAAAAATTAAGTCAGGCGATCACCCGTGCCATCGCGCAGACAATGCTGGCTGACCTGTGCTTCCTGATCTATCTAACGGATAACAACAACCAGATGCAGATCGCCAGCGGATATGATTTGATCCGTGAAGAGAATCTGGAGGGCGGGAGCCTCAACAAAAATCTGATCCCGATGCTCACCAATGCGCTGCAGCGCGGCCGTCCATTACGTCTGCCTTCGAGCAGTACCTCGGCCGATATCAAAGGATTAAGCGATCTGCTCGGCCTGACCAATCCTGGCCACTTGATGAGCGTACCCATCGTATCGCAGGAAAAGGAACCTTTGGGCGGAGTACTTCTGTTGTCTCCCTATTCAAACCGGTTATGGAGCGCGGAAGATCAGGCTTTCCTGACAAATATTGCGACCTCGCTTGTGCCCATTATCCAGCGCGGCCAAAAGATGAGCTCGCTCGAGATCAAAGGGGAACAGACCAAGCAGGCGTTGGATGTGGCACAGTCCCGCATTACGGATCTGGAGCAACGGAACACCGACCTGCTGAAACAAATGGAAATGGTCAAAGCAGACGCCCAGGAGGGACTGAGCCAGGCTGAGCATCTGGCTGCCATGCGCAAGATGCAGGAAGAGACGCAACAAGCCCTTGAAAAGCTCAAAGAAGAGAATGAAGAACTGCGCGTTCTCAAAGCCACCAAAAAGACAAGCTCTGCCCCTTCTGCCCAAATGGAAAGTGAATTGCGTCTGACCCTGGAAGAGATGGCTCGTCTGCAAAATCAGTTAGCCGAAGCGAATATGCGCATCGTCGAAGCAGAAAAAGGTTCCTCTGTTGCACATTCGACAGAGCAGGCCGAAGTGGTCGCCTCTATTTCGCAGGAACTTCGCCAGCCCATGTCGTCCATCGTGGGATACACGGATCTGCTGCTAGGCGAATCGGTGGGAATCCTTGGCACCTTGCAGCGCAAATTCGTGGAACGCATCAAAGCTTCCACAGAACGGATCGGCAGCCTGATCGATGACTTGATCCAGGTGACAACGCTGGAAACGGGACTCAACGACCTCAAACCTGAGCCTGTGAATCTGGATCTTATTATTGATAACGCCATGTCCTATACAAGCAGCCAGATACGCGAGAAGAACATCTCGCTGCATCTCGACCTGCCGAAGAACATGGCACCCATCTATGCCGACCGTGAGGCCCTTCAACAGATTTTGATCCACCTTCTCCAAAACGCGGGGGCGGCCTCCCCGGTGGAAGGGACCGTGCATTTAAAAGTCCAGACCAAAACAGAGGATGAGAAGGAATATGTCCTTATCCAGGTCAGCGATACCGGTGATGGTATTGCCCCTGAAGATCTGAGGCGCGTGTTCACCCGTTTATATCGAGCGGATAATGTTTTGATCCAGGGCGTGGGTGATACCGGCGTTGGGCTTTCCATTGCGAAGACGCTTACCGAAGCACAAAAGGGCCGGATCTGGGTGGATAGCAAACCGGGCGTCGGTTCAACCTTTAGTGTCCTGCTGCCGATCGCCAGGAACTCAGCTCTAAAGAACCCGGAGACCTAATTATGCAAGCCCTGCGCCAATTGGGTGCTGGAGTGATCGTTGCAATCTTTTCTGTGATTTTGGTGATCGGGGGAATCTTTCTCTCTCTCGCTGAAACTCTGCCCTCGCCTGCCACTCCTACACTAATCCCTCCAACATTTCCACTGAGCTTTCCAACACCGACTGCCACGATCGTTACAATTCTTCCCAGCGAAATACCGACAGAAACGATACTCCCGTCTGAAACCGCATCTGCATCACCCATTGCTTCGCAAACCTCCCTGCCACCTACAACCTGCACCCCACCTTCGGGATGGATCCGTGTCACTGTGGGAGCAGGCGATACAGTTTACTCCATTGCACAACGTTATAAAACCAGTGCTGAGAATTTGAGTGCTGCCAACTGTCTTACGGCTGTGGAAGTGCCGGCCGGTCTCACTTTGTATGTCCCTCCCGTCCCAACCGTTACGGTGATCCCCTGCGGCCCACCCGCAGGATGGGTGAAAAACTACATTGTGCAGCCCGGCGATACCTTGTTCCGCATCGCGGTCTCTTATAATATTACCTATCCTCAATTGCAACGCGGCAACTGCATGGGAAGTTCCACAATCATTTATACCGGTCAGCGACTTTGGGTTCCAAACATTCCGACGCGCACTCCGATCCCCAGTCTTACGATCATTCCAACGTTACCACCCGCGACACAGACCCCTCTTCCCACCGTCACAACAGCTCCGCCCACGGATACTGAGTTACCACCGCCAACTGTTATACAAGAAACACCGATCACGCCCAATCCATAAGGCATGAAAAGATTTTTTTACATCCTACTTCTAGCGGTTTACATTCTCGCCGGATGCAGCCCTCTCGCGCTCGCGCCTTCCAGCATCCAACCGGCCCTGCCTTTTGCACTGGTGACTGCCGCGCCGAACGCCTCGCCAACTCCCACTCCTTTCCAACCGATTCCCTGGACGCCGACCGGCACGCTTCCATCGCAGCCGATCGGTGATACCGCTACACCAACGGCGACTCTCCCCGCCGCGACGCAGACCGAAATCCCAACCATCGACCCCAACCTTCTCGTCAACACGGTCGTGCCCTTTTCGACCATCGACCCGGCGGGCAGTCAGATCCTCAACAATGGACAGGAGACTGTCAATTTCCTGCTGATCGGTTCAGATCGCAGACCGGGTGGTTCCTTCCGCACGGACACCATGGTGATCGCCATCCTGCGCCCCAATGATGGGCAGGTCTCGCTTATTTCCATTCCCCGTGACTTATGGGTATCTATCCCCGGTTGGGAGAACCAACGCATCAACACAGCTTATCAACATGGAATTTCTGTTGACTACCCGGGCGGCGGACCGGGCTTATTAAAAGATACGATCCTCTATAACCTGGGGATTCGCATCGACCATACTGCCATGGTGGAATTCGATGGTTTTCGTCAAATCGTGGATACCCTCGGTGGTGTAGATGTGCCAGTTTCCTGCGCGTACACAGATTGGCGTCTGATCGATCCAAGCTATGACCCGGAGAATGAGAATAACTGGGCGCTGTACACGACCGGACCTGGTCTCATTCACATGGACGGTGATCTGGCGTTATGGTACGCGCGCTCACGTCAAAAATCCAATGATTTCGACCGCGGCCGTCGTCAGCAGGAAGTTCTCCGGGCACTGTTCACACAAACCTTGCAGGCGGGAACGCTCAAGCGCCTCCCCGAGCTATATAATGATTTAAAAAACACGGTGGAAACAGATCTCAATCTTGTTGATCTCTTACAGCTTTCCCTCTACGCGCCCAAAATGACGAATGCAGACATCCGTAGTTATTACATCCGTCCGCCGCTCGTCACTTCATGGATCACGGAGGGGGGTGCGGCGGTCTTGCTCCCTAATGAAGAGCCTCTGCAGCAGATGTTAACGGAAGCACTTTCCGCTTCGACAAAAACGGTCGAACGGCAGAAAATTGTCATCGACGTGATGAACGGGACTTCCATCACAGGGTATGAAACACTGGCAGCGACACGTCTTAACTACGCGGGGTATGAGACTCATATCATTCCCTCTGATCGACAGGACTATGCCTATTCCGTTTTGATCGACAAAACCGCGACACAGGACCGCGCCCAGAGTGATCCCATCCTCAACGCGATGGGCCTGTTGCCGGGCAGCGTCATTTCAGGGCCGGACCCCAACAGCAAATCGCATTATCTTTTGATCTTGGGATATGACTACGAACCATGTTTTAGCCCGGAGAAACTAGGACAGTGAATAATTCTCGAATAACCTGAGAACTGCAAGCCAGCCTCGATCAATTCCCTTCCGACCACCCATTGACCCTGACAGTTCTTAGAGACTCTCTTGGCGTGGGTCTTCGACCCCGCCGAGATATGACCGTAAGGTCTCCTTTGCCTTATTATTTACTCGTTGCTTGCCATGCAAAGGATTATATTCATTTGCGCATTAAAGTACGAATAAAAAGCTTACACTTCTGATCTTCTGGATAGCCCCTAATGACACATGCTCGAAGCGGTAAACAAACTGTAAAGTCCCCTGGTCGCGTTCCACGCTATACTACCAACCGAAGTTATTGAATCTGAATCAACAGCCTGGCGGAGGAATGGTCAGAGTTTACAGAGCGTAAGCGATGACGTGACTGGAAAAAGTATAGGCAAGCATATTAGGAAGAGGGAAATTATCCTAAACGAAGCATAAAACCAACCCCAAAATATAGAAGGGCACGTACTAAAAAGGCACACCGAACGATGAGCGAAGGATCAGCGAAGGATGAGCGAAGGATCTTTTTGCCAAAAATGGCTCTTTCGCCAAAATTGGGTGCCAGATATGGGGGTCCACCTGACACCAATGCAAAGCCATCTTCCCAGGCGTTCACTAAAGCTTGCAACGCGTCCTGCTGTGAACTGCTTTTTACCCTGAGGAATCTGAAGTATCAAAAGTTTGTGTCGCAGTCGTAGCGGGACTGGAACTGCCAAGAACATCCACAATCAGCTGCGGGCGATAGAGTGGGATCGCATCCCGACTGGCAAGGCTAAAGGGGGTCGCGTTGAACGTGATCAGGACAATATCGTATGTGCCGTTCCCCTTCACCAGGGAAGTCAGATCTACGCTGGTCCATCCCCTGGCTTCAAAAGGTTCGGACACGGTAATCAATTCCCCAATAGGGGGAGCGTTCCCATACGTGAGCGCGGATTCGCTCCAGGCATGATTCATCACAGCCCGCACCTGATACCCGGAGATCGACGGATTGTTGGCATACAGACGCAGGGTGGCGCGGACTACCGTCCCTGGCAAGCCTTCCACGTCAAAACGCAAATAACTGGCTCCCAATGGCCCTCCATACAGGCGCAACATATTCGAGGCGCCGAAGTTCGAAGCTGGCTTTGGCTTGCTAATATATGCGTCCGCGCTGGGAGCAAAGGGAAATGCGGTCGTTACGGGTGTGGGGGATGCTGTTTGCGTGGGAGCAGGTATCATCTGGGTCAATGCGGAGGAAGTCATGCCGACCGGGGGGTCTCCGTGGCATTTTCCAGTCCCCGAATCCGTGAAGGTGCTGCCCGCCTCGGGAACGAATTGCCAGTCATAACCGGCTGGATGCAGCGTAAGCTTGAGGATCCCGAAGGTATCGTTATTCAGTACTTCACTGTTCGCCGCGAGGCTCTCGATTTCAGTCAGGTTTGCCCCCCCCGTCCCTACAATAAACTCCCGAATGCCGCGCTCAGTATCCAGCGTTCCATCGGGCGTCTGGGGAGCAAACCGCTCATAGATATGATCATGCCCATTCAGGATGATCTCGACCTCGTTATTATATAAAATTTGCCAGATCCACTGGGTATTGCTGGCTCCACGTCCTCCCGAGCTAAAGAGCGGAATATGCCAGTAGGCCAGCGTGCAGAGATTGGGGTGCGCCCTCAGGTCCGCAGCCAGCCACATCGCTTGAGGCGAGCCATCCCCACAGCCACCTGCATCTCCACAATTGGAATTTAAAGCGATCAAATGCCAGGTCCCAAGGTCATAGCTGTAATAGCCCTGGGAGGCATCGCCCGCAGCCAAGCCAAAATATCTGAAGTAACCCGCTGCACCTTCATTGTAACTTGTGCAATCCGTGCCATCCGAAGTAAGGTACTCATGGTTGCCAACGACCGGGCGCGAGATCGATTTCACACGTCCCCAGCTTGGGTCGTAGGATTGCAGAAAGGCTTGATCGCCTCCGCATTCGTATTGAACATCCCCCAGCGGCAGGACAGCTGCCAGGTCGGCGTCCATCAGAAGATCAGAGGTGTATTTCTGCCGACAGGAACTTGAATTCCCTTCGCCGTTATTAAAGTTGGTGCTGGCAGGATCGCAGGCAATATCGCCGGCTGCAGCGATCACAGGGTCGGAAGCCGCCAGCACAGCTGCAAGAGTCCCCGCCAAATTTGTCGATCCAAATGATATCCAAATTAAAGCCATCAATATCACTATTGATATGTAATATCGGGGATTTTGAAAACGAACAGCTCTCATCAACCCAGCTTTATGCTCCATTCAAGATGGCGAATTGAAAAAAATCTTTAATAAGAAACAGCGGTGGGTTTTGCGATGCTTACCTGCCTGGAATAAGGCAGGGCGGCTCTGTTTTACATCAATGGGAAATAAATCTTACCTGTCATAATTATAAATTATCATTGCAGCTTGCTGCCAGAAAACCTATCCCCTTTAAGTTCGATGCCTGCGGCTTACGAAAACGGGCAACAGCAACTGTTGCCCGTTTTCTTTTCCAGACCTAAATCATTCTCAAGGCGCAGTTTCGATTACCAACTGGGCTGGACTCCCACCTTCGCGGGACGAAAAATCGGCGCCATCTGAGCTATCCGCGATCAATACAAAAGTATAAGTACCATTCCCGTTCATCAGTGAGCTGACGTCATACTCAACCCACGTATTAGCAGTCAGGGCACCTTTATTATCAGACGGTCCACTTAATAGAGCCGGCTGCGTATTCCACGTTAACCCCGATTCCGTCCAGGAATTGTCTGCCAGGTAGACTGCCGGGCCATTCTTCGTTGTATCTGTTAAAACGAAGACTCGCAATTTGGCGCTTTGGATTGGACCGCTCAGGCCACCCACCGTGAAACGCAAATAACTTTCCTCCATCGGGTCTGGCGCGCCATCCACAGATACATAGGACAACGTGCCATAATTGCTGGTGGGAGAGGCTTGCTTGACCCGCGCATCGACTTCCACTGCAAATGTATAATTACTGACCGATGAAGTGGGTGAAGCCATTGGGGCCGCCGTTGGCGACGAAGTACTTGTAGATGTGGCGGAACTGCTGAGTGTAGCCGGGGGTGTATTCGTCGCTGTGGGCGTAAGAGTAGGCGAGGGTCCAATGGTGCTTGTCCCAGTAGCGGTCTGTGTGGCTGCGCTTACCGGAGATGGAGTCAGAGTCGAGGTGCCGGTCGCCGTATTCGTTGCTGTTGACGTACGGGTTGGCGAGGGACCGACTGTGCTTGTCTCAGTAGTAGTCTGTGTAGCTGCACTTATAGGAGATGGAGTCAGGGTTGAGGTGCTGCTCACCGTATTCGTCGCTGTAGGTGTACGCGTCGGCGAGGGTCCAATTGTGCTTGTTGCAGTCTTTGTAAATGTTGCCGTAGAAGATGGAGTACGCGTGGAGGTGCTCGTTTTCGTAATGGTCGCGGTAGGCAGAGGCGTCCCACTCGAAGTACTTCCATGACAATTTCCTGTGCCGGTGTCAGTAAACGTTTTACCGGCTTCGGGCACAAACTGCCAATCGTAACTCGTTGGATGCAGTGTCATTTTGAGAATCCCATAGGTATCCACATTGCGGACTTCGCTGTTTGCAGCGATCGTCGCGAGCGAGGTGTGATTCGCTCCCCCACTGCCTACAATGAACTCCCGAATGCCGCGGGCCGTATCAACTGTCGCATTAGGTGCCTGAGGCGCAAATCGTTCATAAATATGGTCATGCCCGTTCAGGACGACATCAACATTATTATTGTAGAGAGTCTGCCAAATGGACTGCGTATTGGATGAGGCGCGTCCCCCAGAACTATAGAGAGGAATATGCCAATAAGCCAGGGTACAAAAATTTGTGTGCGCGGCCAGATCAGCTGCCAGCCACTGCCCCTGCGGAGACGTGGACCCACACCCACCTGCCGAACTGCAGTTTGAATTTAGCGCGATCAGATGCCAGGTACCAACATCAAAGCTGTAATATCCCTGAGAGGGACTGCCAGCCGCCGACCCAAAATAATTAAAGTAACCAGCGGCGCCAGAATTGGCTGATGTACAATCCGTGCCGCCTGAGGTAAGGTACTCGTGATTTCCAACGGCAGGATGCGTAATCGATTTGACACGCCCCCAGCTCAGATTATAGGATTGCAGATACGCTTGATAACCTCCGCAGTAATACTGGTTATCCCCCAATGCCAAAACAGCAGCCAGGCCGGCATTCACCAGCAGGTCGGAAGTGTATTTCGGCCGGCAGGATCCTGAGGTCCCATTGCCGTTATTAAAGCTAGAATTGGTTGGATCACAGGCAATATCTCCTGCCGCGGCAATGACAGGATCGGAAGCAGCCAATGCCACTCCAGAAGTACCAGGCAGTCCAGCTGGACCGGAGAATAACGATGTCAAGCCCAGCAATGCGGCTATTAAAATGGAATATCCAAAACGTCTAAAGAAGATTGCTCTCATAGACCTGGCCCTTTGGCTCCCTTGGACGCGCCATAGAATATGGCCCATCTATAAAAAAGATAATCTCAGTCAATAAAGATGTTACTGGAATGGAGTTTGCGATGAATTCTTACTTACTTTAAAGAAAGCGAGACAATACAGTTTAACGGTTTGTAGCAAATGAAAAATTTCATCTGTACAGGATGGAAATCCTGTTAATATTTATCATTTTAGGAGGGATCAGTTTTTTCATTGTACCACTTTATGATGCCTCAGAGGTGTTGACATCTCTTCCTTTTTTCGCTAAACTATACGCAAGAGAAAGAACAGGAGCTCTGATGCCTGATAATCGTTTGACTTCACACTTAACCCCGCAAGCCAGCCTTACCTCCGCCATCAATTCGTGGGAAGCCTTCCTCGTGGATAAAGGTCGTTCACCGAACACGATCAAAGCCTTCCTTTCAGATGTGCGCCTGCTCACCAATTTCCTTCCGCCAGACACTACTGTTGGCAAGATCACTACCAAGGATCTCAACCGCTATTTCGAGTGGATGGAAAAGGAACGGAACGTTCCGTGCAGTCCCAAGACACTGGCCCGCCGTATTACTGCCACCAAGTCGCTTTTCCGTTGGCTGCATCAATACGGCGTTCTGATGGTTGACCCGGCCGAGAAAGTCGCGCAACGTTCGGCGATCAGTCCCCTGCCGCTGGTGCTGACCTCTGAAGAGTATGATGCGGTTCTGCTGGCAGCAGACCGTCATCGCCGCGGCAGCAAACCCGATGCGCGTTCCTACACGTTGGTCTATCTTTTGCTGACCACCGGGATCAAAAAAAGTGAAACGCTGGGATTGAAACTCGAACATGTCGAACTGGATACGCCCCACGGGCCGCAGATTTTCATCCGCTATGCCAGCCCGGCGAATCGTTACAAAGAGAGAAAGCTGATCCTGCCCGATGATTGGATTCCCGCCTACAACGAATACCTCGCTCAATACCATCCGACAGAGCAGGTGTTCCCCTGGTCTCCGCGGCGCTTGGAGTATCTGCTGGAAGATATCGGCAATGAAGCAGGTCTGACCAAGCATCTTTCCTTCGACATGTGTCGCTGGACCTGCGCGCTGAAAGATTATCGTGCCGGTGAAGAACCGGATAAGATCCGCCAGAAACTTGGAGTTTCGAAAATCCAATGGCGTGAGTTACATAATAAGTTGAAGCAGTTGAGTGGGAGTAAAGAATAACCTGAAGAATTCGCTGGTTGAGTAAGGCGAGTGTTTTTCGAGCCTGTACACTGGCACCGTACGCCAGTGTGGTGTAGCAAATCATGCGGTATCGAAACCAGCAATAATAAGTAAACTTGAAATGGTGGTTTTGATATACCCTGCAACGAACTCGCAGGGTTACTCANCCACCATATCTTTATCCTCTCGTCATCGAAAAATACAAAGCCTGTCGCGTCGCATCCGTTAAACGGAATGGATGCGCGGGACGATAGCCCGGCACCCAGACCACTTTCTCACCTATACACAGGAGAGGCCAGCGATCGCGGGCGCGTTGGGGCAGTTTCACATTGATAAAGAAATCGGAGATTTTCATCTCATGTCCATCCATGCCAAGCGGTTCGAAGCGGTCTCCATCCTGTCGGACGCGTAACTCCAGTGCATCATAAATCCCCTGAGCATCCACCCATACCTGGAATGGATCATCATTCATACGGGCTTGTTCCGTTGCCAGCGAGGCGATATTCCAGCGTTCACAGTTTAACTTCCAACCACCGGACAATTTAACTGAACCGGGAATCTTCAGCGAGATGGTATTGCTTTCATCTGGCATTTGCGGCCAGCGCTCCACCGGAAGAGTTACATTTCTGGCGGCGACGTACATCCAGGATCCCTCACGGAGCAAGTGCACACCGCCGGTCAAATCCATGCGGATAGGATGACTGCCCTCGGGGTCTGAAATAAAATTTGTGGCGCGTTCCAGGGTGGCATAGTTAATATCCAACTCGTCAGGGTGGACAAACTCTATCGCACGCCGGATCAGGTTGCGCTTGAGTCCGACCGGCTGCTTGGTCAACGCGGTAGAGTCGAAGGTGATGAATCCAGGATTTTCCTGCACAACACAAACTTTCCAGGCGTCGTCCAGAATATTTGCAAGGATCTCATAGTCACCCGCCAGGGAACGCGACGTGCGCCAGATCACTTCACGAAAACGTTGATTATAGGATTCAAGCGTGGGAATTAATAAATGACGAAGACGATTACGGAAGAAGTCCAGCGAGGCATTGCTCGGATCGTGCCGCGGACGGAATCCGTTCGCCGCACAATACACGACTGTTTCCTCGCGCCATATATCGAGCAAGGGACGAACCACTGGGATCTGCGGGTCAAACATGTGAATGACCGTCCGATAAGTCATGCCTTTCAGCCCGGCCAGACCGGCGCCCCGAATAAAATGCATAAGAACAGTTTCCACCTGGTCATCGGCTGTGTGACCAACAGCTACAGCCTGTGCATTCAAACGATGTGCCTGCCCCATGAGAAAACGATAACGCAGGATGCGCGCCGCTTCTTCAATCGACAGTTTTTCTGCATCCGCGTACGCACGAACATCTCCACTCTCGATCACCGAGGCCAGGTTGAGACGTGCAGCAGTCTGCTCCACAATATTGGCATCTGTATCCGAGTCGGGACGGAGCTTGTGGTTGAAATGTGCAACAATGGTGTGAAAGCCTGCCTTGCGCAAAACGCTCATGAGGCACAGACTGTCAGGTCCCCCGGACACTCCTACAATAATAGGCGCATCGCGGCTGAGTCCACATTGATCTCGAAGAATGGATTGAATATTTTCGAGCATTATATTGAGAAACACAAAGCCCTAAAGGTCTTGAAGACCTTTAGGGCTTTGTTAAATCTGATACAACTCCACCAGCACCCCTGACGTGCTTTCAGGATGGATGAATGCATACTTTTTTCCATCTCCCCCCATACGTGGTTCCTCATTGATGAGACGCACACCCTGGGATTTTAGATGAGACAGCATCCCTTCGATATCATCCACTTCGAGACAGATATGATGCATCCCCGGTCCGCGTTTGGCAAGATATTTTGCAATACCTGAGTCTTCTGTCGTTGGCTGTACCAGTTCCACTTCCGAGCCTGGAAGCGGCAGGAACGCTACCTGTGATTTTTCAGCAGGCACCTCGCGCAGTCCATGTAATTCCATCCCCAGCGCATCCCGCCAAAAAGAAAGAGCTTGCTCCATATCTTCTACAACAACCGCTACATGATTGATCTGTTTCACTTTTGGCATAGTTTTCCTTTTATAGACTCTGAAGGTTATCCTGGCAAATTTGCAAGAATGATTGCCGGAATATCACACCTCGTTCTGAATAAGCATTGGGAGCAGAAACCTTTAGGGTCTTTCACGATGATTATAGCCGCTTGTCAGAGAATTCGATAACGATTAAGATTGGTACATGTCTACTATTCCAATCAATTTGCGGCGCGTGGCAGTGATGATCGGTATCCTTGCGCTGGTTTTTATTGTGCTCGAGTTTAATCGGCGTCTCGAAGAACTCAACATGCTAACCAGACAGAACCAACTCGTCCAAACCCAGGCAACCCAGGCCATTCAAACTCAACTGGCTTTACAGACTCAGGTCGGGTATGCAGGATCAGATGCTGCCGTGGAGGAATGGGCGCGTACGGATGGACATTACATTAAGGATGGTGATTTGCCGGTTGTTCCTTTAGGTCAACCCGGATCGCCTCCGATTGAAGCAAACACTCCAACCCCTGTCCCTACACAGCCGGCAAAATGGCAAGTATGGTGGGACCTTTTCTTCGGAGAGTAAGAAGCCCTTTCCATGATTAAGTTCAACTTTTGCTGAGACGGTAGAATGATGAACCGTCCATTTATAAAACTTTGGGAGGGGTTTGTTGAACCTGCGTCCAGTGGGAACACAAGAGAACATCATCTTTCACGGACACTCAACATTATTTTGTTGCTTCTTCTTCTGTGGGGAATTGGATTTGAAATCCAATCGAAATTGAGCGGAAAATTTCTAAACACGGGGGATCTATTTGTATTAATCATCCTGGGAATTCTGGCATTGGCCTATTATCTCAACCGCCGAGGACAATTCCGCGCCGCTACGATCCTAACCCTTGGCTTATTTATTACGTCAACGTTCGCATTCGCTTTGTTGCAGTATTTAAGAGGATCAAATAACTTTGCGGTACTGTACTATTTGATCGTTGCAATTCTGATGAGCGAACTGTTTTTTTCAATGCGAGGGTACCTGATTACCGTCACCATGATCATGACTGGATTGTTGGGTATTTCATTGCTGGATTCAGGCGCCCAAACAATTTTCGTTTTCCTGTTTATCTTTTGCGCACTGATTGGCTTTTCCAGTTACAACCGCCGCGTGATCGAGCAGGAACAATTCGCGATGGCGCAAAAGCTGGCGCATAAACAATCCCTCCTATCCATGGAGCAACGAAAATCTGCTCACCTAGGATTGCTTGAGGAAGTGGGCAGGCAGGTCACCAACAGTCTCGATGAAAAGGAAATCCTGGAACGCACGCTGGAAATCGTTGTAGAGAAAATTGGTTTTGCCGAGGCGACGATTTCATTACTGATTCACGCCGACATCCTGGAAGTCGCGGCCATCTCCGGTACGCAGGATTTTGGCTATCAGTGCGGTTTTCAACAGAAGACAGGTCAGGGCATCATCGGGCATGTAGCAGAGACTCATGAAGCCTATATCACAGGGGATGTGTCACAGGATCCCTATTATTTTTCCTCCGCCGAAAGGAACGGTTCGGCGATTGGCGTTCCCATGCTGGATAAGGAAAACCTGCTTGGGGTCATTTACGTGGAAAGCGTCACAAAGGATGAACTCCAGGCGGATGACGTTCAAACGCTCCAGACCCTGGCAAACCAGGTCGCCACTTCGCTCCAAAAAGCACGCCTGTATGCGCGTACGCAGAAACATTTACAGGTCATGACCACCCTGCAATCCATCTCACACGCTGTAACCTCTTCATTGGATCTGGACGAGATTTTGAACAGCGTCATCCAGTTGTTAAAGGATTCATTCGGCTACACTTATTTAAGTATTTATTTACTTGAGGAGGACACTTTATATTTGGGCGCCCAGCTTGGTTACCCAGATACTCAGATTATCTACGAGATCCCCATCAATTCCGGTGTGATCGGAAGAACGGCACGCCACAAGGAAATACAATTTATTCATGACGTCAGCACCGATTCAGATTTCCTGCCGGCTGCCTACGAAGTAAAAAATGAAATCGCCGTGCCTCTACTAAAGGATAACAATGTGCTCGGCGTTTTGAATGTCGAATCCAAAGGAGATGTGCCGCTGACCGAAAATGATGTAAATGTGTTGAGTACATTAGCGGGTTCTGTCGCGGTGGCCATTGATAATGCGCGCCTGCATGCCGAAGTAAAACTCATGGCCATGACAGATGTGGTCAGCGGCCTCGCCAATCGCCGCGCATTTGATGAGACCCTCTATGCAGAGATTACGCGGGCAAGTCGCTATAGCCAGCCCATCTCCCTGATCATTCTCGATCTGGATTCCTTCAAGGAATACAATGACAAATGGGGACATCCGGCCGGGGATATTCGATTAAAAGAGATCGCAGATTTATTGCGTTCCAATGTCCGTGACCCCGATATGGCAGCACGCTATGGCGGTGAGGAGTTCGCCCTTATATTGCCGAATACTTCCAAAGGTGGTGCGATCCGGCTTGCCGAACGGCTGCGCGTTTCCGCAGAGTCCAGTGCGCCCCAAAAGGCGGATGATAACTATCCCATATCGGGCTATACGATCAGCCTGGGTGTGGCAACCTACCCGGACGATGCAACGTCGGTGGAAGAATTATTGCTCATGGCAGACAATGCAGAACTGATGGCAAAGCGGCTCGGAAAAAACCAGGTCTATGCTGCAAATTCTGCCAACAAAATTCAGCGCCCGTAATATTTTTTCCTTCCCATGTATAACAATTCATCAACCTCTTTTCGTATCACGGATCGACTTGCTCTCTTCCCAGATTCGACGCGGATTCAAAACGACTCGCTTTTCATCGCGGGACAGGATATTACCGCTCTCGCGGACCGCTATGGAACCCCGTTATATATTTACGACCGCGCCACGCTGGATGCTTCCCTCAAATCCTACAGGGACGCGTTAACCGCTCACTATCCATCTCACTCTCACACGACCTATGCGGGCAAAGCCTTTCTCTGCAAAGCCATCGCCGAATGGACTCAGACACATGATCTTTTTGTTGATTGCACAGGCGAAGGTGAGATCGCAATTGCCGTTGCAGGTGGCGTGCGGCGCGAGAATATTCTAGTTCATGGCGTCAATAAATCTCCCGCCGATATAAAAACTGCAATTGAACAGGCTGGCACAATTGTTGTTGATAATTTGACAGAACTCAAAAATGTAGTAACGACTTTAGTCGTTGCAAACCTAGCGACTGCACCTGTCCTGACGGACAGTGTCAGGAAAGTCGCTACTACTCTTCCGCATCTCTGGCTACGCCTCCTGCCGGGTGTTGCCGTGCGGACTCATCACTCGCACACACAGACCGGTCAGCATGACAGCAAGTTCGGCATGACGCGCCCCGAAATATTGGAAGCTACAGAATTTTGTAAAAAACATAGCCTGCCAGTGAAAGGGATTCACTTTCATCAAGGCTCGAACTTCCGTGACCCGGAGCCATTGATCTCTGCGATTGAGATGGCCCTGGATCTGGCAAAGGAAATTGGATTCAGCGGCGAGTGGTATTTTTGTCCTGGCGGTGGCTGGGCTGTTGCCTATCATGAAGATGAATTGCCAAGTCCATCCATTGAAAGTTATGTGCGCGGGATCGCCGAGTCAGTGGTCGAAGGCTGTCGTCAGCGCGGACTGGATCTTCCACACTTGCATCTCGAACCAGGACGAAGTCTTATTGCACGGGCCGGGGTGGCGATTTATCGAGTCGGGGCAGTGAAGCGCCGCGGCGAAAAAACCTGGCTTCTCACTGATGGCGGCATGGCAGATAACCCGCGCCATGCACTGTATGGGTCGAAGTATTCCTGTTTAACGGTGGCAGGCCCCGGTCGGGAAAGGACTGAAAAGGTCTCCGTCGGGGGTCCTTATTGTGAGTCCGGAGATGTCATCATCGAAGATTTGTGGATGCCGAAAGTTGAGGAGGGAGAATTGATCGCGATCCCTGTCGCCGGCGCGTATCATATGAGCATGGCCTCTAATTACAACGGTGCACGGCGACCGGCCGTGCTATGGCTGGAGGAGGGGGATGCAAAATTGATTATTCAAAGAGAAACAGTGCAAGACCTTTTGAAAAACCAGCTATGAGACTTATCGTTATAATCGTTCCGCTTACAGGGTAAACCAAATGATCAAAAAAATCCGCTTGTATTGGCCGCTCATTAAATCGCTTCAAACAGGTTTGCTACTTTCCACAGGGATTGCGGGATATTTAAGCTCCCGTCCTCCTTATAGTATTTCGTCATTACTCGGTTTAATTGCAAGTTTATTTCTTGCGATCAGCGGAAGCACCATTATGAATATGTGGTATGACCGCGATATCGATGCCAGGATGAAGCGGACTCATATGCGACCGGCCGCCTCCGGGCAATTGGATCAGAGAGAAATCTTTATCGTCGGGATGACAATTTCGGTTTTAGGTATTGGTCTGGCGTTTGTCATGGCGCCGCTCTACGGACTGGTTGTCTTCGCGGGCTGGTTCTTCGATGTGATCGTGTACACGGTCTGGCTCAAACGCCGCACGTGCTGGAGTATTTTATGGGGCGGAATTTCAGGAGCGATGCCCATTCTTTCAGGACGGGCGCTAGCAGTTGGCGAAATTGAAGTGGTGGGAATATTATTGGGACTTTCCATTCTCTTTTGGATTCCCACGCACACACTGACATATTCCATGAAATTCCGCAATGATTATAAAAATGCTGGCATTCCTACATTCCCAGAAACGTACGGGGAGAGGTTCACGCGCATAACGATTGCGATCTCCTCCATCCTTGCCGCGATTGCCATTGGCTGGGCCAGCGTTCTCATCGGCCTGAACGCAGGACTGTTGAGTCTGATCGCGGTGCTGACAGCCGTGATGCTCATTTTGGCATTTGCCACCCTCCGCATCCACACGGACAAGATGAACTTCATGTTGTTCCGTTACGCGTCACTTTATATGTTGAGCGCGATGATCATCCTTTCTATTCAAGGGCTTATTTAATCAAGCCTCGTTTTCAACGTTTTTCAATAGTAAGGACCTGCCAAATAAGGCGGGTCTTATGGTCTTAATATCCCAGGCAAATTTATGAATCCGGTCCAACATGAAGGGACTTCATCTTAACTTCATGTTCTCCTCATATAATATTCATAAGCACTTAATCCTGGCGAGGAGAAACGGCGCCAAATATTAGGTCAGCAAGGCTCAAACTGGGCAATTTTTTTATTAGGAGAAACACAATGAAGCCTCAGCACTTATTAGATATTAGTTACTTGTTTGCGTTTCGTAGAGCAGGCTTGTTTTTATTGATCATTTTTTTGTTCGTTTTACTGACTGCCTGCAGCCCGCGGCCAACGGCTTCAGCAGGCCCGATTCCCGGCAAAGAGGAATACGGGATGACGATGAAGGAACTATTTACTGCCATTGAGAAGGTAGAGACAGAGATCAGCAAATGCATGAGCGAGGCGGGATTCGAATATGTCGCGGCAGACTACAATACCGTCCGCAGGGGCATGACCTCCGACAAATCCCTGCCGGGGATGACCGAGAGTCAATTCATTGACCAATATGGTTACGGCATTGCAACTTTATACACCGGTCTAGCTCCTCAGCTTTCAGAGCTGCGCACACCGGCCCAAATTGGGCTGGGGGAGCAAAATGTGCAAATCTTTATGAGCCTGTCCCCTGCTGACCAGGTAGCCTACACTCATACCCTTTTTGGGGAACATGCGGATGCAACCTTTGCAGTCGCCCTCGAAACGGAGGATTTCTCACGTACGGGTGGCTGTACGCGCAACGCCATCGAAAAGTTTTTTACTCCCGAACAAATGAATGCAACGTTCCTCAATCCATTTGATGCGCTTGTGGAAAAAGATCCGCGCATGGCCGCTGCCAATACGGAATATGCCAGTTGTCTGCGTGCTGCAGGCTTTGAATACAAGTATGAACGGGACATCGAGCCGGACCTGCGCAAAAAACTTGACACGATTGCCGGCGGTCAGCCGCTGGAGGCTTTATCCTCAGACGCGCGCTCTGCTTTAACAGATCTTCAAAACTATGAACGCTCCCTGGCTTCGGCAGCCACAGACTGCGAGAGAAAATATCTCGACCCGGTTGCAGATCAGGTCGAGCGGGAATTGTACGCCGGTCCACAACAATAAAGCAGCCTCAGAATAGACAGGTGGATGATGAAGATTTTTACAAAGGATTTCTGGAAATGGGAAAATTTGAAGGAGCGACTGCGTCAATTTGGCGCCGCGTTCGATGCAGCCAATGGCAGGCTGGACCGGAAGTATAAGCTCGCGCTTTCTCTGATTTTTGTGGTTCTGCTGGCGGTCGTGAGTTGGGTGGCAGGCAGCACAATCCAATCGCCAGCCGAGGCTGCCGCGCGGACTGCCCCTCCTACTCCCTCGCCGATTCTTGTTCCAGTGGAGGAGCGAGTTCTCACCTCCGATATCATCACACGCGGCACTGCCCGTTTTGGTTTGCCACAATCCATCTCGCTGGCGCCCTCTCCTTTGAAACTGGAAGCGGGGGTGATCACAACGCTACCTACGCGCGGTAACCAGCTCAAAGAGGGTAATGTGCTGCTCACCGCTTCGGGTCGACCGATATTTCTTCTGCAGGGAGATATTCCTGTCTACCGCGATCTCACTGTCGGTCTTTCAGGCGAAGATGTCCGCCAATTGGAGGTAGCGCTCAAGCGGCTGAAGTTCGATCCAGGCACAGTGGATGGCGTGTATGACGAGAAGACCAGCGCGGCGGTGGCAGATTTATACACGTCCGCAGGATACACTTCCTTCGTTCCAACGGAGAAACAATTTGCGGAGCTTCGCTCCCTTGAAAACGAGCTGGCGCTTGCCGTCAATGAAAAGGCCGCGGCAGAGGATGCCCTGGCCCTTGCGCCGTTAGCGGTCAAAGCGGCTCAGGCACAGCGAGCTGCTGAAGTAGCCTCAGCCAGTGGGTCTGCCCAAGCCGCTGCGCAACTGAACGGCGATATTGCAGTCAAGACCGCGGAAGATGCGCAAAAAGCCGCGGAGCGCGAAGTGAAACGACTTAATACTCTCGTGGACGAACTGACCGCAGAGTTTGAAGCTGCACGGGACAGAACTGATTCGCCCATGCCCATCGATGAGGTTGTTTTCATCCCATCTTTCCCCGTGCGCGTGGAGGAGATCAACGCCAGGATCGGGGACGCCGCGAGCGGACCTGTCATCGTGGTGACAAATAATCATCTGGCGATCGATTCATCTCTGCCGCTGGCAGAGGCCCCACTCGTCAAGCCAGGCATGAAGGTCGCCATTGATGAACCAGATCTGGGACTTCAGGCAACAGGCCTGGTCTCAAGAGTCGCAGAGACTCCCGGAACCGATGGCGTGGATGGCTACCATGTTTACTTTGAGGTTCTTGTAGATGAGACCCAGGTCAAATTGGAAGGCTTTTCGCTGCGTCTCACTATTCCTGTCGAATCGACCGGAGGAGCAGTGATGGTTGTCCCAATCAGCGCGCTCTTCCTGGCTGCGGATGGAACGTCGCGCGTCCAACTGGAGAAGGATGGGAAGCTTGAGTTCCTCGAGGTCAAACCGGGCTTATCTGCAGANGGTTTCGTGGAAGTGCAGCCNGTGNATGGAACTCTATCTGCAGGCCAGCTGGTACTGGTCGGATATGAGAAGAGTGAATGATGTTAAGCCGCATGAAGCTCAACGGATGCGTGCTTGAACTAAAAGGCGTTGGACGTGAATTCGGCAGTGAACCGGTCGTCCACGCGCTCATGGATGTCAATCTTCGTTTGGAGCCCGGCGAATGGCTGGCGATCACCGGTCCTTCGGGGGCTGGGAAATCAACCCTGCTCAATATCTTGGGCTGCCTCGACCGTCCATCCCGTGGTGATTATTTCTTCGAAGGCATCAATACCGCCTCTTTGAGCGATGAAGAGCGGGCTGGACTGCGCAGCCGGCGCATCGGTTTTGTCTTCCAATCCTATCACCTGCTGTCCCATCGCTCTGTCCTCGAAAACGTCATGCTGGCCGAGGTCTATCGGGAACAGGATGTTGATGGACGGCGCGAACGCGCCCTGACTGCCCTGGATCGTGTTGGGCTTAGTCACCGCGTGGATTACATGCCCACCAAACTGTCGGGCGGGGAGAAGCAGCGGGTGGCAATTGCTCGGGCATTGGTTGGGTCTCCGAGTGTCCTTTTATGTGATGAACCCACCGGAAATCTAGATTCAAAATCAGGCACCGAAATTCTAGATCTTTTCGAGAGCCTGAACAAACAAGGGCTTACCCTGGTGATTGTCACTCATGATGAAAATGTCGCCAGGCGGGCGAGACGCCGGGTGCATGTGATGGATGGCAAGTTAACAGAAATGCCCAATGGCAGGAAAAAGCGGAGGGCTGCAAACCAGTCAAATTTAAATACGAGCACAAACCTGATTACCCATTCGGGCATCACACCGAGTGATCTCTTCAACGAAGCGATCGCCGGTATATTTGCCCGACCCGGGCGCATGGCGTTGACCATTCTGGGAATTGTGATCGGGTTGACGGCACTGGTCGCCACGCTGGGATTATCGCGCACCGCCAGTAACCGTATCATCAGCCAATTCGATGAGCTCGCGGCAACCGAGATTACCATCTCTGGGAAACCGGGCGTGACGGCCGCGGATCCCAAAGCCATCCCCTGGGATGCGCCGGAACGCCTCTTGCGTTTGAACGGTGTGGTTGCAGCCGGAACGTTGAGCGAAGTCAAACTTGGGGAGGCTTTGGTAAGTGCCTCACCCGTGAAAGATCCACAGAGCCAGACCGCATTTCAGCTTTCAGTGCAAGCCGCCTCACCGGGTTTATTTGAGACCGTCCATGCAGACTTGCAAACCGGGCGCCTTCCAGACCTGGGACATTCTGAACGAATGGAGCGAGTCGCGGTACTGGGCCCAGACGCCGCGCTCCGTCTGGGAATTGTGGGCGTGGAGCATTATCCAGCTGTTGCCATCGGCGATTATGTGTATCTGGTGATTGGCATTTTAAAGGGTGTCGCACGCCAGCCCGACCTGCTCGGCGCGGTCATCATTCCGGAGGGAGCCGCCCGTCACGATTTCGGATTGATCGGTCCTGGCAAAGTGATCGTCGAGACTAGGATCGGGGCGACCTCTCTAATCGCTGACCAGGCTTCTCTAGCGTTGCGCCCTGATGACCCAGAGGCACTGAAGATCGAATATCTCCCCGAGCCGCAGCGGTTGCGAGATGCGGTGCAGAGTGATCTGAATGTTTTGTTCTTTTTGTTGGGTGGATTATCTTTGGTGGTGGGTGCGGTGGGTATTGGCAATATTACGCTGGTCTCGGTGCTTGAGCGCACGGGAGAGATCGGCCTGCGGCGTGCCATCGGTGCCAATCGCCGGCACATCGCCGCGCAATTTCTGTTGGAGAGCGCCTCGCTGGGCATTATCGGTGGCATCATCGGCTCCAGCCTGGGCGTGTTGATCGTGGTTGGTGTCGCTGCCTACCAGGTCTGGACGCCGGTCCTCGACCCGCTCGCACCCATCCTGGCGCCCTTGATCGGCGGGTTGATCGGCTTGCTTTCGGGCGCGTATCCAGCCTTGCGCGCCGCCAATTTGGAACCCGTGGAAGCATTGCGGGCTGGAGCTTGATTACATTATGATTTTAATTAGAAAGGCTTTGGGACAAGATTATGGTTTCATCTTATACTATGTCTATGCGTGTACTGCTTGTTGAAGATGAACATAAAATCGCAGCGTACGTGAAACGCGGCCTGCAGGAATCGGGGTACGCGGTGGATGCCGTTTTCACGGGCAGGGATGCGCTGGATTGGGTCGGCGCCGCACCGTATGATCTCATCATTCTGGACATTATGCTGCCTGTGATCGATGGCCTGACCGTCTGCCGTGAACTACGTCACCGGGGCGACCGCACGCCTGTGCTGATCCTGACCGCCCGTGACGAAGTCGATGACCGCGTCACTGGGCTCGATGCGGGAGCGGATGACTATCTTGTCAAGCCATTTGCCATGAAGGAATTGCTGGCCCGTATGCGCGCCCTCACCCGTCGTACCGATCAGCCGAAATCTTCCGTTCTTTCCTATGCCGACCTGAGCCTTGATACCCGCACTCACCAGGTCCGGCGCGGCGGGCAATTGATCTCGCTCGCCCTGAAAGAATTTTCTGTGTTGGAATGCCTGTTGCGTGAACCCGGCCGAGTCCTGACTCGTGCCCAGATCGCCGAGCACGTCTGGAGCTATGACAACTTCAACCAGTCCAATGTGGTGGACGTCTATGTGCGCAATTTGCGTCGCAAGATCGATGAACCCTTCGAGCAGAAATTAATTTACACAGTGCGTGGAGTGGGATATTGCCTGGCCGTCTATGAAACTGATTAAGACTCTGCGGGCGCGCTTTGCCCTGTCGCTGACGGCTCTCATCCTGGCATTTCTGGCCGCTTTTGGAGGGGGCATCTATCTTACATTCAGCCGCAGCGAATACGCCGAAGTCGAAGACACACTCTCTCTGAGTGCGGAGCAGGTACTGGCCAGCCTCTATGAAGATAATGGCAACATCCAGATGCTGACTCAGGACCCAAACGCGACCCACTTGGCGGAGTTCAACGCCTTCACCCAGCGGGGCGTGACCCTGATGGTTCTCACCTCCGATGGAGAAATCCTGGAGGCAGTTGGTCCCTACCGCGATGCTCCTGTACCTGTTTCCGAAGCCCGCTCGCAACCTGTATTCCAAACCCTTCGTGAAACAGACCAGCGCGACCCCATTCGTGTTTACATTCTACCCATCTTAGAAGGCGGTCACGTGCTTGGCTGGGTCCAATCCATGCAAAGTTTAGGCGGCGCGGAAGAAGCGCTGGACCGTCTCCGAACCGTACTGTTAATCGGTACGAGTTTGCTCTCCGTGTTGGCGGGTTTTGCGGGATATTTCCTGGCGGGGCGTGCCCTGGCTCCGATTGATGAGATTACGGATACAGCGCGGCGCATCTCTACCCAGGATCTCTCCGCTCGCCTGGCCCTGCCGGATACCGGCGATGAAGTCAGTCGTCTGGCAAATACGTTCGATGAGATGTTAGGTCGCATTGAGAGTGGTTTTGCCCGCGAACGCCAGTTCACCTCCGATGCTTCTCACGAGCTGCGAACGCCGTTGACCGCCATGAAGACGATCCTGAACGTCATGCGTGACGGCGAACGTCCCACGCAGGAATACCGTGAGGCGCTGGATGATCTTGCCGAAGAGACCGACCGGCTTCAAGGACTGGTCGAAAACTTATTGCAACTGGCTCGCGGGGAAAAGGGATTGAAGCTTCACAAGGAGGAGATTGATCTCAGCCTTCTGCTGACAGATGTTGCAGATTCTTTAGGCCCATTGGCAGATATCAAGCATCTTACGTTGACCTGTGACCTGCCTCCCTCTCTAGTCATTTCCGGCGATACCGATCAGTTGATCCGCCTGATCGTCAACCTGCTGGATAATGCCATCAAATATACGGAACATGGAACAGTCACATTGTCCGCACACAAGACTGAAGAGGGCGCGAGCATCGAGGTCGCTGACACTGGCATTGGCATCTCATCAGAACATGTCTCCCATATTTTCGAGCGGCTCTACAGGGTTGATACAGCCCGTTCGTCTGTCGGGGCGGGCCTGGGACTTTCCATCGCCCGGCAAATTGTGCAGGCACATGGGGGCAGGATCGAGGTTCAGAGCGAAGTGGGGAACGGAACCACGTTCACAGTGAACTTACCAAAATAAAATATCAAGGACAAAGCTTGCAAAAAGTCTGCGCGTGAGATCGGAGCGGCAAAGCCCCACGGTCTCTGTTAGACGGCGTGGGCTGAATTGAGGACGGACGCCAGCCCACTTTTCTAATAAAAAGTTGTACAATAACCACTAGGCAAACTCGGAGAACATATGTCACCCAGCCTAGCGGATCGTCTTACAGAAGCCCGTCACACCCGTTTTGTGGGACGCGCTGGAGAGCTTTCCGTCTTTGAGTCTGCCCTGCGTGCTGAAATCCTCCCCTTTTACATTCTTCACATTTTTGGCCCCGGCGGTGTGGGCAAAACGACACTTCTGCAGGAATATGCACTGCTTAGTGAGCAATACGGAGCGCGACCTATTTACCTGGATGCGCGTCACATTGACCTCTCACCAGATGCTTTTATTAAAGCACTTAAAGACTCGCTGGGGCTGCATAATGATTCCTCCATACCAGATCTGCTGGATGCCTCGCCGCAACGAACTGTGATCTTGATCGATACCTATGAGACCCTCACCCCACTGGATGGTTGGCTGCGCACGAACTTTCTGCCGCTACTCCCCGATACCGTCCTGACAGTATTTGCAGGCCGCCTGCCTCCAGACGTAGCCTGGCAGGGTGATGCGGGATGGCAGGATCTTGTACGGGTCATCTCGCTCCGGAACCTGAGTCAGGAGGAAAGCCGGGCCTACCTCAGCAAACGCGGGCTGCCTGCCGACCATGAACACAGTATCTTGGAGTTCACGCATGGACATCCTCTGGCGCTCTCGCTGGTGGCTGAGGTCTTTTCACAACGCGGCCATATTGGCTTGCATCCCGAAGAATCGCCAGATATCGTCAAGACCCTAATGGAACGTTTTGTCCAGCAAGTCCCTGGGCCTGCGCATCGCACTGCCCTGGAGGCTTGTGCATTGGTACGTGTCACCACAGAGACTCTGCTGGGAGGAATGTTAGGGATGCCTGCTTCGGGACCTGCCTCTGAGGGAATCCACACATTATTCGAATGGCTAAGAGAATTATCCTTTATTGAATCCAGTGCGGAGGGTATCTTCCCGCATGATGTAGCACGTGAGACCCTGGTCACAGATCTGCGCTGGCGCAATCCGGACTGGTACGTGGAACTTCACAACCGTGCCCGTAAATACTACACCGACCGGCTTACCCAGACTAGCGGCTTAGCCCAACAGCGCCTGATGCTCGATACTGTTTTCCTGCACCGTGATAATGCGGTCATTCGCTCGTTCTTCGATTGGCAGACCACCGCCAGCATGGTGCCGTACGCTTTGGAAGAGCGCGAGATCTCAGCGCTGGAAAAGATGGTCGAAAATTATGAAGGCGACGAATCAGCTAACATAGCACGGCACTGGTTCGAGAAGTACCCGCAGAACGTCACGGTGTGGCGCGATACGGAGGCAGCCCCTCTTGGTTTCATGCTTTCGTTACCGCTGCATACTCTGACGGAAGAAGATACACACCGAGACTCTGCGGTCAGGCAAACACGCCAGTTCCTTGATAGCCATACGCTGCTGCATGCGAATGAAGTGGCTACCCTATTCCGATTTTGGATGTCGAGGGACGCGTATCAGGATGTCTCACCCATTCAAAGCCTGATCTTCATCCAGGTTGCAAAGCATTATCTTACAACGCCGGGTCTGGCGTTTACATTCTTTCCCTGCGCCGATCCTGACTTTTGGGCAGCCATCTTGAGCTATGCAGAACTCACCCGATACCCGCAAGCTGATTTCGAAGTGGGTGGCAAACACTATGGCTTGTATGGACACGATTGGCGAGTGATGACCCCGGCTGGATGGATCGCGCGATTGGCAGAAAAGGAATTAGGTGCAACGGGACAAACCGCCTCGCCTCAAACCGTTGATCCGCTTATCTCTTTGAGCCGTGAGGACTTTGCTAATGCGGTCAAACAGGCCTTGCAGGAATTTGCCCGACCAGGCGGATTAATTGGAAATTCCCTTTTGAGATCCAGGCTGGTTTCCGAATCAACCGACAAAGAGTCAAGGGAACACACTGAAATCTTAAAGTCTAAAATAAGAGAGGCAGCCGAAGCATTGCGCGTTCATCCTCGGGATGAAAAGTTATTCCGTGCCCTTGAATACACTTACTTGCATCCTGCATCTACCCAGGAGGCTGCTGCAGAATTACTTGATCTGCCCTTCAGTACCTATCGACGGCATCTCACAAGTGGCATCCAACGGTTGACTGAAATTCTGTGGCGGCAGGAGATCGGTGAAAATTGAATAAAAAGTGAGCAGTTTTCGATGTGGTAAGTGAACACTTGCTTTTGCTACACTGCGGTTGTCAGATGACAGCCGCAGTTTTATTTTACCTTGTCGGCATGTTCTCTTGCGAGGATGTTTTTTGCATAGGACCCATACAGTATCTCCTGGCCAAATCAGCGATGAGGTTTTGATCGCCAAAGTGGCTCAAGGCAATAAAAAAGCGTTTGAGATTCTTTATGACCGCTATGCTGCCATTGTTCTGGGCGTATGCCTTAAGCTCATCGCGGATCAAACATCAGCCGAGCACGTACTGCAGGAGATATTCTGGCAGGTTTGGCAAAGGTCAGTCACTTATCAAACTCGGAACGGACCATTCACAGGCTGGCTGTTCAAAATTACGCGGGAGCTTACCACGGAAATCCTCAAAAAAACCGAATAGAAACTGAACAGCTTTTGAACTGGAAAATGAACAGTCCGGGCGCGTACACTGCCTTTATCAACAGACCCGCTTGTTTAAAAAAGAAAGAATACAAAAAGGAGAGACCCATGAATAGCAGTATTTCGAAAGCGCACGTGAGTGTACCCGCAAAGGAAGAGAGAACCAAACTCAGCAATCTTGAACGTATCTTGTTGCTTCTGCCACTGGCTGGTGGACTTGTGTTTGGAGCACTTCCCTTTCTATTCGGAGGCGCATTCGGTAAGGCCCTTGGCTTCCCAGGCAACGACTCATTTATTTATCGGCTGGCCGGCGCGGCGACCTTTGGATACGCGGTCGCGCTCATTATAGGTTTAAGGCGGGGCGATTGGGCACCATTACGTCTGGTCGTGATCGCCACATTAACCTTCAATCTGGCTTCGATCTTTGCCTGTGTGGTGGGACTCCTAGCCGGCGACACAAATATTTTTGTATATCTGATCCTCGGCACATCCATCGCAATTACCGCAATTAGTACATGGATTCTTAACCGTCATGCCGGCGGGGAAGGATTAAGCCTGGATGTCTCTCCCTGGTTTATCCGCTTCATTATCCTGGGCACCATTCTTTCTGCGGCTTTTGGCCTCCTGCCATTGTTGATCCCGGTCTTGGGAGCCAAACTGTTAGGATTCCACGGGACAGATGTATTTCTGATCCGCCAGGCAGGTGCTGCTTCGCTGGGTTACGCCGTGATTGGAGCACTCGGGATCCGCTCTGGAGCCTGGCAGGAACGAACATTGACCATGATCATGGCCCTGGTCTTCAACGGGCTCAGTTTTATCGCTAGCGTGATTGCGTTGTTCAGTGGGGAACCTGTCTTGATCAGCATGGTCATCGGGGCCGCCTCGTTATTCGTGACGATCGTTGGAACCATCGCCTATCAACGCAAAGGACAGCTCTAATTTATATATTAGGTGACAGTCACTTGGTTTTCTATGCTCTACAAAAGTGACTGCCACCTTCTGATGAGGAACGATGACTTCTGATCTTGCTACCTACGCGGACAGGATTACCCAGGCCTGGAATTCGCACGATATTGAAAGAGTGCTCAGCTTTTACTCGGCCGATTATGTCGCCAGCGACATTGGGCAAGCCGCTCTCCAACGCGGACATCAGGGACTGCGTGACATGCTGGAGGCGTACTGGCGAGCGTTTCCCGATCTGCAATTCAAGGTCACAGACAGGGTCATAGAAGGGTCATGCGTGGCGATCGCCTGGTTGGCCGCGGGAACGCATCAGGGAACCATCATGAATATTCCGCCCACCGGGCATCTGGTGGAGGTGAGAGGTATCTCTGTCATCGATGTACAGGATGGGTTGGTGGTGCGGGGGCAGTACATCTGGGACCTGGCTGGGATGCTTCGTCACATGGGACTCTTGCCTGAGTTGCAGACGACAGAAAGAACTTAAGTAGAAGAGCCTGATCAGACTCAAAAGGAGTCAGCATGTCCTACAATCTTGGAATAGATGCAACCAAAATGCCCGATGCACGCACCGCGTTGATCTGTGCCCGTTTACATCTGCGAGGTGGAAAGCGCCGCTTGCAAAAGGGTCTCACCGCAGCAGGTATGGTCGCGCTCTATGACTCCATTCTTTTTGGAATGCACTATTACCTGACCAGACATGAACGTTGTGCATCTTTCTTGGAAAGCATCGAGCCTTGGGATGCTATGAGTATGTTCCAGGCGTTGACGCGGGCTGGTGTCTTCGAGGATTCCCTCACCTTCCATCGCTTCAGCCTGATCGTCGAACGCGCGCTTTGGCAGGAATCATTTTCGCTCGACGCAAAGGCTGTCGTCATAGAAGTGGAGCAGATGCTGGCGACTCTGGGTGTGATGCCATTCCATGTAAACATCCCGCGCAAGAAACCCGGGCGCTCAGACTGAATCATAATCAACAGAGAAAGAAGTGATGCTGATTTGGATACCCATGGAATTTTAGATCCATTGTTCAAATTGCTTATTTATATCTGAGGCTGAGCCCCATGGCTCACCGAAGACCACAAAAGGAAAAGGAGATAACAATGTCTGTTCAAGAGAATATCAAGCTCGATGAGGACTTTATGGCCGCCTGGAATGCTCATGATCCAAATGCAGCGGTCGCCGTATTGGCTGAGGCTGTCGTCTGGCAAGATGTTTCCAGTCCGCAGCCTATGCACGGTAAGGACGCGATTCGCTCCTACCTGGACGGCTGGTTCACCGCCTTTCCAGACCTCGAGGGTGTAGTAAAGAACCGCGTGGTCACCGAAGATCAAATTGCCGCCGAGATCGAATTTACGGGAACGAACCGCGGGCCTCTGCAGCTCGCAGCGGGCGCACCGGCCATTCCCGCGACGGGCAAAAGAGTCATAGCCAGGGGAACTTACTTTGTGCGCGTTCAGAATGGCAAAGGCGTGGAGGTGCACAGTTATCCAGATGCCGCCGGGCTGATGATGCAGCTGGGGCTCATGCCGATGCAAGGTTCCTAACTTTCCAACTTCATATAGACAGGGTGACAGTCACTTGGCTTCGGGAAGCGAGGGACTGTCGCCTGTCAAAGGACAAACCATGAAAAGCTCTTTTGAAAAATTTGCAGGCTGGATGGCGCTGCTCGCCGGAATCAGTGGATTTCTTTATTCCGTTGCCTTTATCGTCTTGCAGAACAGCTTGTTGAGCGCTCTTTTTCTCCTCCTGGGAGGGCTCTTCTCGAGCACAGCGTTGACAGCCCTTTATCAGCGGCTGCGCGGCGCCGAAAGCGGGTTCGCGCTGCTTGGGCTTTTGCTTGCTCTCAGCGCGGCGCTCGGCTCCGCCATCCATGGCGGCTATGACCTTGCCAACGCGCTTCATCCACCCGCCTCGCTCAATACAGATCTGCCCAACCCCATTGATCCCCGCGGCTTATTGACCTTCGGCATCGCAGGCCTGGGACTGTTCCTCTTAGCCTGGCTCATGACTCAGGAGATGATATTCCCGAAGAATCTTGCTTATCTTGGAATTCTTTCTGCCATACTGATGATCATTCTTTATCTGGGACGCTTGATTATCCTTCAAGCGACAAGTTTCGTGATCGTTATTCCAGCCTTGCTGGAGGGATTTCTCGTCAACCCCATTTGGTATCTAGGCCTGGGACTCACGTTTCTGCGTGATCAGAATCCGCCGAAATAATGGACTGACAATCTTCGCACTCAGTGTGGGTGTCCCTTGACACCGCCCGTGGTTTGCTATGAATTCCCAAGCAATTCAAGGATCAGACACACCCACCTGCACTCGATTTGCTCGGCAAATCGTGCCGGCGCAAGTGTGTCCTGGTCCCTTTGGGCGGTGCTAGGAGGTAGGCAGACCGCCCCGCCGAGATGTGCATCTCAGTAAGGTGTCACTCTCCCGATTTCAAAATCATTCAGGGGAGTGACGGAGGGGGTTCTTCTCAATTTTTTGGGCGCTTCAGCCAGTAAACTGTTCGAGCTCGATCGTCCGTGTGCTGGACCACACTGACCAATTCCCAGCCTTCGTCACCCAGTTCATTCACCCGCTCAGACGCACTCCGATTGTCCTCTTGCGCATCTGTCCATTCCAGTTCCTGCTTCGCATTACTGACGAGGGTCAGGGTTGTATATTCCCAATTTTGCATCCAAACCACCTTTCTTGTTTGTCCGTTTCGTTTTGCCGCTTCCAGAAAAGTCATAGCTCAGAGATTCTACTAGATAAAGGCAAAGGGACTAGACACACAAGAGAGTACAAATCCTGGAATGGAATAGAGCAAATTTCACCCTTGGCTTTAGGTTCCTGGTCTTGATCCTTCAGTCGTGAGTCCGCTAGCACTCAAGAGGTAGATGCAGCAGTTGATGCTGCAACAGGCACAGTTGCTATATTTTTCTTGACAGAGGTTTTCCGAGCTTGCCGCCAGGATACATACTCTGGCTCCCCGGCCCGATAACGCCAGGCGGGATAGATCAGGATAGCCGGCCATAAGACGATGCCAATCAAGAAACATCCTACCGCGACAAAGATGCCCAGAAGTATTCTCGCAAAGTAGGTGGCTTCCGTATCGGTTTCATCCTGCTCACCCTCCCAGGCGTGGAAGCAATGCCGCGGTCCCTGCAGAGGCGCAAAGGTAAAATCAATGATCTGTTCCAGGGCTTTCCAGTAAACCTTGATCTTGCTCTTGTGGAGATCGGAAGCGAAAAACCCGACTCTTCCAGAGATCGTATTATCTGGGTTGCCGCCTGCGATGGCATTTCCCAGTTGATCAATGGCGATCAAGACGTTGAGCCAGTAAGGCATTTTGGGGGTATCAGGCTGATCACTTGTTGCGAACATATTCCACATCCTTATCAATTCAATAAAACACTACGCTGATGTTTCTCTACCTCTGAAGTTATAAACGCCAGGAAAACGAAATTTCCTGCATCCTCGTAGCTGGCTCGGCGAGGGTCTTCGCGAAGCAACCCGCCGAGATGTGATCGTCGGTCTTTGACCCCACCCGAGCCTGACCTGCGCCTTTGTGGAGTCTCACGCCAGGCACAACCGTATAGGGGTTGTAAGGTAACCAAATTGAACTGTAAAGGTCTTGTAATAGTGTTCAAGCTATGCTGCCAGTAAACTAATGGGGATGCGGCATCCTTTCAAAGGACAGTTCCCCATCTGCAAAGCGTAGCCATGGAGTGAGGATCCAGATAACATTTACCTGGCATCCCTAAGCATTGACGCAGACAAAACGAAGGAAACCATGACAAAGTCAAAAATGAGCGAGGGCGTAAAAGGATCAAGCAGCCGGGCGGGGGGCCTGATCTATCGCCAGATGCCAGATGGCACCACCGTAGTGAGCAGGAGTCCTGATTACAGCGGGAGAAAATTCACCAGGGGACAGGGAGATCACCAGCAGCGCTTGCAGGGAGCAGCCCGCTATGCACGCTGGGCCGCCAAAGCACAACCCATTTATGCCGAGCTTGCCAAAGGGACGACGAAGACTGCCTATAATCTCGCACGCTCAGACTGGTTCCACCCACCTGTCATTCATGAAGTGCGGCTCAGGGAGAATAAGATCCGGGTTCAAGCAAGCGATAATGTGATGGTCACGAAGGTGGTGATCACGGTCCGGGATGAACAGGGCAAACTCTTGGAAGCCGGGGAGGCGGTCAGGCAGGAAGGGGACTGGTGGGAATATGTCCTCCAACTCCCGGGGAAGACACTTACACTGGAAGCCTGGGACCTGGCAGGCAACGTGACCCGCTTCGTTTTATAACCCATCCCAATCCTGTACAACACTTGCTATGCTGTCTACAAGCGCGGCGTGAAGCGTGAAAATATTTTCCTCCTGGTGTTTCTGCTTCCCTAACGGAACTGTGAAGAATCTCTGCTCTGCCAATGTTTCCTTTGCATCTTTTTATGGTCATGTAGAGAAACATGGAAATACCAACACACCCTCTTGCAGCCAAAATGGTAACGCAAACGCCGGGCGACGAACCAACTCCCAGAACTGCTCTCTGGGCGATCGGCGGCTTCATCTTTTTCACAGTCATATTCTTTATCCTGGTCATCTACGGTCCCTTCTAAACCGGAGGATCAAACCAGGATACAGCGTTTTTTGTAGGGCGGATTTGCAGTGCCTGTCCATTGGGATCCTGTCAAACGCAGGTCATGCGTCCTTGAGAACAACTCGGCATTCACCCCTATATATAGAAGGGCACTTACCAAAAGCACACCGCGAACGATGAGCGAAGGATGTACGAAGGATCAGCGAAGGATCATCCAGCCAAAAACAGTTCTATCGCCAAAAATAAGCGCCAGATATAGGGGTTCAGATAACAAAAAAGCAAGTCACAACCGATTGCCTAGGCAATTCATCCAAAGGCAAACGGTATGAGATCAGTCTCGATACGCGACAAGCACTATCTGACCACCATGGTTAGGGGAATCTGCTGATTTCTTTGCCCTGTGCATCGAATAACACGGCTGGGTCAGATTGATTATCATTCCAAATATTGAAGGAATATCCGCAACTAAAGCCAGTGTCCCCTTTACGAGCCCAAACTCTTAAAACATCATTCGGCTGCAAAACTCCGCCAAGCGTACAAGATTGACTGCCCGTCTCAGAGACCAGCCTCCAGCCTCGTAGATCGACGGGTGCATTCCCGAGGTTCTGAAGATCCACATATTCCATAGCTTTGTTGACTGTGGTGATCAGAACAGAACCGCTGCTCGCCGCGGTAGCAGGTGGGCTCGTCACCGTGGGGAGTGCTGTCCCTGTCGCCGTCGGTACGGTTTGGGTAGGTGTCCCGGTCCCTGTGGGTGGGCTTGTCAGCGTGGGTAAGGCGCTGGGAGCGAGGAACGTAGGGAATGGAGTAAACGTCGCCAAGCCAAAGTTAAACAAAGGGGTAGGCGTTAGCCCTATCCCCATACTCGGTAAAACAATTGGGCTGGGGACAGCAGTGGAGGAATCGCGCGACGCCAATTGGAACAAGCTGATCAGGATCGAGCAAAAGAAGCAAAACAGGAGCAGAATCAAACCTGGGAAAAGAATTTTGCCGATCTGTCCCTGCTGGCTATAAATCCTTGTCAAGACCGAGACTAGGGAGTTAATCTGTTTCATCATATTCTTAAACTCAATTATTACCTGTAAGATTGATAAGCCTGATTTTAACCCTTCCTGTGCGATCTTAGCCGCTTCTATTATTTAGCGCTTTTATTCTTAACTAACCACTTATTTTCAAAAGATTCCATAGGATGGAGACAATAGCACTGGCGACAACGCCCGCTAAAAAAAGCATGAAGTCATGGCGTGGAGTTCGGATCTGGCTTGGATGTAGCTCATTCAACAAATCGCTGACCACACGTAGAGGTTCATTTTTCAGGATTTCGATCTGTACTAAGTATTCTTCCTCCGCTTCTTCCAGCCTTTTCATTTCCGCTTGAAGTTTTATCGCAGCTTCTGCCCGGTTTTGTGCAACCTCCACAATCTTTTCAAGAATCTTATCCAGTTCGCTCGATGTTTTGTTGAGGCCATTCACGAGCCTGGAAAGGTCACCAGTAGTCGTTGCTTTCGAGCCTGCCTCCCTAGATACCATCCTATTTCTAACAAAGAAAAGTACCAATCCAATCAGGACCGTAATGAGCAGTTGAAGAAGTACACTAGAAATCGCATCTGACATTTTCCGGGCTCCTTATCTAGTTGCCTTGGTAACTATTGTTGGAACACAGACCCAAATAACGCCGAGCCCCTTAAGCGGGCTTTTTCTGCTTCGATTTTTTAATGGATTTCTTTTTGAGAGCGCGCTTGAAACAGAAAGCATGGTGTCGTTCACCGGAGGCTCGTTCCCCCGCCATCTCCCAGCCTACACTGCCCAGCTTGTTGATGTAATTATGAAAGTCAGTAAATGTCACATTGGAAAGCGTCTCATCATAATTTGAAAACACGGACTGCACCCCGGGCTCTTTTGGATCTTTGTAGTCAACAGCAAGTCTAAGATATTCCCATTTTTGCATCAGATTCTCCTTTCGCACTAGGAGGATTTTACAACAAAAAGAGGGCAACAGCTGAAACGAGTGTCCAATCGATCTTAAAAAACAACGCCCGAAACCAGGATCACGTTGGCATAGGGAGAAAATTCGCCGGTCCGCACCACCGCGCGAGCAGATGCCGTCCTGGTTTTGAGCTCGGAATGAGTTATAAACTCGACGGGAACCTCGGGCAGCAGTTCCTGCACCTCTGCCAGGAATTTGGGATTACGATCCTTCGCTTCCTCAGCCAGGATCACGCGTTCCACCTTTAGTTCGTCGAGGACAACCTTCAGGGTCTGGGCTGCACTGGGAATTCCCGGGGTTAGCGCCAGATCAATTCTCACCGTCTCGGCGGGGATGGGCAAGCCGGCATCTGCGATCGCAAGCATATCCAGATGACCCAGGGTTGCAATAATGTAAGACAGATCTGATTGGAGCAAGGTAGTTTTTTTCATCTCAGCCTCTGAAAATCGTAGATGACTTCTGTGGAAACAAGTTCCATCACTTCCACATTTAATAGTTATACCACTTGATTTACAGATATCAATTTGCGACGACGGTCTTTTGACCGTCTGGCGCGAGCAGGATCCGAAATGATCCATTCCTTCCTGGTGTGGGACACGACAGGGCGGGTTACTCTCTTTGAAATCTGAATCAAAAACCCGCCTGAGCGGGTTTTGCTTTAGTGCCGAAGGGAGATTTGAACTCGTGACCAAGGGCTTATGAGTTAGCCCCTCTATGCGCTGTTAAAAAAATCCGGCATATATGGCGGTGTTTTGAAATGATCATCACTTGGATAATCCCCTGCACATCAAAATGCAGGTATAGGGATACCATAACAAAGTATGGTATCCGTCAAGCCGTTTTGAGTAATGCTTGAACACTAAGGATTAACATAAGATGTAAAAGAAGTCCCAATCTCCATTAGGCCAAATTGCTAATGCTGAAGAGTTTGGGAATCCTCATACTAAAGGAGGTCGGCCAATAAGAGAATCAATACTAGAGATTTTCATTGACAGCGTGGGGGTATCAAGTCTGTGGGCTACATGACGTGGGAGCGCGGGGTATACCAAACCTCATACCAACAACAGTCTCCACGCCAATTGCAGGGCGGCCTCCGCTGGTTCCATTACATAACGAACTGAGGTAAATATTACCCTCTGAGTCTGGCATGCGCGGTCGAACGCCCCCCTCAGGTATCTACCCTGCAAAATCGTTCCACCTGTAACGATCAGGGGAACCGTGGGTGCCCCAAGTTTTGGGTAGACCGCAGCAATGGCTCGTGCCAGCTCCCGGGAAGATTCTTCCAAAATAGCGATCGCCACAGAATCACCCTGTCTGGCTGCTTGCTCCACCAAATCGGACAAGGCCGCAATTAATGAACGCGGCGACTCTGAACCGTAAATAGTGCGAACAAGCTCCGACGGCGTATGCAACCCGTAATGTTTCAACACTAGTGCTGACAACAGTGTTTCGGCCCCGCGCCCATCATATGCCCGCATCACCTCGCGCAATGCTGCGACACCAATAGCATACCCACTGCCTTCGTCGCCGAACAGGTAACCCCAACCTCCCGCGCGAATGAGTTCTCCCGACGTCGTTCGTCCATAGACAATTGAGCCTGTCCCGCAAATCAAAACCAGTGCCGGGCCGGATTGCGCATCGGCCATGAGCAAGATCTCGGCATCACTGACTACTTTTACCGCTGTCTTCGGAAATTTATCAACTACCCAATGCTCGAACAGCTCAATATCTTCTTTTCGTCCTGCCCCTGCCAGCCCCAAACACAACGCGGATATTTCGCCGGGATAATCTTTTTGTGCCATCCTGATGGCACTTTCCAATGTCGAACAAGCCGCGTCAAAACCGACCGCATTGTAATTGGATGGTCCGCTCACGCCGCGCGCAAGCACATTGCCATCCAAGTCTCCCAGCAGCGCCAGAGTCTTGGTCCCGCCGCCATCCACACCGAGGATGTAATCCATTTTGTCTCCATTGATTCACGACCGCAGTTGCAGACTGCTCTTTATCCAATTGCCTTCCGCACATATCCTCCAGTTTCGTGCAATCTGATCCGCGCGAGTTCAGGCGATATTCCTGCCAGAACTGCCACAATCGCCGTCTTGACTTCACCATTGCATGCGGACAAAATCTTGGCTGCCCGCTGCAAATCCAGCCCAGTGGCTTCCGCAACAATCCGCCGTGCCCGCTGGCGGAGTTTGGCATTCGTTGGTTGGACATCCACCATCAGGTTAGTGTAGGTCTTGCCCAAACGAATCATCACAGCTGTCGAAATCATGTTTAGCACCATCTTCTGGGCGGTGCCTGCTTTCAGCCGCGTCGAGCCAGAGATCACCTCGGGACCGACCACTGGTGCAATGCCAATCTCTGCCAATTCTTCCAACGGGGATGGGCGATTGCAGGTAATACTGACCGCAAGTGCGCCACGTTTTTTGGCTTCTTGCAGACCGCCAAAGGCGTAGGGTGTGCGTCCGCTGGCAGCAATACCGATGACACAGTCATTTTCGTTGGCATCCAATTCCGCAATGTCAGCCGCGCCGCCTTCCCAGTCGTCTTCCGCGCCTTCCACAGCGTCTGTCAACGCGGCGAGACCTCCCGCGATGAGTCCCACTACCAGTTCGGGGAGTGTGCCAAACGTAGGCGGACACTCTGACGCATCCAATACCCCTAGCCGCCCAGACGTGCCCGCGCCAATGTAGATCAGCCGTCCACCGCGCTGCATCCGGGCAGTGATTGCATCCACCGCGGCGGCGATATTGGGAAGTTCGTCACGGACCGACAGCGCCACTTTTTGGTCTTCAGCGTTAATGAGGTTCAGCATGTCCAGTGTGGACAGAGTGTCAATGTCTCTTGTCAGGGGGTTGCGCTCTTCGGTTAGGGTTAACTCCATATAAACTCCGAAAATTTCATTAGTCACAGCCTTCACAGCAAAAAGAGAAAGGAAATAAGAATGTCTTCAAGCTTTATATTCTCTGTCACAAATATTCAATAAGTTATGTTCCCCAGCATTACTGCACGAGAGGCTCCCGTGGCAGCCGGGATATTGCCGGAGCGTTTGTGCCAAGTCTCGTATGCCAGCACCGCAAAAGCGACAGCTTCCTTGGCTTCGATGTCCAATCCATAGTTCTGAGATGTGGTCAGGTACGCGGGTGAGAGCCGCTCGGCGAGCATTGCCATCAAAGTGTGGTTGCGCGCGCCGCCGCCACTGACGATGACTTCGTCAGGGAAAGTAGGCAGAAAGATTCGGTAGGCGTGTTCGATCGAGCGGACGGTCAGCGCGGTCAATGTGGCAATGATGTCGCTTGGATCAAGTCCGCGCCAACATCTGAAGCATGAAATTCCATGAAGATGGTCGGCTTGGCAGTCAGACCAAGCCCATTGCTTTCGGAAATTGAGCCTACACTGAACGCGTCCAGAAATTCAAGCGCGGCAGGTTCTGTGCCGCT
>Ga0065707_10000459_pt1 | contig 38095 bp, 38 predicted proteins | sample SwiRhicommuniRL3_FD_59094 | JGI IMG/M metagenome (GOLD analysis project Ga0065707, IMG submission 59094) | Switchgrass rhizosphere bacterial communities from Rose Lake, Michigan, USA - RL3 v2 (version 2) | ecosystem: Host-associated > Plants > Roots > Rhizosphere > Soil | place: East Lansing...
CGGACCGGGGGCGTGGGAAGCGGTCGCGGGCCGCCCGGTGTCATGTTTGGCCGCATTGGCGGCGGATACGACGGACGAGGCGGCGCCGGACGAGTCGTGATTCCCCCAGGGCCACCCGGCCGCGCAAGATTGCCGGTGGGTGGCGGCGGCGGTGCTGTCGGCCGAGGCGGGACGACACGGTCGGATGGGCGCAGGCGCGGCCCGGCCGGACGCGTCGGCATCGCCGGCACGGCCGATGTGCCCGGTGCGTTTGGTTCCTCGATCCTCAGCCTGATGCTCGGCGGTACCATCCGGCCCAGTGGAGGCGCAGACCTCGCGGGCGGCGCTGGCGCTGCGGCGATCGGCCGGACAGGGGCTGGCGGCTCGGCGACCGGAGGAGGCAGCTCTTCGACGACGGGTGCCGGCTCTGCGGCGCTGGCCACCGGCGGTGGTGGAGCCTCCTCTGGTTCCTCGACAGGTGGCGGTTCCTCGTACTCCAGTTCCTCGACCACGGGCGCGGCGGCAACCGGCGCCACGGGGACCGCAGGGGCGGCGGGTTTCGCCGTCTTTACCAGGCGTGGCGGCGCCAGCGTGGGCGCCGCCGGCTTCGCGGGCTCCGCTTTCTTGGCGCTGGCCGTCGGCTTCTTCGCACCGGGCTTGGCGGCCGGTCCCTCAGCGAACATGTCGCCGCCCGGCAGCGTGATGTTGCGCTCGCGTGCGAGCCGCTCGACGAACTGGCGCGCCACGACCTCTTCAATCGTGCTGGACGCGCTCTTGAGCTCGATGCCGTGCGCGCGTTTCAGCAGTGCGAGCACTTCCTGGCTGCTCGTGTTGAGAAGCTCTGCGACCCTGTAAATACGAACTGTTGCCAAACAAGTCTCCGTAACTCGCGCGACTCGTGTCGCGCCCTACGCCTGTTCCTCTTCGGCGGCCGGTGTTTCGCCGCGCACCGCGGCGAGAATCCGTTCGGCCGTCTTCGCGCCGATGCCCTGGACCTCGGATAACGCGTCGACGCTGGCGAGCGCGATCTTCTCGGCGCTGTCGTAGCCCGCCGCGATCAGCCTCTGCATCGTCTTCTCGCCGATGCCCGCGATCGCGAACGACGGCGCCGCATTCTCCGGCTCGTCCGCGACGGCCGCGGCCGGTTCAGTCTCTGCCTGTTCGGCATCCGCCGGTTCCTCGGTCGCGCTCGAATCGCCCACGAACCCTTCGAACTGCGCCTCGATCTCGCGCCGCTTCTCTTCTTCGCTCTTGATGTCGATGCGCCAGCCGGTGAGCTTCGCGGCGAGCCTGACGTTCTGGCCCTTCTTCCCGATGGCGAGCGACAGCTGCTTGTCCTCGACGACGACCTCGACCACGCGCTCCTTGTCGTCGACAATCGACACGCGCTGCACTTTCGCGGGGCTGAGCGCGTTAGTGACGAGCGAGACCGGATCGTCCGACCACTCGACGATGTCGATCTTCTCGCCGCGCAGCTCGCGGATGATCGCCTGCACGCGCGTGCCCTTCATGCCGACGCACGCACCCACCGGATCGACATCGCGCTCGCGGGAAAACACCGCGACCTTCGCGCGATCGCCGGCCTCGCGCACGGCACCGCGAATCTGCACCGTGCCGTCGTAGATCTCCGGCACTTCCTGTTCGAAGAGCTTCACCAGCAGCGCCGGATCGGTGCGTGACAGCACGATCTGTGGGCCCTTCGTGCTGCGGTTGACGCCTTTGATGACGGCGCGCAGGCGTTCGCCGGGCGCGTAACTCTCCGCCCGGGACTGCTCCTTTCGCGGGAGGCTCGCCTCGATGCGCCCCAGCTCGACGACCATGTCGCCGTTCTCGAAGCGCTTCACCGTGGCGTTCACGACCTCGCCGATGCGCTGGCTGTACTCGCCGAAGATGTTCTCGCGCTCGGCCTCGCGGACCTTCTGGAAGATGACCTGTTTGGCCGTCTGCGCGGCGATGCGCCCGAGCACTTCCGTGGGCTTGGGAAATTCGATTTCCATGTCCACTTCGGCCTCGTCGCCATACAGCTGCTGCGCTTCCTCGAGGGAGATCTCGGTCGCCGGATTCTGCACGTCCACCACAATCTGTTTGACGGCGAACAGATCGACCTGGCCGGTATCCTGATTGAAGCGCGTCTTCAAGTTCTCGTTGGTCTTGTAATACTTCCTCGAGGCGGTCAGTACGGCATCCTCGATAGCGGTAATGACGACATCCGCTTCGATGCCTTTCTCTTTCGCCAGCGCCTCGATTGTCTGCATCAACGGGTTTGACATTGTTTGATCCGGGGCCCCTCAGCCCTCAGCTCCCAGCCCTCAGCCTTCAGCCCTCAAAACTCCACTTCCAAGCGAGCGCGAGTGACGAGCGCGAGCGGGATGAGTTGTCGCTTTCCCGGCGTCGTTTCCATCACGATCGTGTCGTTCTCGATACCGCCCAGCCGCCCCTCGAAATGCGTCTGTCGATCGACCGGTTGCGAGACCACGATTTTCGCGAGCCTTCCCACGAACCGCCTGTAGTCGCCCGCGTTGCGCAGCGGCCGATCCAGCCCGGGCGACGACACCTCGAGGATGAAACTCTGGTCGATGATTTCCTCGACGTCCAGAATCGCGCTGACATCGCGGCTCACGCGCTCGCAGTCCTCGATCGTCGGCGACAGATCCGCCCGCCTTCGCCGCTCGGCGTCGTCGGCGATGGCCGCGTCGCTGTCGGCAAAAGGAACGTCGAGAAAAATCCGCAGCATCCACCCCGTCGACTCGCGCCGGAACTGAACGTCGAAAATCTCCAGGTTGTACGAGCGGGCAACCCGCTCGGCGACTCCACGAATTGTGTCAATGAGCAGCGTAAAACCACCCCCAAAAACAAAAAGTGGGCACAGGCCCACTTTCAGGTCTTGCAGGCTCTTACGAACCTAAAAGTTTATCACAAGGGCCTGTCTACTCCGGGGCGGACCACGAGATCATATTCGCGAGAGCCCACGATTTCCGCCTGAAATATCGCCCCCGGTCGCAGGATATCCGGGTCCGCCTCGGTGAAGTACACGACCGGGTCGATGTCGGGCGCCTGCCCGGCCAGCCGGCCTTTCCAGACGAGGTCGTGCTCGGGGGAGGGGCCATCGACCATCACCTGGACGTGGGTGCCGATGCGCTGTTTCTGAGCCCGCGCCACGATGCGCTTCTGCTCGGCCATCAATGTGTTGCGGCGTTTTGCCTTGGTCGCCGCGGGGACGTCGTCTGGAAGGTCGTACGCCGTCGTGCCTTCCTCGTGCGAATACGTGAAAACCCCGACATGGTCGAACCCGACGGACCTGACAAAGGCACAGAGTTCGTCGAACTCCGGCTCGGTCTCGCCCGGGAATCCCACAATGAAGGTTGTCCTCAATGAGACGCCGGGAACGCGGTCGCGGATCCGGCTCAGGAGCTGCTCGTAACCCTTGCCGGTCCCCGGCCGCTTCATCCGTCGCAACACGGCGTCAGAGGCGTGCTGCAGCGGCAGGTCGATGTACTTGACGACCTTGTCGCACTCCGCCATGGCATCGAGGATGTCGGCGGTAATGGTCGTGGGATACAGATACAGCAGCCGGATCCAGTCGATGCCGTCCACCTGGTTCAGCTCGCGAAGCAGCGCTGGAAGGGCGGTTCCGTGGGCCAGATCGCGGCCGTAGAACGTGGTGTCCTGCGAGATCAGGATGATTTCGCGCACGCCGCGCGCGGCGAGCGACCGTGCTTCGCGGACGATGGTGTCGATCGGCCTGCTGCGGTAGTGACCGCGCAGCGTCGGGATGATGCAGAAGGAGCACTTGTAGTCGCAGCCTTCGGCGACCTTGATGTAGGCGAAGTGGCGCGGTGTCGCGAACACGCGAGGCTCGGCATCGTACAAGTACGTTGGAAGACTAGGGACTAGGGCTTGGGGATTAGGGATTAGGGTGAGCGGAATCGTTCGCTTCGTGCTCGCGCCCTCGATGGCACCCACAATCTCCGGCACGTCGCCGGTGCCGAGCACGGCGTCGATCTCGGGAATCTGCGCCTTCAGCTCGTCGCGATAGCGCTCGCCCAGACAACCCGTGACGACCAGCCGCTTGCACGAGCCGCTCTTCTTGAACTCGGCCAGCTCGAGAATCGTGTTGACGGACTCCTCCTTGGCCGAATCGATGAACGCGCAGGTGTTGACGACGAGGACATCGGCATCCGAAGGATCCGGCGTCAGCGTGTGGCCGCCCTGCTGGGACAGCCCCATCATGACCTCGGAATCGACGAGGTTCTTCGGACATCCGAGCGAGATGAAACCAATCTTCATGGTGTCACCCGATACATCATCCGCGGAAATGGCGTCGCTTCGCGGACGTGTTCGAGGCCGCACAGCCACCCGACGACGCGCTCGATGCCCATGCCGAAGCCGCCGTGCGGAACCGATCCGAAGCGGCGCAGGTCGAGGTACCACTCGAACGCTTCCTGCGGCAGGTTGTGTTCCTTGATCCGCTGCAACAGCACATCGTAGCTGGCGAGGCGCTGGCTGCCGCCGATGATTTCGCCGATGCCTTCCGGCGCGAGCATGTCGACGCACAACGCGAGCTCGGGCCGCGTGGGGTCGGGCTCCATGTAGAACGGCTTGACGCTGGCCGGATAGCGATGGATGGCCACCGGCCGATCGAAGTGCTGCGAGAGCACGGTTTCGTCGGTGCCCCCGAGGTCGCCACCCCACTCGAACGGTTGCCCCTTCTCGTTGAGAAGCTTCACGGCGTCGTCGTACGAGATACGCGGAAACGGTGCCTTCACGTTCTCGAGCTTCGACGTGTCGCGCTCGAGCGCCTTCAGCTCGCGGCGCCGTTTGTCCAGCACGCGCGAGACGACGGCCACGACCAGGCCCTCGGCCAGATCGATCACATCGTCCAGCGTGGCGTAGGCCATTTCGGGCTCGACCATCCAGAATTCCGTGAGGTGCCGCCGCGTCTTGGATTTCTCGGCACGGAAGACCGGGCCGAAGTTGTAGACACGCCCGAGGGCCATCGCGTTGGCCTCGGCGTACAGCTGGCCGCTCTGCGTCAGGAAGACTTTCTGGTCTTCGAAATAGTCGACTGGAAAGAGCGTGGTCGTGCCTTCGCACGCCGCAGGCGTAAAGATGGGCGTGTCGGCGAGGATGAACCCCTGGTCGTTGAAGAAATCGCGGACCGCGCTGATGACTTCGTGGCGAATGCGAAGGATCGACTGCTGTTTTTCAGACCGGATCCACAAGTGCCGGCGATCGAGCAGGTAATCGACGCCATGTTCCTTCGGCGTAATCGGATAATCGATCGACGGCGAGACGATCTCGAAATCCGAGACGTCGAGCTCGTACCCACCGGGCGCGCGGCTGTCCGCGCGCACCGTTCCGTGCACGATGACCGCGGTTTCCTGCGATAGATGGTCGGCCTGCTTGAATTTCTCGTCGCCGACCGCCGCTTTGGACACGATGCCCTGGATGAATCCCGTGCCGTCGCGGATCGACAGGAAGTGAATCTTCCCGCTCGACCGCCGGTTGTGGAGCCATCCGCGGATGGTGACCTGTTTGCCGTCGTGCTGCGCGATTTGATCGATATAGGCAATCATTCGATTTCGAACGCGGTCAGCTGCGACGTGTCCATCATCAGCGCCTCGAGCCGCCGGCGTGCGCCGACGGCCTTCGCGAGCACCGATGCGGGCGACTCTGCGTTCCTCACTTCGTACATCAACACTCCATCGTAGCCGATCTTTTCGAACGCCATCACGGTGGCCGCCCAGTCGATGCTGCCCTGGAAGGGAACCTGGTGGTCGTCGCTCTGCCGGCGGTTGTCGTGGATGTGCGTGGTGACGAGATACTCTGACGTCGTTTCGATGGCCTCGGCCGTATCGCCGAGCATGTGCGCGTGGCCGACGTCCATGCAGATGCCGAGGTCGGCGCCTTCGAAGCTGCGCTCGATGATCTCGATCAAATCGGGGGCCGTTGAGAGGGTGTTGCCCATCACTTCGAGCGCCACCTTCACGCCCACCGTCTCGGCCATGGACTGGATTTCCTCCACGCTGCGGATCGCCGCCTCACGATGGTTGTCATCCGATCCGGGATTCCAGGCCTCGGGCACGCCGAGATGCACGACCAGATACTTGAAGGGAATAACCCTGGCGATGTTCAGCGCCGCCGCCATTTCGCGGAGCGTCGTCTTTCTGGCGTCGGCGTCACGAATCGCGGTTGAGTAGGTGCGTTGGCCGCGGCCGTTGACGAACACGTCGGTAATCGGGGCGTGGACGGAATGCAGATCGAGGTTTGCCTGGGTCAGCCAGTCTTTCAACGTCCCGATCGCCGTCTCGTCGTGATAGTCGAAGTGGCTGCGCGTGGCAAAGAGCTCGACGGCCTCGAATCCGCTGGCGGCAATCTCGAGGACGTGCGCCAGGTCCAGCCGTTGTTCGTGATAGAGGTGAGTCGAAACACCAAATTTCTTCATACATGATCAAAAAAGGGGAGGGCCCCTTTCTTCCTAGAACAGGATTTCGCGGAGCCGGGCGAAGCGGGGGTACCGCTCCAGGTTCGTGCGAACGTAGCTCAACGTCCTGGGGATGTATTGGATGTACACGGGATTGCGCCGTGCGGTCGTCTGATGGCCGAAGGTGCCGAGCGCCTTCAGATTGCGCTGCACCGACATGAGATCGAATCGCCGCCGGTACTCCGAAAACGCATCGGGCGTCGCCTTGGCCGGGCCGCCAAGCTTCAGATATCCGCGGATCAGATCGTCGACCCACGCATCCGGCAGATCCACGTACGAGTCGCGCAGCAGCGACACCAGATCGTAGGTGTCTGGCCCCATCCGGGCGTCCTGGAAGTCGATGATGTACAGGTTGCGGTCGTGCAACATCAGGTTCCGGCTGTGATAATCGCGATGGCACAGCACGCGCGGCTCGGCCGCGAGCTCGTCCACGATCCGCAGGAACTCCTCGTTCATCGCTTCGCGGGCGGCGGCCGTGATCGTGGCGCCGTGATACGCCTCGAGGAAGTGCTTGACGAAGAAATTCATCTCCCACATCAGCTTGTCGCGATCGAACGCGACGCGATAGGGGATGAACTCGTCCGACTCGAGCTCGGCGCCCCTGCGCTGCATGCGAAACACGAACTCGACGGCCTGGCGGTAGAGCGCGTCGTGGTCGGCGGGCTGCGTCACCCCGAGATGCGCCTGCAGCGTCACGTCCCCGAGATCTTCGAGAATGAGGATGCCGAGGTCGTCGGCGTGGCCGGCAATGGCCGGAATCGGGAGCGGGATACTGGTGAACAGCCGGCAGACGTTCACGAACGGCAGCTCCTCGTAGACAAACGGGGTGTCGTACACCGCGAGGACGACAGAAGGGTTGTCGGGCCGGAGAATGCGGAAGTATTGACGCGTCGACGCGTCTCCGGTGAGCGGCACGACACGCACCTGCGGATCCGCGAGCTTCGCGCGATGCAGGCACTCGTCGATCCTGTCCCGTGTTTCCTGCACTGCCGTCGAAGGTGTGTCCATCAGCTGATGTCCGTCACGTCGAGCCGTCCGTCTTTCTGAATGATGGCGCAATTCTGGAAGCTCGCTCCAGAAAGAATTTGCACCCCGTCGGCGATGATACAGCGCCGGAGCGCGGCGCCCTTGCCGATGTGTGCGCCATCCCAGACCACTGTATCGACCAGTTGCGCGGTCCGGTCCACGATCGAGCCGGGCCCGATCTGCGGAACATCGCCTTCGGCCCTGCCGATCGCGAGACACGCCTCGAGATAGTCGGCCGGCGTGCCCACATCCCAGAACTCAGCTTCGCACAGGAAGGCGCGCACGTGGCCGAGGTTGTCCTTGACGAGCTCCTTGTAGAGACTGCCGATGCTTTCGGCCGGCTGGTTCAGCGGCAGCCGGGCGAATGCCGACGGGTGTGCCATCTGCACGCCGACGACGTGATACGAGCGCACGCGCGAACCCTTGGGCACGACGCTGTGAAAGCGTCCCATCGAGTCGACGATGAGCCCGCCGTACCGTTCGGGCCACCGGTTCGGCATCACCGCGATGCTCACGAGCGCGCCGGTTTCACGATGGTTCGCCGCCAGCGCGCCGAGGTCCACGCTCGTCAGCGTGTCTCCGTTGATGATGAAAAAGTCATCGTCCGGCAGGAGCGACAGCGCCTTGCGCGGCCCTCCGGCCGATCCCAGTACCGGTGACTCGAACGAGTATCGAACGCGTACGCCCAGATCGCTGCCGTCCCCCACCTGCGCCGTGATGGTTTCGGGCAGGTAGTGAAGGTTCAGCACGAAATCCCGGACGTCCTGCTTCGACGCGTAACGGATGATGCGGCGCACGAGCGGCTCGCCCGCCACGGGCACCGCGGGCTTCGCCCGTACCCACGACAGCGGCCGCAGCCGCGTACCGAGACCGGCCGTGAGGATGAGAGCGGCGTGAGGCAGTTAGGAATCCTCGAAGAGCATGTCGGCCAGCGGCAATCCGCGCTGCTCGCAATGCTTCACGTAAAGCCCGCGATAGGAGTCCGTCAGGTAGTCGGAGGGCTTCCGCGCGAGCGCCTCGGCCATTCGGCGGATGCCCTGCTCGCCACCTTCGATTTCGACGAACGTGCCGACCGGCGTCTCGTCAATCGCAATCGTCACGTCCTCGTGCGCGAACTCCTCGCGGTACTTCTCGTAGCGGAACCACACGTGAAAGCCGAGCTCTTCGAGCACGTGCATCAGGAGCAGTCCGTCGCCGACGACGGTCTCCAGTTCCTCGCGCAGCTTCATCGGTGAGTTCTGAACCGGGCCCTTGAAGGTGAGGAGCGTCTTGCCGCACTCGAGCCGGACGCGCAGCACGCACCGGCGCTGGCGCAGCAGATCGTCGTGCGTGTCGAGCAGGTAATCTTCCTGCAGCCGTCTGCCTCGCAGCGGCGTGGCGCCAGTCGCCAGAATCGCCTGCCTGGCTTCCTGCGCGTCGCGAAAGCAGAGTTTGATCTCACGCTCCAGCGTAGCGGCCATCACGGCATTTTATACCGTGCGTTTGCCGATTGACCATCTAGACGGCAATCGTCCGCCGCGATCCACGCCAGAACAGACGCCGGGTGAACACGTACATGGCGAAGCATTCGAGCGCGAACGGCGGGAAGCCGAAATACCCGAGAACCGGCATTTCGAAGATTTTCACGTTGCCGACGATGGGCACGGTGTAGATCCACTTCGCTCGCGCCCAGAAGTTCCAGAACTCCCATAGCCCGCCGCAGATGAAGCCCGCGATGACCAGATTGGTCACCCGTTCGTAATTGCCGTTCCGGAAATCGCGCAGCAGCGAGTCGTCGCCGGACCATGCATTGATCGGGTCGAGCAGAAAAATGAAACCGAGGAAGACCGGAGCGGCCAGGTACGGGGACGGCCAGATGATGGGCAACAACAGCATCGCGGCGCCGAACACGACGCTCACGTAGTCGGCGGTCGCCAGCTCGTAGTCCACGCGCAACAGCCGCCGTGATTCCGTGTCGGCTTCGATAGAACCAGTCCTCCGCCCACCTCGAAGAATCGCGACGAGCTCGGCGGTCTGGAAAATCCCGGGCGAGACCGTCGCAAACGCCCACGCGTAGCCGAAGTAGCGGAGCACCAGGTTCTCGGGAAGATTGACGTAGTACCAGTTCTTGATGAGCAGGTTATAGCCTTCGAACACGACCCATAACGGTATCGACACGGCCGCGAGGAACACGAACTCGCGGAAATGCCTCGTCAGCCACGACGAACGGCGCTTCGTGTAGATGATCCCGTCGAGAATGAGGATGTATCCCGTCCAGGCGAACGGCGTGTGCCACGTCCAGAAAGGCTCGACGTGCGCCAGCATCGCGCCTTCCGAGAGCGCGAGCGTGACGACGCCAATCCAGAAGTGAACAGGAAAGCGCATGTGATCCGATCGCGGGTTACGTGAGGCGCACGCGGTAGGAGCATCCCTTCAGCGCGGGCGCGCCGACGCCCTTTCCGAACAGGAGCACCTTGTGCGTGCTGCCGAGCCCACCCGGCAAGAGCAGCGTCTTCATCGCCAGACGTTGCTGCAGCGAGAGGTTCTCGAGCTCGGCGATGCCCAGGCCCAGCATGAAGTATGTCTGATCGAGCCGCGCCAGCACATCGAGGCCCGACCGTTCGGCCGCGCGCGTCACCGCGGTGAGGTCTACGTGTGCCGTGATGTCGGTATCGCCGGGTTCCTGCAGGAAATCGACCGGCTGCGCGTGTTTCTTGAACGACGTCAGCGTCCCGGCCGCGTGTGAAACGCCGTAGAGCTCCCGCTCGTCGTGCCCGTAGTCGATGATGACCAGAAACCCCGCGCCAAGCGAGGCGGCCGCCTGCGTCATCCAGTCTTCGGCTGCCAGGTTCACTTCGGCGCGCCATCCCACCCGCAGCTCCGCTCCCGCGCGTGCGAGGTATTCCACAAGGCGCGTCGTGGAGGGATGCTCGAACCGCTCCACGAACCGGTCGCCGGAAATACCGACGAACACTTCGCGCAGTCCATTCTCCGTCATGACGACGACGTGGGTGGGCAGCGCGTCGAGTAGTTCGTTGGCGAGGATGACGCCGGAGACGTGCTCCGGCACATTCGTGCCGCTGTGTTGAAGCAGGGGCGCATGCGGGCCGAGGGTCTCTTTGTGGGCCGCACGTGCGGCGAGGGACCGCTCGACGAGAGAGAGCCGGATGGCGGAATAGAACGCCGGGTCGTTGCGACGCGCCGCGTCGAGGATGTCGCGAGACAGGCGCCCGTTGCCGGCCCCGCACTCGACCAGATCGAAAAAGGCGTCGGGCCCGACCCCTTTTTCGGCCATCACCTGCCACATCTCGGCGAACTGCTTCGCCAGCAGCTCGCCGAAGATGGGGCCGACGTCGACGCTCGTAAAAAAATCGCCCGCGCGTCCCGTTTTCTGGGCCGCACGGGCGTAGTAGCCGAGCTCCGGATGGTAGAGCGAGAGCTCCATGTACTCCGCGAAACTGATGGGGCCGCTCGTCCGGATGCGATCGGCGACCAGCTCGCGGAGCATCAAATCACAATGACGACTACTGCTTGCGAACCGTCACGAACTGCTCGTCGCCGCGGCGGTTGATCAGCATGCCGACCGCGCGTCCGGCCGGCACCGCCCGCAGCGCCGTGCTTGCCTCGTTCTGGTTCGCCACCGGGCGGCGATTCACCTGCAGAATCACGTCGCCGGGCTGCAGCACGCGCGCCGTCGGGCTATCGGGATCCACGTCGGTGACGACCGCGCCGCGGATGCCCGCCGGGAGCTCGAACTGCCGCGCGATCTCGGGTGTCACGTTGTTCAGCGTAATGCCGAATCCCGCGCCAGAATCGCCGCCGCCGGTGTCGCCGGCATCGGCCTGACGTGGGGTTTCCGCCTCGAGGTTCAGCTCTTCGACGCGCACGTTGAACGTGCGTTCCTTGCCTTCGCGCATGACCTTGAGCGGAACGGTCGTCCCGGGCGTCGTGGCGGCCACGAGCGCCGGCAGATCGTCGCTGCGGTTGATCGGCTTGCTGTTGAACTCGACGATCACATCGCCCGGCTCCACGCCCGCGGTGGCCGCGGGTCCGGGCGGTACCTGCGCGACGACCGCGCCGCGCCGATCCTTCAGGCTGAGCGCTTCCACTTCATCCGGCGACACCGGGCGCACCGACACGCCAATCCGCCCGCGCGTGATCTTGCCCTGGCGGAGGCCCGCCAGGACATCGCGAACCGTGTTGATGGGCACCGCGAAGCCGATGCCGATATTGCCGGCCGTGCCGAACGCCGATCCGCCGCTGTAGATCGCCGTGTTGATGCCGATGACCTCACCGCGCACGTTCAGCAGCGGGCCGCCCGAGTTGCCGGGATTGATCGCCGCGTCGGTCTGAATCAGTGGCTGGCGGCGTCCAGGCGTGAAGTCGAACGCATTGCGTCCCGTCGCGCTGACCACGCCCACGCTGACGGTGTGCGCGAGGCCGAACGGGTTGCCGATGGCCATCACCCAGTCGCCCGGCTCCATCTGGCTCGAGTCGCCGAATTTCGCGACCGTCAGGTCGCGTATCGGTTTCTCGACGAGCTGGATGAGCGCGCTGTCGGTCAGCGGATCGCGTCCGACCACCTTCGCTTCGTAGTATTCCTCATCCTTGTCGTCGAAGAACTGCACTTCGATCTTCGTCGCGCCTTCCACCACGTGGTTGTTCGTCAGGATGTAGCCGTCTTTGGCGATGATGAAGCCCGATCCCGCGGCTTGCGTTTTCTCGCTGTTGCGCGGTCGACGCTGCGGCGGCTGCTGCTGCTGCTGTCCGCGCGGATTCTGATTCGGTCCGCCAGGACCCGGTCCGAAGAACCGCTCGAACAGGTCGTCGCCGCCGCCCCCGCCCCCGCCGCCGAAGAACTCGGTCAGGTCCTGCGTCCGCTGCCGCGACTCGGTGCGGATGCTGACGACCATCGGCGACTGGGTCTTGGCGATGTTACGAAATGTCGTGGCATCCACGGGACCGCTGAGCGGGGCCGTGTTGGTCGCCGGAATCGCCATCGTCTGGGCCGACGAGACCGGCGACAGATCGAGGCGTGAGGCGATGACCATACCCACCACCAGGGACGCCATGGCGATGAGGACGACATAGAAGATCGTCGTTTTCCGTGAAGATGAACCAAACAGAGACATGTCTGAAACCTCCGAAAAATCCGGATAAAAACGCTTACGCGAGCCGAACGATTTCCGTTTGTGCGGGGCCGGTCACGAGCGCCTCGCGTTGGCCGTAATACATGTTGATTTCCGTACGCACGCCGAACGATTCGAAATACAGCCCGGGTTCGATGGTGAAGCCGGTGCCGGGAAGCAACCGACGGTCGTCATGACTCTCATAATCGTCCATGTGCACGCCGTTGCCGTGAACCTCGCGCCCGAGGTTATGCCCGGTACGATGCAGAATCCGTTCCCCGAACCCGGCCTGGTCGAGCACCTGCCGTGCCGCACGGTCGACCTGCCATCCTCGCAGGTCCCGCCGCTGGCGGGCCGATTCCTGCACGAGCGCCACCGCGGCATCGCGCGCCTGACCGATGGCCCCGAACGCACGCGCCATCTCGGGAGGGACCTCCGGACCCGTAAACCCTACCCATGTAATATCGGCGTATACCGCCTGCGGGTTTTCCATCTTCTTGCCCCACAGGTCCAGCAGTACCAGTTCGCCCTTCCGGATGGGCCGCGAGCGCCGCGCGGTCGGCAGGTAGTGCGGATCGCCGGCATTCTCCTGGGCGGCCACGACGGGCGCCGAGTCGCTGACCAGGCCTTCTTCTTCGAACCAGGACGCCATCTGCTGCTGAACCGCGAACTCCGTCAGCGCGTCCCCTTCGCCGACGCGGCCGGCAATCAACTCGAACGCCCGATCCTTCACGCGATAAAGCGCCGCCGACGCGTCGCGATGCGTCGCGAGCGCGGCCTCGTCCCAGACCGCTTCGAAGCGCTGCACGAGATCTCCCGACGACTCCACGTCGATGCCGCGGCTGCGCACCAGTTCGACCGTGCCGGCGTCGATGCGCGAGATATACGGAATCGCGCAGTCGCGCGAATACTCCATCGCCACGCGCTTGACGCCGCTCAACAGTTTCGTGAGCCCGGCGTCGAGTTGCTGACGGCCGGCATAGATCGTCTTTTCGCCAGGCAGGGCATCGAGCGTCTGACGCTCGATCGCGTGCACGAGGCCCCGCGGCTCGCCGCTGGCGGGCACCAGATAGAACCAGCGGCGCGTCGTCATTTTTGCGCCGTTCGCGGTACCGGCCAGCCGTGCTGCAATCGGATTCGAACCGTGAAAGTCGTAAAGCAGCCAGCCGTCGAGCCCCTCGGCTTTGAGCGATTGCTGCACGGCCGCAACATCGAGTGGCATGGTCGGAAGTAGTGTCGGTGTCAGCGTAATCGTCCGGCTTCAGCCTGGTGGTCTAGTGCCCGGATTCCGCCGGACCGCAAGAAAACCAGTATAGCCGCTCCCACTACTTGGACGCCCGACTTCCCCTGTTGGTTTGCTTATAATGGGGAAATGCGCGCCATCACGATATCTTCGGTCGGGCTGGTGCTCGCGACCGCGCTCGCGGCGGCGCAGCAGCCGCCGTCCCCCCAAGAGCCAACGACGCCGCCCACGCCGGAGGTCACCTTCAAGGTCGAGGTGAACTACGTCGAAGAGGACGTGCGCGTGGTGGACCGCGAGGGTCGTTTCGTGCGCGGCCTGAAGCGGGAAGACTTCCAGGTGCTCGAGGACGGAAAGCCGCAGAAGGTCGAGACCTTCGGCATGGTGGACATCCCCAACACGCGGCCGCGTACTCCGTTGTATCTCGGCCCCGACGCGCTGCCCATCGAGCCCGATGTCGCCGTCAACAAGCAGGTGCTCGACGGCCGTCTCTACCTGCTCGTGCTCGACGACTATCACGTCGCGCCGCTGCGCAGCCAGAACGTGCGCAACATCGCGCGCCGTTTCGTGCGCGAGAAGCTCGGCCCCGACGACCAGGCCGCGGTGGTGGTGACGAGCGGGTTGCGGCGGGCGTCGCAGGACTTCACGCAGAACCGGCGGCTTCTCATCGAAGCCATCGACAATTTCCTCGGCCAGAAGCTGCCGTCGGCCGGCGTCGAGCGCAACGAGAAGATGTCGCGCGAGATGAACGCGGCCGGCGCACCGATTGACGATGCGGGCGATCCGATTCAGATCGATCCGGCCAACCGTTACATCGCCGACGACCGGGTCTCTGAACGCACCTTCCAGGCGCGTCAGGCGCTGAATTCTCTGCGCAGCATCTCCGAGTGGATGTCGTCCATCCAGGGGCGGCGCAAGGCGATCATCTACATCAGCGAAGGCGTCGACTACAACCTGTTCGATATTTTCACGGGCGGCGATCCGACCAACTTCAACTTCGAAAACTTCAACATGATCCAGACCGAGACCTACGACACGATCGCTGCCGCCTCCCGCAGCAACGTGCAGATCTACTCGGTCGATCCGAGAGGGCTGACCTCGATGGGTCAGGAAGACATCGAGATCGGTGGGCTGGCTGCGGGCGCGTACAACCTCGGGCCCAAGCAGCTTTTGCAGGAGCTGCAGTCGTCGCAGATGAACCTGCGCCAGCTTTCGGAGGAAACGGGCGGGGTCGCGTTTGTCGGCCGCAACGATTTCAACGAGGGCTTCGATCGCATCGTCGAGGAGAACAGCCAGTACTACGTGCTCGGCTACTACTCGACCAATGACAAGCGCGACGGCAAGCTGCGCAACATCGGCGTGCGCGTCGCGGGATACCCGGACGCGCAGGTCACCTACCGCAAGCGCTACGCGGCGCCGCGCGGCCGTGGCCCGAAGAACACCGCGGCGGGCAAGCCGCTCGACCCGACGAAGAGCCTGAGTGCCGATCTCGTCAACACCATGACGTCGCCGTTGCCGAAGACCGGGATCCAGCTTCGCGTCAGCGCCATCGCGAAGAAGGGTGTGGGCAAGACCACAGACGTGGAAGTGCTCATCGACACGCTCGGCAGAGACCTCACGTTCACCGACAAGAACGGCACGTTCGTCAACAAGCTGTCGATGCAGGTGGGCGTCTTCAACAAGGAAGGGAAGTCGATTTTTGCCGAGCGTCCCGACGTGGATCTGAACCTGCGGCCGGAAAGCCACGTGCGCGTCACGCAGAACGGCGTCCGCATCCTGCGCCATCTCTCGCTGCCGCCCGGACGCTACCAGCTGCGCGTGGCGGCTCAGGACAGCGGCAAGGTGAAGCAGGGCAGCGCGCACCTCGATATCGACGTGCCGGACTTTTCCAAGGAATCGCTCGCCATCAGCAATGTCGCCATCGCGTCGACCGCCGATCGGTCGGTGTACTCGCCGCCGAAGCCTGGCTTCGATCCTTTCAATGGACTGCTGCCCGGATCGCCATCGGCGCTTCGCCAGTTCCCGAACGACAGCGAGTTCGCCACGGCGGTCGAGGTCTACATCAACAAGCCGACTCCCGTGCACACCTTCGACGTCACGACGGTCGTCAGGGCCGATGACGGACGCGTGGTGTTCAACCGCAGCGTCGAGCGTTCCACCGACGACCTGCACGGGACACCCGGCGGGTTTGGTTTCACCGAGCGCATTCCGATTCAGAACTGGACGCCGGGTCTGTACGTGTTGCAGATCGACGCAAAGTCGCGCCTGAACGACATCGCGCCGGCCTCACGCGTCATTCAGTTCGAGGTCAGGTAATGAGCCGAGGGTTCGGGATGCTGGTCCTGGTTTTCGTCGCAGTGTGCTTCACGCAGCCGGCTATGGCCCAGACTCCGGCGTTCACCACGATTGTGAAGGGAGACGCGAGCGAACAGCAGACCGCGCGGCAGGTGACCGTGCGCACGGCGGCCGAGTGGAAAGCCCTCTGGAAAGACCACGCGCCGAGCGCACAGATGCCCGCCGTGGATTTCAGCAAGGACATGGTGGTGGGGATTTTTCTGGGATCCAAACCGAGCGCCGGCCACGAAGTGGAAATCGTGGGCGTCCGGAACCAGGAAAAGGACCTTGTCGTCGAGTACGTTCAGAAACAGCCCGGCCGCGGCACGCTGGCGGCGCAGATTCTGACCGAACCCTTTCACCTGGTGTCGGTGCCGCAGTACGCCGGCACGGTGAGGTTCGTCAGCGTGCCGGGGAAATAGCTGGTAGGTAGTAGGTGGTGGGTAGTAGGTGGTGCCGAAGCCTTTGCTACCACCTGCCTACAACCTACCACCTGCCTACAACCTACCACCCACCACCTACCATCTACCACCTACCACCTACCACCCAACTAGGTATTCGGTCCCGCCTTGATCGCCTTCTGCTTCACCGGCTTGACCGTCCCGTTGTTCTGCTCGAACTTGTATTGCGGGGTCGTCATGCCCGGGACTTTCGGCGACCGCAGCGTAATCGTGGCGACGTCGAGCGGCTGAAGCGGCGTCTTGAGGCGCTGCCGATCGCCCGTACCCTGCAGAGGCTGGCCGCCCTTGTCGTACCAGAACTCGCTGATCTGCAGACCCACGATAGCGTTGGTCGCAGACATGTTCTTGACCTGGAAGGTCGTCACGATGGTGTTGCCGTCAAGCTTGGCCGTCTGAACGAAACCAAGCTCGGCCTGCCCTCGCAGGGGCGGGGCCGACTTCTTCAACACCGAGTTCGCGCCGCCCGAGGGGGCCGGCGCCGGGGCCGGGGCAGGCTTCTCCTGGGCAAGCAGGGTCATCGACGCAGGGGCTGCCAGAGCAACCGCAACCGCGAAGGCAATTGCATATCGCACGCGCATCTTCAACTCCTTAAGGAACTGGATCTGGGGCGCATTATACCGATTTTGCGGGTTTCGGGCTTCAGACTTTGGGCGGNTCACATCTCCCCGTTCCAGTCCTCCGGCTCGGGNTTAATCGATCGGATGATCTCCATGTGCCACTTGCCGCCGCCCCAGGGCTCGATGACCTCGGTNGCGACCACATCGACCAGGATTTCGGCGAACGTCCGCCCTTCCGGGTCTCCTTCGAGGTGGTAGGCGGGCTCATCCCAGCCGAAGTTGGGGTAGAGCACGATGGTCAAAAACAGGTCGTAGCCGTCATCGACGACGATGAGCTGGCCGCAGGGCCGCTTGGTGGTTGAGTGGTAGATCAGGTACTTCTCGGCGCTGTGCGCACGGATATACCGCTTGAGCGCGAACTCGCGCGCGACGATCTCTTCAATGGCGATCTTCTTGTCCCAGCAGTCGCGGCAATAGCGCTCGTCGCCGCGCGGCTCTGACACGTCCTTGGCACCGCACAGGGCGCAACGCGTCTTAGCGATGGACTTGCGGGGCACCTGAATCCTTTACCTGCCTGGCCGCAGGCGCGTACATCTCCTCCACGTACTGCTTCAGCATCCGCGCCCCGCAGAAATGCGGCGCCACGGTGCGGATGCATTCCTTGACGATCTGCAGCCACGCGTGCGGAATTCCCTGCTGATCGCGCTGGTAGTAGGTCGGCACGACCTGTTCCTCAAGCAGCCGGTACAGCGAGTCGGCATCGGCCGCGTCCTGGGCCTCGGGATCGTCCATGGTCTTGCCGCCATCGATCACCCAGCCGTTCGAGCCGTTGTAGCCTTCGGCCCACCAGCCGTCGCCGATGCTCAGGTGCGGCACGCCGTTGAGGCCCGCCTTCATGCCGCTCGTGCCGCTCGCTTCGAGCGGCTTGCGCGGCGTGTTGAGCCACACGTCGCACCCCTGACTGAGGAAATGCGCGACGTGCAGATCGTAGTCGTCGACGAAGGCGATCCGCCCGCCGTAAATCGGGTCGATCGCGTGCCGGTAAATCTGCTGCAGATGGCGCTTGCCGGCGTCGTCGGCGGGGTGCGCCTTGCCGGCAAACACGATCTGCACGTGCCGGCGGTTGGCCGACAGCAGCCGGATGAGCCGCTCGGGATCTCTGAAGATGAGCTCCGGACGTTTGTAGGCGGTGAAGCGGCGCGCGAAGCCGATCGTCAGCGCACCCGGATCGAGCAGTGGTCCGGCGGCGACGACGGCCGCCGCGCTGACGTTTTCCTGCGCCCACCGATCGCGGGCCCGCTGGCGGATGAAGGCGAACAGGAAGCGCTTCAACGACTGGCGCGCGTTCCAGAGATCGGTATCTGGAATCTCGAGCACGCGATTCCAGTACTCGGGATCGTCCTGCCGTTCGTTCCAGTCGCCGCCCACGTATCGATCGAGCAAGTGCGCGATTTCGGCGGACATCCAGGTCGGCATGTGCACGCCGTTGGTGATCGAGGTCAGCGGGTGCTGGCCGTTGCGCTCGCGCTCCTGCAGCAGCGGCTCCCACATGGTGCGCGTGACGTCACCGTGCAGGCGGCTGACGCCGTTCGAGAAATCCGACGTGCGCAGCGCAAGGGCGGTCATGTTGAACTGCCCGTGGTGCTCGCCGAGCGCGAGAAAGCGGCCGCGGTGTTCGGTCAGCGGACCCCACGCGCCCTGCAGATGATGCTCGACGCGATCGAACGCGAACGCATCGTGGCCCGCGGCCACCGGCGTGTGCGTCGTGAAGATCGTCGCACGCCGGACGGCGGCCAGCGCTTCGTCGAACGTGATGCCGTCGGCGAGGTGTTCATAGATGCGCTGCAGCACGACGAACGCCGCGTGGCCTTCGTTCAGATGCCAGACCGCCGGCGCGATGCCCAGCGCCCGAAGGGCGCGGACGCCGCCGATGCCGAGAACGATCTCCTGCTGCAGTCGTGTTTCCCGATCGCCGCCGTAGAGACGCGCGGACAGGTCGCGATCCTGCGGGGCGTTTTCCTCGAGGCCGGTGTCGAGCAGGTACAGGTTCACCCGCCCGGCCGACACTTTCCAGACGTTGGTGAGCACGGCGCGGTCGCCCAGCGGTACCGCTACCACGCACGGCGAGCCATCCGGCTTGAACGCCTGCTCGATCGCCACGTCGGGCCAGTTGAGCCGCTCGTAGACCTCGAGCTGCCAGCCCTCCGGCGATACGGTCTGGTGGAAGTACCCCTGCGGGTACATGAAGCCCACGCCCACGAGCGGAATGCCGAGGTCGCTCGATTCTTTGCAGTGGTCGCCCGCGAGCACTCCGAGACCGCCGGCATAGATCGGCAACGACTGATGGATGGCGAACTCCGCCGAGAAGTACGCGATGGGGGTGTTCTGTACATCCGGAAACCGGCGCGCCATCCACGTGTTCGTGGCCGCGTACGCCGCGTCGAGCCCGGCCACCGCTTCGTCGTAGGTGGCCAGGAAGTCTTCGTCGCGCGCCACGTGCTCCACGCGCTCGCGCGAGACGAGCCACAGCATCTTCACGGGGTTGTGCGCAGTGGTCCGCCAGAGCTGGTAGTCGAGATCGCGGAACACCTTGCGAGGGACGTAGTGCCAGCTCCACCAGAGGTTGGCGGCAAGCTCTTCGAGCCGCCGAATGCGCTCGGGGAGGGGCGAAAGACCAGCGTAACGAGTCATCGAACCACCGATCGTAGTCGGGCACCTTCGGTTGCGTCAATAAAGCTGCGCCGGTATTCGCGCAACGCGGGGGTTCGCGCGACTATCCATGCGGTTGCCACGAGACAGCCGAGGCCGCCGGTGACGACCGACGCGCGTGCGCCGAGCCACTGCGCCACCGATCCGGCCTCGAGCTCGCCCAGCATGGGCCCCCCCTGGAAGAAGACCATATTGATGCCCGTCATTCGCCCGCGCAGATGGTCTGGCGTGCCGAGCTGCCTGATGACGTTGCGAAGCACCATGCTTACTGTATCGGCCGCACCGGTCATGGCGAGACACATGAAGGTGAGCCAGAACGATTGGGACAGACCAAACAGAATTGTCGCCAGCCCGTAAACGCACACGGCCCGGATGAGCACCACGCCCCGCCGCTCGATGCGCTCGATTCCGTGCACCATGATGACGCTCGTCAGGACCGCGCCGACCGATGGGGCGGCGTAGAGCCAGCCATAGCCCCGCGCACCGACATGCAGCACATCCTGCGCAAAGATCGGCAGCAGCGCGGTGGCCGACGAGAAGAACGTCGCGAAGAAGTCCAGCAGCATCGTCGATCGGATGATGGGCGACGAGAACACGAATCCCAGACCTTCGCGCACCGCGCGCACGCTGATGTCGCCGGTCTCGCCGGCGGCACGCGGCGGTACGTCGCGCATCATCAGCAGCGACGCGATGACGCAGATGAACGACACCGCGTTGACGGCGTACACCCACTTGACGCCGAGCGTCGCGATGACGATTCCGCCGATGGCCGGGCCCGCGACCGACGCGATCTGAACCATGATCGCGTACAGACTGATCGCGTTTGGCAGGTGATCGCGGGGCACGAGCGTCGGCATCAGCGACTGGCGCGCCGGACCATCAAACGCGCCTGCCGCCGCGCCAATGGCCGCGAGGGCGTAGATCGGCCACACATGATCCAGCCCGAGATGCGTCAGCAGCGCAAGGACACACGCCGTCACGCACATCGTGGTTTGTGTGAAGAACATCACGCGCCGGCGATCGGAGGCGTCGGCGATCGTGCCCCCCGCAATCGAGAAGAAGACGATGGGCATCAGCCGTACGAGCCCCACCAGGCCCAGCGCGATGGGCCGGTGTTCGGGACCGACGAGCAGCGCGACGTGCCACAGGATGGCTGCCGTCTGCATGTAGGAACCGGAAAAGGAAATCAGCTGCCCGGTCCACAGCAGGCGGAAGTTTCGATGCTTGAGCGCGGTGAACGGCGAAGGAGCGTTGGCAGCCACAGGCAGGCAGATTTTATGATGTAAGATTTGCGCCGTATGCAGTTCGATTTTATCGACGGTCTTTTCGTGCTGATGCTGGCGACGTTCATCGGCCTCGACGTCATCCGGCGCGTCTCGCGATTGCTGCACACACCGCTGATGTCGCTCACCAACGCCATCTCGGCCATCGCCGTTGTCGGGGCGATTCTACTCGCTGGCGAGCAGGAGTCGCGATTGAGCACCGTGCTCGGCGCCATCGCCGTCTTCGCCTCGACGACCAACATCGTCAGCGGGTTCCTGATTACCGACCGCATGCTCAAGATGTTCAAGAGGCGAGAGCCCGCCCCTTCGACAAGCTCAGGGCAGGCGAGATGATTGATCAGCTGATCCAGCTGGTCTACCTCGTCGCGACCGCGCTCTTCATTTTTTCCCTCAAATGGATGAGCGATCCGGCGACCGCGCGCCGGGGTGTGTTTGCCGGCGTTGGCGGCATGGCGCTCGCCATCATCGGCACGCTGATGCACCCGCTCCTCATCGGCTACAGCTGGATCGTTGTGCCGCTGGTCCTGGGAGCGCTGGCTGGTGTTCCGCTCTCGTGGGTCCCGTTGACAGCGGTGCCACAGCGAACCGCGTTGTCGCACGCGTTCGGCGGTCTCGCCGCCGGTCTGGTTGGCACCGCGAAGTATTTTCTGTGGGCCGAACACCACGAGCTGACCACGTTCCGCATGGGAGCGATCGCGCTCGAAGTGATCCTCGGGTATCTGACGTGCACGGGCAGCCTGGTTGCGGCCGGCAAGCTTCAGGAAGTGATTCCGACGCGGCCGATCATGTACCGCGGCCAGAACGTCATCAACTTCATCCTGCTCGCTGCGGCCGTGGTGATCGCCGTTCTGCTGATGCTCGATCCGGGCCGCACCGTGCTCTTTCCGGCGCTCATCGTGCTCGCGCTGGCGTTCGGTGTCCTGCTGGTGCTGCCGATTGGCGGCGCCGACATGCCGACGGTGATTTCGCTGCTGAATTCATATGCGGGGCTCGCCGCCGTGGCGATGGGCTTCGTGATGGAGAACAAGCTGCTCATCACCGCTGGTGCGCTCGACGGCGCCTCGGGCCTCATCCTGTCCATCGTGATGTGCAAGGCGATGAACCGGTCGTTCACCAACGTGTTGTTCGGCGCGTTCGGTCAGGTGAAGGTCGCCAGCGGGCAGGTTGAACAGCGGACGGCCAAGAGCGCGACCGCCGAGGACGCCGCGCAACTGCTCGAGAACGCCTCGAGCGTCGTCATCATTCCGGGATACGGGATGGCGGTGTCGCAGGCGCAGCATCGCGTGCACGACCTGTACGAGCAGCTCGCCAAGCGCGGCGTGGATGTGAAGTTCGCGATTCATCCCGTCGCCGGCCGGATGCCGGGCCACATGAACGTCCTGCTGGCTGAGGCAGAGATTCCTTATGACCGCCTCGTCGAGATGGACGACATCAACCCCGAGATGCCGCGGACGGACGTCGCGCTCGTGATCGGCGCCAACGATGTGGTGAACCCGGCGGCGCGCCTCGACAAGAACAGCCCCATCTACGGCATGCCCATCATCGACGCCGACAAGGCCAAGGTCGTACTGGCCATCAAGCGGTCGATGAACCCGGGCTTCGCCGGCATCGAGAACGAGCTGTACTTCGCCGACAACACGCTGATGCTCTTTGGCGACGCGAAAGGCGTCATCGGCGAGGTCGTCAAGAATCTCAGCGGACAATCCGGCATTCACTGAGGCTTCGGACTTCGGACTCCCGGCTTCGGGCTTCGACCGCAGACCCAGAGTCGGAAGCCTGCAGCCTGGAGCCCTTCCCAACGGGGAACGGCTCGGCTGCGTAGAGCCGGCGCGCGTTGCCGATGGCGGAGATGATGGCGGTGATCAGCAAGCCGATTGCGCCGACGATGCCGCCCACGTCGAAGAGCAACATCCGCACGCCAAACACCGTGACCACCGGCTTCACTGTCAGCATCAGCGCCCCAACCGCAAGAAGGATGCGCAACTCGGTGGGACCAAACCCCCAGAACGACATCTGAAATCGGCCGACGCAGTAAGTCGCGAGAAAAATCTCGATAGAGAGGACGTAGTACGCGACGAGGAACGCGGCGGCGATGATCGGCGTCATGTCGCCCGCAATGGCCAGCCCGCTGATGACGAAGAGGATGCCGAACGTGTCGAGGATGTGATCGACGTAGAAGCCGTAGCGCGGCCGCTGGTGACCACGCACGCGCGCGACCGTGCCGTCGAGGCTGTCGCCGAACCAGTTCAGCGTGAGAAAAAGGATGACACCCGCCAGGGCCCACGGCACCTCGTGCCACGTCGCGAAGCACACGCCGACCATGAACATCGACACCAGGCCGAGCCCGGTAAGGTGATCTGAGTTGATGCGCTCCGGCAGACGCTCCGCGATCCAGATCAACACGCGGCGCTCGATCCCGGTGAGCAGCCCGCTCGACTGACGTTTCGCCTCGACAAACCCGTTTGGCATTCCGCCTCCTGGTTCGATATGCGTAAACGCCAGGCGGATTGGCTCAAAGGGGGCTGGGAGGCACTATCTCTTTTTCCTGCTGCCTTTTCGCGGCACCTTGGCGCCTGCCCGGCGGGCCTCCGATAAGCCGATGGCGATGGCCTGCTTGCGGCTCGTCACCTTCTTGCCCGATCCGCCGCTCCGAAGGGTGCCCCGCTTCCGTTCGTGCATGGCCCGCTCGACCTTTTGAGAGGCTTTCCTGCCGTACCGACCGCCGCGTTTCTTCGCCATGAGACCTCCGGTGTCCGATTACTGGCCATGTTGTCCATGAACGCTTCCACGCCGCGATCGGTGCGTTGCATGAATTCCGAAAGACGCGTTGTGGGGCGCATTGGCTATCGAAGCAAAGAAGAGGCCGGAAACTTGCAACAGGTCGCACGACCAACCCTTCGCTCACCGGCTACGCGGTGCGAGCTTCGGTTGGCAAGCTTAGTCGATGGAGGACTCAATGGCTGATGACCACAAGAGCGGCGGTCAGGTATCGCGCGACCAGTTGATCGACCTGCTCAACGAAGATCTCGCACGGGAATATCAGGCGATCATTGCGTACGTTGTTTACTCGCAGGTGCTGAAAGGCGCCGAGTACATGACGATCGCGAAAGAGCTCGAGAAGCACGCGGGCGAAGAGCTGGCGCATGCGCTGACGATCTCGAAATTGATCGACTACCTCGGCGGCTCGCCGACCGTCACCGCCAAACCGGTGAAGACGTCAGAAAAGGCCGAGGACATGCTCCGTTTCGATCTCGACAACGAGAACGACACGATCAGGAATTACCGCGACCGCGTGCGGCAGTGCGAGGTGCTGGGCGAATTTGCGATGGCCGAGCATCTGCGCGAGATCCTGAAGCAGGAACAGGAACACCAGATTGACCTGGCCACGGCCCTCGGCGAAGAGGTGCCGGACGTGTCAAAAATGAAGGCCGACAAGGGCAAGGGCCAGGCGGAAGAACGAGCGATTCACTGAAAGCGGCGGCCGCGCGTTTCCGGTCCGAGCCAGATTAGCGCCGACACGGCCAGTCCCGACACCGCGATCGAAACGGTCATGGCGGTCGACAGCGTCCAGCCGTCATCGACAAGGTGCCCGATCGCAAACGACGTGAACGATCCTGCGAGAGCGCCGGCGTGATAGCAGAATCCTGCGCCGGCGCCGCGTACCTCGCTCGGAAATCGCTCCGTGAGGTACGACGGGAACGCGCCCCACATGCCGTGCGCCCCGAATCCAACGGCCACCGCGCCCACAAGCAACAGCGTGGAATCCGCGCTCGTGACGTAGAGCGGTGCGCAGGCGACACCGAGAAGGGCGGCTGCGGTGACGGCCCCGCGGCGGCCGAGACGTCCTTCAGAGACGCCGCCCCAGAACGCCGACCCGGTGATGCCTCCGATATTCAGCGCGACGATATAGGGAAGCGTGTTGAGCGCCCGGCTCTGCAGGAACGTGGCGTACCAGTAGGTGACCGAGTAGTACGACACCATGAAGCAGGCCGCGAGTGCCGAGCAGTGGATCGTCGTGGCGACGAGGTCGCGTTCGAAGATGCGCGCCAACGAAACGGCGGTCTTGCGCCGAGCCGCACCGGCCTGGCGATCCAGGGCGGTCCAGACCGGGCTTTCGGTCACGCTCGAGCGAATCCACAGCACGAGCATCGCCGGAATCGCGCCAATCCAGAACATCGCCCGCCAGGCCTCGTCCATGCCATCGCGAAGCACCGGGTAGAGCGTCTGGATGACCAGCGCGGAGGAAATGTAGCCCCACGCCCACGCACCCTGGAGAATGCCGGCCGCTGCTCCTCTGAGCCGATCGGGAAGATGCTCGAGGGCGAGCGGCATGCCCGCCGCCCATTCGCCGCCCATGCCGATGCCGAAGAGCGCGCGGCAGGCGAAGAGCATCGCATAGGACGTCGAGAAACCGCTCAACACGGTGAAGAGCGAGAACCAGATGATGGACAGCATCAACGGAAGCTTGCGTCCCCAACGATCGGCCGCAGTACCCGCGGCAGCGCCGCCGATGAGCCGGAACATCAGCGTCACCGTGCCGAGGGCGCCTGCCAGCGCGTTGTCGATGGTGAAGCTGCGCTGAATATCGGCGAGCACGAATGTGAGGATGGTGAAATCGAAGCCGTCGAGCATCCAGCCGAAAAACGCGGCGGCAAAGGCACGTTTTTGGTGGGGCGTGAGGGCGCCGAACTCCCGCAGGAACTGAATCACTGTCTGGTACTAATACACCATCATCGCGATTCTGTTGATATTTCAGCCGTTTAAGGTGGCGAGTCTCTTGCTAGGGGTCACTAGCGTACATGCGCAGCCACACCCGATCGATCCTGCTCGCGGTCCTGACATGGCTCGTGCTCGTGCTGCTGGCGGTGATACCCGCCGGCGCCGGCATGCGTTCGCAGGCGCCCCCCTTGCCGGCTGCGCAGGCAGATCAGCCGGATAATCCGCTGTCCGCCGACTCGTTCGATGCCGTGCATCACCAGTCGCTTGGATCGTGGGAGATCGATTTTCACGCATTCGTCGCGCTTCCACTCGCGACCCTGCTTGGGGCGGCACTCGCCCTGCGGCCTCGCCGCCGGGGCACGCCCGAGCGATCTTCGCAGGTGGTGCAGACGCAAATCATCCTGGCGATCATCGGTGCGCTGGTCATGATCGTGGTGGGCACCAGCCTGGCCCGCGCCTTCGGCGTCGTGGGCGCGGCCGGCCTCGTGCGCTACCGCGCGAAGATCGACGATCCCAAGGATGCCGGAGTCATGCTGACGACGCTGGCGATGGGGCTTGGGTGCGGGGTGGGCGTCTACGGCCTGGCGCTGTTTGCGACGGTCTTTCTGGTGGCCGTCCTCTGGGTCATCGAATCGTTCGAGCCGCGCGCCCGTAAGGAGTTCATCCTCGAGGTCCGATCGAAGGAAGCCGTCAAACTGCAGCCCAACGTCGAGGCGCTTCTGCGGCGGCGCCGCGTCAAGTACGAGCTTCGGGAATCGCAGCCCGAAGAGTTCTCCTTCCTGGTCCAGATGCCGATGGATATGAAGACCGACGGCATTTCCGCGGAAATCATCGCGCTCGATCCGGATCCGGGGACCGGTGTCGAGTGGAAGGCCGAAGGCAAGAAGAAGGCGGCTTGAGCGCATGCATCTGATCACACAACCGAAAGACAGTCTGACGCCGCTCATCGTGGCGATCAAGAAAGCCACCAAGCAGATCGACATCACGATTTTCCGCTTCGACGTGAAAGAGCTGCAGCGCGCGCTCGAAGGGGCCGTGACGCGCGGCGTCAAGGTGCACGCGCTGATTGCGCACACGTCGGGCGGAGGCGCAAAACGACTTCGAAAGCTCGAACTGGACCTGCTCAATGCGGGCGTCACCGTTTCGCGCACCGACGACGACCTGGTGCGCTATCACAACAAGATGATGCTGGTCGACTGCGAGACGCTCTTCACGCTCGGGTTCAATTTCACCAGGCTCGACATCGAGAAGAGCCGGAGCCTGGGACTGGTGACCAGGAACAAGGGGATCGTCGCGGAAGGCCGCAAGCTGTTCGAAGCCGATTCGACGCGCCAGCCCTATACGGCCGGGCACGACGCCTTCCTCGTGAGCCCCGAGAACGCGCGGACCGGCCTGGCCAGCTTCATCAAGAACGCCAAGAAGGAACTGCTCATCTACGAGATGAAAATCAGCGACCGCCAGATGATCAAGCTCCTCCAGGAGCGCGCGAAGGCGGGCGTCGACATACGCATCATCGGCAAGGTGTCGAAGAAGGCGGAAGGCTTGAAGGCGGAGAAGATGCCGGGGATGCGGCTGCACCTGCGTGCCATGCTGCGTGATGGCCAGGAGATGTTTCTGGGCAGCATGAGCCTTCGCGGTATCGAGCTCGACAAGCGCCGCGAGGTGGGCATCATCGTCAAGGAGCGCGCGGCCGCGAAGCGGTTCCGCGAGATCTTCGAAGAAGATTGGGCGAAGACCGACAGCGGCAAGAAGAAGACGGACGAGAAAGAGAAGAAGGTAGAACCTGAGGCCGCCGTCGCGTCGTAAGAAAAAAGGCTCCGGGAGCGGTTTTCTAATCGAAGACGCCGAAACTCCAGAACACCTGCACGCCCTCACCCCCGCCAAACCCCACATCCATACGGCCGAGCGTGCGTCCCTTGTGCACGTAGCTGAGACTGAAGCCGGTCGACGTGTGAAGGTTGTCGAACAACTGCGGGACGCGAGGCGCGACCTGACCTGAGTCGACGAAAACCGATGAGTGGATGGAGCGATGCAGCGGGATGCGATATTCCGCCTGCATCAAGAGGGCGTTGCGATCGCGGAACCGATAGTTCCGGAAGCCACGAAGCGTCGCGCGGGTACCATCAGAGCCGATGAGATCCGGCCGGAACGCCTTCAGCCCGCCACTGCCGCCCAGGGCGTACTGCAGATAGTACGGCACCTCGTCGCCGGGATTGGTCCAGGCGAAGAAGCTATGTAGCGTCAAAAGTTGTCCTGACCTGAAACCGGGAATGCGCTGCTGCATTTCCGACTCCCAGCGATGAAAATTGAACCTCCCATCCCCGTGGTCGCGCACGCTTTCCAGCGCGAGCTGGTAGGTGCCGCGGTACTTGTCTGACTCGTTGAGCTGTTCCTGGTCTGTAATGTCTGCAACGGCCGGATACATGAGCTCCACAAAGCCACGGTACCGTCCGAACGTTCGCTCGACGGAAAACCCGCCCGGGACCGTAGATTCGGCGAATCTCTGTTCGATCGACGGAACGGATTGATTGGCGCCCACACCTACATCGCTGACGTAAAGGGCTGCGCTGCCGCCGAGCCTGAACGCCGGGACTGGCCTGTGCCACCCTCTCGCGCCAACGGTCGACTCGCGAAGCGAGAACGCCGACCGATCGGCGAACGCTGATGCCGGCCCGATGCCGAAAAAGTCAATTCTGTTCATGTCGCGGACAGCGCCAAACGCACCGAGTTGCGAGCGCTTCGACCGCGAACGCCGTCCAAACTCGCCCTGGAGCAGCCAGTAGCGCCGCAAGGTCACGATGGCATCGCCTTCGCGGTACCACTGCTGGTCGTCAGGGGAGTCATAGCCCACGCCGACCCCGAGCCCACCTCCCGACACCACGCCGCCGATGATGGGATGAAGGGGATTGTCGAACGAATCGATCACTTTCTTGCCCCACGATGGGACCGGCAGATCCTCCAATCCTCCGCCTGAACTCTGCGCGCCCTGCGCTTGGGCCGTCAGCGGCAAGAGCGCGGCGACGAGTAGGCACACGTAGGTTGTCATGGGGCAGGGACGATGCATGGGGCGTGCCCAATCACAGTTTTCGACCCTGCGTCGCGTTCCGTGGTACGAGCCTTGCCTCTTCTGAGAGGAGGAGGAATGGTGAAAATGAAAAACGACAACAAGCAACCCGGAGATATTCTCGGTGTAAGCCGCGCGGAAGGACCGAAGCTGCCGCATCCGCCGTCAGATGGCAGCGGTGCACGAGGAATCGAGGTGCGTGGCGAGCCCGAGCGTCACTGGGGCAACGAGGATATTCCGCAGAGCGACGGTGTGTCGGGCATCGACATGGGCGGCGCCGGTGAGGGCACGCAGGTGTCGGCGGAGCATCCACGACCGAAAGTCGACGACGACATCTAGGCGGCTTCGCCAAGGAGCGCGAGGAACTCTTCGCGTTCGAGGCTGCCTTGCACCAGCAGAGCCTCCGCCATGCCGTCGAGCACGGCGCGGCGGCGGCTCAGCGTGTCGATGGCCTGGTCGAACGCACGAGTCAAGAGCGCTTCCACTTCTGCTTCGATCCGTCCGGTCGCCTCTTCGCTCCACTCGCCCGATCCCGAGTCGCCCGCGCGCCGGCCCCGACTTTCATTGGTGTGGAACGCCACGGGGCCCATCTTTGACGACATACCGAACTCGCACACCATGCGGCGGGCCAGTCCGGTTGCGCGCTCGAGATCGTTGGCGGCACCGGTCGAGAACTTGCCGAACGCGATGTGCTCGGCGGCCCTGCCGCCCAGCAGCACCGCGAGGCGATCCATGAGCTCGTCTTCCTGCAACAGGTTGCGATCTTCCGGTGTCTGCTGCATGTAGCCGAGCGCGGCGAGCCCGCGCGGGACAATCGATACCTTGTGCACCGGCTCGGCGCTCGCGGTGAGCTCGGCCACGATCGCGTGCCCCGCTTCGTGGAACGCGACGATGCGGCGTTCCTTGGTATTGATGAGCCGGTTCTTGCGCTCGAGGCCGACGACCACGCGATCGATCGCGGCGTGCAGCTCGGGCATGCCCACTTCGCTCTTCTCGTGGCGTGCCGCCAGAAGCGCCGCTTCGTTCAGCACGTTCTCGAGATCGGCGCCGACCATTCCAGGCGTACGGCGCGCGACGTACTCGAGGTCCACGTCGCCAGCCAACTTCACCTTGCGCGCGTGAACCTGGAGGATGGCATGGCGGCCGATGCCGTCGGGGCGATCGACGAGCACCTGCCGATCGAAGCGCCCGGGCCGGAGCAGCGCGTTGTCGAGAATTTCGGCGCGGTTGGTGGCCGCCAGCACGATGATGCCGTCGTGAGAATCGAAGCCGTCCATTTCGACGAGCAGCTGGTTGAGCGTCTGCTCGCGCTCGTCGGTGCCGCCGCCGCCGTGCGATCCCGCGCGGCTCTTGCCGATGGCATCGAGCTCGTCGATGAAGATAATCGCCGGAGCCTTCGTCTTGGCCTGCTCGAAGAGCTTCCGCACGCGCGAGGCGCCCACGCCGACGAACACTTCGATGAATTCAGAGGCGCTGGCCGAGAAGAACGGCACACCTGCTTCGCCCGCCACAGCCCGCGCGAGCAGCGTTTTGCCCGTACCAGGCGGTCCGACCAGGAGCGCGCCCTTGGGCACGCGTGCGCCGAGCGAGGCGAATTTCGCGGGACTGCGCAGGAATTTGACGATCTCTTCGAGCTCTTCTTTGGCTTCGTCGACGCCGGCCACCGAATCGAAGCCGGTCGGCGGGCGCGCGTTCTTGTCGCGCGCGCGCAGGCGCCCGCGGGTGAGCGCCGTCATCGACCTCACGGGGTTCATGCGCTTGTACGACAGGCCGAGGATGAGCACGAACGTGAGTCCCGCGACGATGCCGAGGACGAGCGCGACGTTCGATTCGTCCGACCTGATGCCCTGATAGGTGATGTTCTTCGACTCGAGCAGCGGAACGATCGCGTCGTTGGGGACCGGCGTCGCCACCCACAAGGCGGGCGCACCGGCGCGACGCGCGCTCTCTGTTGGCGTCGCGCGCACCTCGGTCGACGACATCCGCACCTCGCGCACGTCGCCCTGGGCGATGTGACGCTTCAGCGTGCTGTACGGAATCTCAACCGTGTCGTTCTTGCTGCAGCCGGCGGCGCCGAGTGCTACGAACAGGAGAAGAAGGAGAAGACGCGTCCAATGCATCAGTGAAATCGAAGGGGGAAACCACTTGCTAGTGTAGCAAGGCTGCCGGTCGTGACCGACCTGAAAATGTCCGTGAACGGTGTTTACCGCGCCAACGCTTTCGCGATCGCACCGCGCAATTCTGTAGACTCCGGCGTCACCGCGCTCGGGAAGAACCCCACCACCGCGCCGTCTTTCCCGATCAGGTACTTGGCGAAGTTCCACGACGGCAGATTCCCGCTCGAACCGAGGAACGTGTAAATCGGCGACTGATTCGGGCCGGGACGCGTGACGAGTTTGGCGAACATCGGAAACGTGACACCGTAGTTCTTTCGGCAGAACTCGGCGATTTCTTGCGCTGTGCCCGGTTCCTGGCTGCCGAAGTCGTTGCTCGGGAAGCCGAGCACCGAGAATCCCTTTGCCGACATCTCGCGGTGCAGCTGTTCCAGCCCTTCGTACTGCGGCGTGTAGCCGCACTCGCTCGCGGTGTTGACGACGAGCGTCACCTTGCCGCGATACGCCGCGAGGTCTGCGGGCTGGCCGGCGAGTGTCTGGGTTTTGAGATCGTAAAAGGACGATCGTTGCTGGGACATGAGCGGTGCGGCAGCGAGGAGGATGAGAGCTGCCGAAACGGCAAGCCATCGGATGTTCATGATCGCTCAGGGTAGCACGGGCCCGAGGCGGGCCACTATGCGTCCCCTGAGGATTGTCGTTGCAGTGACGGCTTCTCGCAGAAATCGTGCATGAAGACCTCAACGGCTGCCGGGTCGGCATCGGAGAACTTCACGCCGGTCCGGTAGACCGACTGGCTCGTGCCCGGCTGCTCGTAGGTGACCCAGACGACGCGCCCCTTGCAGATGAGCTGTCCGGTCGCGGTTGGCACCACCATCCGCACCAGCTGGTTTGGCTTGACCGCCTGCCTGAGAAGGGCCTGGGCACCGCCGAGCGACAGGTCCACCAGCTCGCCGGGGATGGCGTCGACGATGACGTCGATGCCGCGCCGGATCCGGATGCGCTTGGCATCGCGCGCCTTGTCCGAGAATTGCAGCGGCTTTTTCGGCGTGGCCGGTGGAGGGGCCGGTGTGGGACTGGCCGGCGCCGGTACCGTTCGGACGGCTTTTAACGGACCGGGTTTCGCGACGGCCGGGGCGGGAGCCGGCGCGGTTTGCCTCAGCAGCTCGTCGACGGACGCACTACCCGGTTCGCGCTCGCGCACCATCTGCGAGAGCGCGCTCGACAGTTTCTGGCTGACACCCTCGAGCTGCCGCCATTGCGCGTCGGCTGCGGCTTTACCCGCCGTAAGGGTCTTGACTTGCTGAAGCAGAGCGGCGCGCTCCGACGTCAATTCCTGCACCTGGTGCTGTGCGGAGTTCAGCGCCACGCTGCTGGCCTCGGCCTCGCGTTGTGCGGTCTTCAACTGCGTCTGTAGCGTGAGCATCTTCGCCTGCGCGGTGTCGATGGCCGTCGTCAGCTTTTTCTGTTCTTTTTTCGCCTCATCCAGCGCCGTGCGCAACATGATGTTCGCGGCGGTCTCGGTGCTGAGGCGTGCCTTCAGCTCCACTTCGATGGCCGCCAGCGCCTGCGCGGCCGAGGCTTCGGCCTGCTTCCTGGCTTGCTTGGCGCGGTCGGCGACGGCCTCGGACACACGCTGGACGGCCGCGTCGATCGTGGCGCTGTTGTCGGTGTCGTCGAAGGCGCCTTCGATGGACGAGATTTGCAGATCGAACGCGGTGCGCAGCGAGCTGAGATGCTGGCGCCAGTCGTCCGAGACCTGGCGTGCCAGCGTCTCGAGCTGGGCGCGAATCTGAGCTTTCTCGTCCTGGTTGGCCATCATGCTTAAGTCGTCAGAATTTCCATCAGCCGCTCAGCAATTGTGGTACCGCGCCAATTCGCGGATTTTGCGGCTCGGCGGCCCTTTTGAGCAGACAGTTTTGAAAAGCGAGGCGCGATTCCTGTAAGAATTCCCTTGATGCAGCACGGTGTTCAAAGCCACTTCGATGCGCCGATCGGCCTGGAGACCTTACAGGCACTCGTGACGCGGTATGTGGAGGTGGTGCGGGTGGACGCCCAGTCCTGCTCCCGCGAGACGTTCGATGCCATGCAGCAGGAGGTCGCGGCCGCAGGCCTGCGCCCGATCACGGTGGTCAGCGACGTCGAGCGGCTTTCGTGGTTTGCCCCTGGCGCGTGGGTGGAGTGGACCAACGAGCCCGACGGCGACATCGCTCCCGCGGAGTATCGCGTCGGTTTGGATCTGGCCTGCAACCGGGCGCAGGCGTATGGGCTCGATCTATGGGCGCCGGCCATCAGCAATCTCGATCACGACTCGCTGCTCTGGTTGAATCGCGTGCGGGATGCGGGAGGCGGCTGGCCGGCCGGGCTCGACGGCATCAGCGTGCATCGGTACGGCGACGGCACCTTTGAGAAACCGCACCCGGGCTTTGCCAGTCGCGAGCGCGAGGTGGCCTGGCTGAAGGCAGCGTGTGAAGGCCTGCCGTTCATCGTGACGGAGTTCGGGTATCCGACCATCGACGGCCTGACCGAGGCGCAGCAGGCCGAGCGTATTTCGCAGGAGTGGGAGTTCTGGACCGCGCAGGGCGCCCTGGCCGCGTTCGTGTTCCAGTTGAACGATGGGCCCACGTCGCATCGCGAGCATCACTACGGCATTCGCCGCGTCGATGGCAGCTGGAAACCGAGCGCGGATACGTTTCCCGCGCCTTACCTGGAGACCGACATGTTGACCGCCACGTTTTCGATTTCGCGGCGATACTGCCTGCCGCATCCGTCCAAGCCCGGCTATTTCACCGCGCGGCATCCGACCAACGCGAACACCGTACTGTCCGTGCAGCCAGACGGCACCATCCAGACACGGCCGGCTGGCACCGCCGGTGGCTACGAGGAATTTCGCATCGAGGGCAATCGCGCGGTGTTTCCCGATGTCGGCGGCCTTGTGTTCACGATCCCGCTCGTGGAGTGACGCGCGGCTTCATTTCGGCGGTTCGGCCGCACCTTCTTCCTCGGTCACGAACACCTCGGCAATGATGCTCACCCGGGCTTCCCACCAATGCCCGCCTTTCACCGTGCCATCGGACAGCGCGACGGTTCCATGCGCGTGCACGGTAGACAGTCCCTGGGCGTTCACCGAGATGCTGCCCATCAGCGACACGATTTCCGCTTCCTCGTTGAGCTCGATCTTCTTCTGCCCGACCCCGCGCTCGACATCGGTCCAGCCGAACAGCCCCTTGTTGATCGCCCCGAGCGCCGTGAAGTGTCCGTTGCGGATGTGATACTTCTCAGCGAATTCGGTGAGGCCCGAGAGGATGTCGTCGCCCTTGGTCAGGTTGACGCGGTAGGTCCTGGCGCCTTTCCCGAGGTCGGTCACCTTGAGTCCCGGCGCGAGCCCTTTGCCCGGGCGGGTTCCCCTGGGCACGTATCCTTCAGGTGTGGGCGGCTGATTCGTCGCCTGCTGGGCCGTCACGGCGGGGCCGCCGGCCAGGATGAGTCCGCCGACGATCGAGACGGAGAGGACACGGACGATTCCTGAGCGAATGCTCATGGTGCACCTCGCGTGCACACTATCGGGGCAGCGGTTTCCGGTGTCAAGCGAACCCAAAACCCGGCATAATCCCCTTTTCAGGAGGGAGCCGCGTATGAAGAAGTTCTTACCCCTTTTGGCGCTGGTCGCGCTCACCACTTCACTCGCCGCGCAGGGAGGGGCCCCCAACACGCTCACCGCGAAAGAGAAGGCCGAGGGCTGGAAGCTCCTGTTCGACGGCGCCACGTTGAACAACTTCGTGCCGCAGGGCAAGGCCCTGTGGAAGGTCGCCGACGGCGCGTTGAAGCCCGAAGGCGCCGGCGGCTGGCTCGCGACCAAGGAAGACTTCACGAATTTCCAGCTCCACGTGGAGTTCCGGACCAGCGCGCCGGACATCAACAGCGGGGTCTTCCTGAGGCGCGGACGCCAGGATGGCGACTCGCACCAGATCGGCTACGAGCTGCAGATCAGAAATCCGTCGGCGGGCGACAAGCCCTACGACGGCAAGAGCGACAACCACAACGCGTACTACACAGGCAGCTTCTCAGGTCATCTGAAGAGCAAGAACGAGCCGACCGTCATCATGGGGCAGTGGCACGCGTTCGACGTGACCGCGCAGGGCGATCACTTCGTCGTGCTGTTCGACGGGAAGAAGGTGCTCGACGATCGCCATGCCGAGTTCAAGTCGGGAGCGGTCGGGCTGCAGCGCACAGGCCAGGACATCGAATTCCGGAGCGTCAAGATCAAGCCGCTCTAGGAACCTGGAAGGTTCCCGTTCCTGTTCCGGTTCTGGTTCCGAGTTCGCGGTGGGCGGTGGATTCAGTACGCCATCTCTTTGAAATAGATGCGCGCACCGTGTTCATGCGTCACCGCGAACCTGGAACGGGAACCGAACTGGAATCCGAACTGGTTACGAGTGATTCGGAGCGACACCAGATGGCGAAGGTTTATGTGATCAGTTGCCGCGATGCCGGCGTCGAGTGCGACTTCGAGGCGCGCGGCGCCACGCTGGACGAAGTGATGCAGCAGTGTGCGGACCATGGGATTCAGGAACACAACATGAAAGGGTTCGGCCCGGACCTGTACTTGAAAATGCGGCGCTGCGTGAAGGTTCTGGACGAAGGCGAGGCCGGTTCAGCGAACTGACGTATCGATCGGCGGATAGATCCGCGAGTACACGAGTCCGGGATGGCGGGTGCCATAGCGAGCCGGTACATCCTGCGTCCAGTTGCTCGGAATCGTCAGGCAGAAAGCCAACAGACTCGCGAGCGCGAACGGCTGCCAGAGTGGCGGGCCGAGGTCGACCACAGGCCTTGACGCGGTCTCTCGTGACGCACGTCCCACCAGGCGTTCCCTCTCCTGCAATCGAGCGAGCAGTACGACACCCACGATCATCATGACGATGTTCAGCGTCTGCCCCGTGCCGAGCGCAAGACGGTGCGTCGGATAGTCGCGAAAGAGATCGATGAAGATCCGCGGGAACGCGTACCAGAACACGAAACGGGCGGCGGTCGCGCCTGGTGTCGGATTGGTGCGCCTCACCCACAGCAGGTACGGCACGAGCAGGATGTTCTTCGCGCCGTCGTACAGAACGACCGGGTGTCGTAATCCCTCGGCATAGGGAAACTGAACGCCCCATACCACGTCGGTGACGGCTCCTACGATCGCGCCGTCGATGAAGTTACCGATCCGGCCAACACCAAGCAGGAACGCGCCCGGGATGACCAGAGTGTCGGCCAGCGCCCGGAATGGCTTGCGGTGCAGACGGCTGAACACGGCAGTCCCTGCCGCGGCGCCGACGAGCAGTCCGTGTGTGGCCATGCCGCCGAGCCAGAATGCGGGAATCAACAGCAGGTGCTCGCGATAGAACGGCCACTCGTCGAACGCGATTTCGATCGCGCGACCGCCGGCCAGCACGCCGATCGCGATTGAGGTTGTGAGGGAGTACACCTCAGCAAGCGTCAGCCGGAGGTGATGCCGGGCGCGCCGGAGATAGCCGTAGAGATTCAGGAACCCGAGGCTGTAACTCAGGCCGTACCACCACAGATGAATGCCGCCGATCGAGGCGATGACGGGATCGATGTGGTGGACGAAGCCGTGGCCCATGCCGTCAGATGCGAAATGGCAATCCGGACGGGCTCACCGACGACTGCGAGCTGTCAGTAAGCGGCTACGGAGTCTTGGGCCGGGCCTTGTCCTGCTTCTTTTGCTCCTCTTGTTTCTGTTTCGTCAGCTGCTGTTGTTTGTGTTTTTCCTTGTCCTTCTTGCCACCCTTGTCTCCCATGCCTGCTCCTTTTCAACCATCATGACCCGTCACGGCGAGTGAGTTTGAATTACCGGGAGGCTGATTGATTTGAGTTCTGGTCCAGCCACGTCGTTTGGATTAGAGGCTTCGCGCGAGGCGGAACCCAAAGTCATTGTATCGGAAAGACGGATCGAGCTTACTGCGCAGCGTGACGCGGCAAATGGTGTGCGCGTGGCGCCACGCTCCGCCGCGCCCGCGTGACGGGACACACGCCCTACAGCGCGCGCGGCGGATCGATGGAGCCGATGTCGACGACTGGTTACAGGCTGGGTTCGAATCGCAGACGGCCGACACTTCAGCCTCGTCAGTCTCGTCAGTACTGCAAGAAAGGCCAGCGCTGTGTCCTTCTGAGAATTGCTGCGGGAAGCGCCGATTTGAACCCCGCGCCACACCGGACAACCATTTGCGTCCGGCATGGCGAGCATTGGTTGCTAGAGATCAGTGGATGAACGCGCGGCCGATCGTCTCGCCATCGGGAAACCACGACCTCACTGAAGGCGGCTGTCCAGCGGGAGCCTCACCGAGTACGATCCGCGGCTGCATATCTCGTGACCGCGGGCGCTCAACCGGCAGGGTTACCTGAGTGAGATAGATCTTCGAACGATCGCGGCTGGCCACGCGAACGACGGTCCCGTTCGTCTCTGGGTTGACAACCTCGAAGAGATAACTGCCAGACGGAAGCGTTACGCCGGAGACTTGCACGGCCTTGCTAAACGTAAAGTAGGTCGTTTTCGCCGCGTTCGGTATCGCACCGATCGAGGTGGCGGCCAGCACGCCAATCAGCGTCACTCCGAACACCATGTGAAGTACCTTTTGAGCAAGCATTCTGTCCTCCTCTGATATTTCCAGGCGGCGGCATCAGCCGTCACGCTCTCTGATGTAGTTAACGCTCCTACACAAAGAGGCGAACAATCGAGGAGGGCCAATTTTCCAAGGCAAGCACTGTCGCGAGAGCCCTTAGTTACGGTCGTGCCCTACGACGACGCCGAATCAAACCTCACGATTACCGCGGTGATATTGTCGCGGCCGCCTGCGTCGTTCGCCTGAGCCACCAGCCTCTTGCAGGCAGCTGCTGGATCCGATTCCGCGCGAAGAACCGTTGCGATCGCCTCGTTGGTCACCATCTCGGTCAACCCGTCGGAACACAGCAGCAGGCGATCGCCGGCATGCACGTCGAGTGCGTGCGCTTCCACAT
>Ga0065707_10000471_pt1 | contig 38083 bp, 35 predicted proteins | sample SwiRhicommuniRL3_FD_59094 | JGI IMG/M metagenome (GOLD analysis project Ga0065707, IMG submission 59094) | Switchgrass rhizosphere bacterial communities from Rose Lake, Michigan, USA - RL3 v2 (version 2) | ecosystem: Host-associated > Plants > Roots > Rhizosphere > Soil | place: East Lansing...
TCAAATGGCGGGGCGGGGCGATGGTTCGCCTGCCGAACTCGCTGATCGAGTGGCGAGTCCGGGAGGAACGACGCGCGAGGGGCTCAACGTCCTCGATAGCGACAACGCCTTAAAGGCCCTGATCGCCCGAACGCTGGATGCGGCTGCCCGGCGAAGCGCGGAGCTGGCCGCGGCCGCGCGCGGCTAGGTCATTTCCCATCGAGATCCGGGATCCGCGCGCGCTGCTCGGACGGGATGAGGCCTTCCAGCACGCGCCAGAAGCCGGTCACGGAGCCTTGCCCGGCCTCGGCATAGGCTTCGGCCATCTTGGAGCGGATCGCTTCAAACAACTCTTTTTCGAGCGCGCGGCCGGACGCAGTGAGGCGCAGCAGCCGCTGCCTCCTGTCGCGCAGGCCGGGAAGGGTTTCCACATAACCCCGCTCGGAAAGATCGCCGAGAACACGGCCGAGGGATTGCTTGGTGATCCGCAGCAGCTTCAAAAGATCCCCGACGGGCATTTCGGGACGGCGCGCGATAAAGTAAAGGGCGCGGTGATGCGCGCGGCCCAATCCCTGGCCGTCGAGTGTTACGTCGGCGGTCGCGGTGAAATTCGTGTAGCCGAAATAAAGCAGCTCGATGCCCCGCCGGATTTCGGATTCACGCAGGAAGAGAGGAGATGCAGATTGGACAGCCATATTGACCTATTTTTCGACGCTCTTTAGGGTCATGCAAGCCTCGAGCGAATTTATCCAGAACTAGAATTGAGAAACGGTGCTCATGAATAGCCTCGAATTCCGGATTGAGAACCATCCATCGCCGGTGGCCGTTGCCCAACGGCAAGAATTGCTTGCCAACCCCGGCTTCGGCAAGATCTTCACTGATCATATGGTCGTGGTCCGATTTTCGGAGGAAAAAGGCTGGCATGACGCAGTGGTGCGGCCACGCGGCCCGATCCCGATGGATCCCGCCTGTGCCGTTCTTCATTACGCCCAGGAGATTTTCGAAGGGCTGAAGGCTTACCGTCTGCCTGACGGAGAAACCGCCTTTTTCCGGCCGGAGGCCAATGCACGCCGCTTCCAACGCTCGGCCCGCCGCCTCGCGATGCCCGAGCTTCCCGAAGAGGTCTTCCTGGAATCGCTGCGCGCGCTGGTCAGGATCGACAAGGACTGGTTCCCGGAGATCGAAGGCGGATCGCTCTACCTGCGGCCCTTCATGTTCGCGAGCGAGGTCTTCCTGGGTGTGAAGCCGGCGAGTGAATATCTTTACATGGTGATCGCCTCGCCTGTGGGTGCCTATTTCAAGGGCGGTGCGCCGGCGGTTTCGATCTGGATCTCGGACGAGTATAGCCGCGCCGGGCCGGGGGGCACCGGCGAGGCCAAGTGCGGCGGCAATTACGCGGCGAGCCTGCTGCCGCAGTCCGAGGCGATCGCGCAAGGATGCGACCAGGTTGTGTTCCTGGACGCGGCGGAGCATCGATATGTCGATGAGCTCGGCGGCATGAATGTGTTCTTCGTGTTCGACGACGGATCGATCAGCACGCCTGAGCTGGGCACGATCCTGCCCGGCATTACCCGTGATTCGATCCTGACCCTGGCGCGTGATGCCGGCATGACCGTGCGCGAGGAAAAATATGCGATCGATCAGTGGCAAGCCGACGCACAATCCGGGCGGCTGCGCGAAGCCTTCGCCTGCGGGACGGCGGCGGTGGTCACCCCTATCGGCTCCGTGCGCGGGACCTCGATCAATTTCACTATCGGCAATGGCGGGCCGGGCCTGGTCACCGAAAAGCTCAAGGCGCAGCTCACGGCGATCCAGCGCGGTACCGCACCTGACCCGCATGGCTGGCTGCACCGGCTGGATTGAGCCGGCGGTCAGATTCCTGTGTAGTTACGATACCATTCGACGAACCGTGGCACGCCGACTTCGATGCTGGTCGTTGGCGCAAAACCGAGTTCGTCACGGATCGCGCTGATGTCCGCATAAGTCGCCGGTACGTCGCCCGGCTGTATCGGCTGGAAATCCCGCAGCGCCGGCTTCCCGCATGCGGTCTCGATCAGGTCGATAAGCTTGCCAAGCTGCTCGGCCTTGTTGTTGCCGATATTGTAGAGCCGGTGCGGCGCCGTGCCGCCGCCCGCTTTTACTAAGCCGTCATCCGCAGGCGGATTGTCGAGCGCGGCGATGATGCCTGTAACGATATCGTCGATATAGGTGAAATCGCGTTGCATCTGGCCGTGATTGAACACCGGGATCGGCTCACCGGCGAGGATCTTGCTGGTGAAGATCCACATTGCCATGTCCGGACGACCCCATGGGCCATAGACGGTGAAAAAACGAAGGCCCGTCTGCGGGATGCGATAGAGGTGGGAATAGGTGTCGCTCATCAATTCATCAGCCTTTTTGGTGGCCGCATAGAGCGACAGCGGATGGTCAACCCTGTCCTCCACCCGGAAGGGCAGGCTGTCATTGCCGCCATAGACCGACGAGGATGAAGCATAGACCAGGTGCCGTACGTGGCGATGACGGGCCAGTTCCAGCATATTGAGGTGGCCCGCAAGATTGGCGGTCACATAGGCGCGGGGATTGGTCAGCGAATAGCGCACCCCCGCCTGCGCACCGAGATGGATGATGCGATCGAATTCGTGCGCGCCCAGAACCGAATCCATGGATTCATGGTCTGAAAAATCGAGGCGTTCGAAGAGGTAGTCGCCGCCAAGCGCCTGGGATGCGGCGACCCGATCCTGCTTGAGCTGGACCGAATAATAGTCGTTCAGATTGTCGATGCCGATCACGCGTTCGCCGCGCGTCAGCAAGGCATTGATGGTGTGGAAGCCGATAAAACCAGCCGCTCCTGTAACCAATATCGTCATGCCGCGCCGCCCCTGGAAGTTATCCGCCGATAGCGAAGCATTTTCGCCACGTCGAGGCTTCCAACCGGATCGATCGTGACTATAAGGACGCCCGCGTCGTTGGGGCGTCGCCAAGTGGTAAGGCAACGGTTTTTGGTACCGTCATTCGGAGGTTCGAATCCTCCCGCCCCAGCCAATCGCAATCCGTAGGGTTGGAGATCAATCAGGCGGCGTGCGCTCGAACGGTTTCAGCACATAGTAGACATAGGCCAGCACGCCCATGATGATCGCTACCGCGAGGAGATGGCGGCCGGTATCGCCGATCGCCTCGGAAATCGCGCCGTTCTTGTCATTGCCGACATAGTTGGCGACCGCGCAGGCTGCCGACGCAGCGAGATATTGCCAGATCGAATCGCGCGGCTCGGCATCGCCGGTCGAGCGTTGCAGGAAGAGCACGATCAATCCGGCGAAGATCATGACCGTCAGCCAGTCATATACCGTTTCCACGCAGGCTTCTCCTCACCTCGTCTCGGGTTGCCGATTCCGCCGCGGCCTCAATAAGCGCGGCTGTGGAACGGCAGAGTGGCGACGGTACGCAACAGGATGTAGAAATCCATCATGATGGACCAGTTCTCGATATAGAACAGATCATGCTCCAGGCGCTTGACGAGCTTCTCTTCGGTGTCGGTTTCGCCGCGCCAGCCTGACACCTGCGCCCAGCCGGTTATGCCCGGCTTCACCTTGTGGCGCGACGCGTAGGTCTTGACCACATCGCCGAACAGACGGTCGCCGGCCTTGGTGGACGGAGCATGGGGGCGGGGGCCAACCATCGACATTTCACCGATCATCACATTGATGAGTTGCGGGAGCTCGTCGAGACTGAAACGGCGGATGAAGTGCCCGACGCGCGTGACGCGCGGATCATCGCGTCGCGCCTGGGTGATGTGGTCCAACTGACTATGGTCATGATACATCGACCGGAATTTCAAGATCCAGAAGCGCTTGTTGTTGAAGCCTTCACGTTCCTGACGGAAGAAGATCGGCCCTTTGCTGTCGAGCTTGATGGCGACGGCGATGATCAGCATCAGGGGCGAAATCACGAGCAGTCCAGCGCCTGCGATCAATAGATCCTCAAGGCGTTTGGCGATATGGTCCATGCCGGAAATGGGGCGCTCGAACAGCGTCATCACCGGCAGGTCGCCCAGCAGCACGACCGCCCGCTGGGCGAAGGCAAAACTCGCCAGATCGGGTGCCAGGCGGATGCGGACGGGCGTGATCGCGAGCTCGCCGACAACTTCCTGCAGGCGCGTCTCGGCAGACCAGGGCAGCGCCACGATGACCTGATCCACGTCTCCCACGCGGATCAGCTTGATCAGATCGCCAAGATTGCCGCGCACGTCGAGAGGTCGCTCCTCCGGGCCGAGACGTTCCGGCGTGCGATCATCGAAGAAGCCGACGAGATCGATGGTCAGCTTGTCGTTGCCCATGATGTAACGGGCGAGGCGATTGCCTTGCGATCCGGCGCCGAAAATGGCGACGCGCTGGTTGTAAACGCCCGTGCGCTTCATGCTGCGCATCCAGCCGATGCCCATCGAGCGAACAAGACATAGGGAAACGCCACCGAAGAAGAACCATCCTACCGCCCACGCGCGCGAATAATCTTCTGAATTCTTGAGCAGGAAACTCAGGGTCAGCATGAACATGCTGGTGGAAAGCCATGCCGTCAGCAGGCGTCCCCACGCTTGCCGAACCGAAAAGCGCACGTCCGGATCGTGCGCGCCCATGACTTCGGCCAGACCGGCATAGAACACGATCGTGAACAGCGTGGCGCCGAGGTAATTCTGGCGCACGAAAGGGCCGATATCGTCGCTAAGCCATAAAACGATGAGCAGCGACGTGCCGGCGAGCGCGATGAGTTCGGTGACACGAAGCGCAAAGACGGTGATATCCAGCAGCAACGGCGCACGGCGTGACTGTTCGCGGCCGTCCCGACCTATACCTTTCCGCGAAACCGGCGCTGAGCTTTGATCGTTCATGTCAGCCGGACGATCGGATGGCAGATGCCTTGGCATATGGGTTTGCCCACCAGCTGATGTGCTGCTCGAAACTTGCTAACATCCACGGCAAGGGTCGATTGCTTTCATTCCGCAGCCGCAGTTTTTGCGGCAGCGGAACTATTCGATTTCGGCGGGCCGTAGCCGGGCTTATACACCACCTTGGCCCGCGCCTGAGCGAGCAAGGGCTGCAGCTCAGCCGCAGCTTTTTTAGCCATCATCTGTTTGCGCACCAGCGCGCGCGCGATCGATGTGGCTTCGGAGCCGGTCAGCGGCGTCGAACGAGTCTCGACAATCCGGTTGGCGGTCAGGCCGCCGCCGGCGGGCACCACGAATACTTCGCCCGGGGGCAAGGCCATAATGCTCTTTACCATTGCCGCCGGCAATTGCAGCGTATCAAGGGACGTGGGGACCCGCCGGTACTCGGTGCCGTCTGCGATCAGTTTCTGCTCAACCTCATCGAGGGTTTTTAGCGGCTGGTAGGCCATGAGGGCCTTCCGATCGCCGGGCATGGGAAACTGGATCTGGTCGATGACCAGCAATTCGCGCTGGCCGAACATCGTGGGGTTTTCGGCGATGAATTTTTCGATGTCCTCGCTCGTGGGCGTTGGAATCTTGCCTGCTTCATTCTGCTGGAGAAGGTTCACAAGCAGTTGTTCGTCCGCCCGGCGCGTCTGAAGAAGGTAGTCCGGCGTCTGGTCGAGCTTCCTGTCGCGGGCGATATCGGCGAGGATTTTCCGGTCAATGATCTTCTGAAGCGTCGCCGCCTCGATCTTCTTCCGAGCTTCGCCAGAGGGGATGTCCATGCCCTGAAGTTCGGCGCCAAGCTCATAAATGGTGACGTCCTCGCCATTGACGGAAGCGACAACCTGGCCGGAGGCGATTTTTTTTTCTGCCTTGGTTTCCCCGCTGCAACCGGAAAGCATCAGGGTGATGCCCAGCAAAACGCCATTCACGACAAGCGTCCGCATCGTCATCCTTCCAAAACCCCGCCAGCGTAGTTGCCGGCAGGTGCTAGCGCCAAGCACCTAGTGGAAACAAGCCAAAAGAGTATTAAGCAAATGCGGGTTTAACGCGGTGCCAGCACCATTCCGGGCTTGCCGGTTCGGATCGGGCGCAGGAAGTTGGCGATGTTGTCGAGCAGCTCCTGGCTGGCATGCGGTGAAATGCCCGTGGCCTGTTGCATTGGATGATCGACAAGAGCCGTCATTTCGGCCTGGAGTGCCGCAGTGTCGTCGACGATCTTCAGGCCGGGCACGTCACGAAAGCGGCCGGCGGTATGAAGCTGGTGGTCGGTGGTATGCTCGCCGAGGCTGTGATGTCGCGCGAGCAGCAGCATCTGCTTCCGCTCTTCGAGGGCCTGGAGGATGGATCCCATGCCCACATGCGCCACGAATAGCGAACAATCGGTGAGTCTGCGCCGATATTCGTCATGCGGCATCATCCGCACGAATGGCGCATGGCGTGGCTCATATCTGCCCTCTCCGATCTGAAGGAAGACCTCACGGCCGGGGTTGGCGGCCGCCCATTCGTCGACCGCGCGAACCAGACGGTCAAAAGGCAGGATCGATCCGACCGAAGCAAAGATCACAGCACAGAGCCCCAATAGTTTGTGCCTTCAGCCTCAGCGACCTCGGGCCATTGGGTGACGGTTTGATGCGCGATCCACCGTGCGATTTTCCCCGACGAGGACAGCCGCTCGGGATTGGCGAGACTGTCAACCCATAGCGTCCGCGCTCCCATCAGTCTTCCCAAAAGGAGAAAGACGAGCATCGGGGCAGAGCCGGTGGTGACTATGGCCCGCGGCCTCTCCCGCCACAAAATGTTCATCGCGCGCCATGCGCCGGGAAGAAAGCCCTTAACCTCGAAACGAGAGGCGTTCGGCACGACATAGTAGCGATGGCCCGTGACCTGGCTTGCATAATGATCAAAGGTGGACACGAACGCCACGTCGAACCCGTCGAACGCAGGCAGCAAGCGGCGCAACTGCACCCAGTGGCCGCCGCCGGATGCGATCGCCAGCAAACGCGGCTCCGCCATCAGGGATGCCGTCCGAGGCGGGAGTATGCCATGCACAGGCCCCTGTTCCCCAAGATCGCGATCGACCTCAGGCCTTTCCTGCTACCTTACGCTGGGCGGACACCATTTCACCGGTATCGCGACCTGCCTTGAGATGATCCCGTGCAATACGAAGCCACAGATAGGTCGGCATCGCTTCATCGATGAAGCGATAACGCGGCGGTTCGAGCGTCTTGTCGGTCGTGAGAACATGACCGATGCCCGCCAGTGCCGCGAATTCACTTTTGACATTTAGGTGAGTTAGGTTCGCAGGCAGATTCTCGACGATGTCGGCTTCGGAGAACCAACCATCCGGTGTGGTCGCCGCTCGGGCGACGGCCGCTATAAACGGCGCCTTGTCGTCGCTGACAAACCGATCGAGCCCTCGCGATCCGAGCGCATCGACGCGCATTTCGGCTTCATCCACGGCCTTGTCGAGAGCCTGGCGGATATCTCCGATCTCTACAGTCATCCTGCCGGCGTCCACAGCCTTCATGCTCGCGTGATGGCTCAAGAGGCGTACGAGATAGGGCGAACCATTGGCCAGCAATTCTATCATCGAGGTGACCCGATCCTCGAACTTGATGCCGGCGCCTGCTTCTCCAACGCCGATCAGCGAACGAACTTCCGATCCGCTCATACGCGGCATCGGCAAGCCGACGATATTGCGGCGGACCGATGGAATATAGCCGATAAGCTCCTGCAAATTCGACGCGACGCCAGCGAGCACCAGCTGGACGCGCGCTGCGCGATCGGAAAGATTCTTGATCAGTTCCGCCACGCTGCGGCGGAATTGCGGGTCCTCGGTCCGATCATATTCATCGAGGATTATGATTACACGAGTGCCGACGACGCGCGCGAGCAATTCGCTGAGTTCGCGCGCATTAAACGGCGCGTCAGTGATCTGGCTGGCGAAATTGGCCTTGGATTCCGCTTCAGGCCCCATTGGCGACAACGTGGAAAGATAAAGAAGCGGGATTTGACGCAGTGCCGACCGGAAGATTTCGTCAAATCGGGAATCCGAGCCGCAGGATTCGTAGATAACCAGATATTGGGATTCGCGAGCGAGGTCCGCGAGGATATGCATCAGCGAAGTTTTTCCGATCCCACGCTCGCCATAAACCACGACATGAGACCGCTGCTCCTCGATGATCTCGATGAGATTGGCCAGGACGTCCAGGCGGCCAGCGAAGCGGCTGCGCTGGGTCACGGGCTGCGCGGGCGTAAAGAGATCGCGAAGGACGAGGCGGGCGTTCAGCAGCCCGCTTCTGGCCGTCCTGGAACCCGGACGGTCGATCGCCGAAGCAAGGAAGCCAGGCAGATTGTCGGTCTTGCCGCGCCGCCGCGCATTGGCGATATCAAGCACCGAGTTGGTCAGCTGCTCGTCATCGGCCGCGAAATCCAGATCCTGCGCGGCGAGCCGCTTGCGCTCGCGAGAGGCGCGTGTGCGGAAAAGATCGCCAAAGAAGTTGGTGAAGGCAGACAAATTGAACCTCATTTCGCTGACGAAACATGTACTCGAATGCTTCGGAAGGGATAGGCGCCGATATCCTCAAAGGTCAATCAGCGCATCAACCAGCCGACGCTCACCCCTCAGCCCTCGGCTCTCCGCCTGCGTGACCGTCTTATACGCGAAAACATGAACAATCACTTTCGCTCGCGGATCGGCAGGCGGTAGCATAGTATGGTTCCGTTCGGAAGTTTTCCGTTGCGCGGATGGCGGTTTTAATGATTGTGCAAGGCACAAGGAAACGTTCATCACTGTCTGGTAGGCGGCGTTTCCTTGTCTTTGTGCGCTGCGGCGGGGCGCGTGCAGGGCAGTGTCAGCTGGCGGTGGGCGTGTTTCCGGGGTAAGATGATGAATTCAAGCTCATCGGTCGGTTCACAGGCAACGACGCCTGCGGAGCTTACAATTATCATCGTGAGCTACAACACGCGTGAACTGACATTGAAATGCCTTGAAACCCTGTTTGCCGAAGCAGGGGATCTGGCCATGCGCGTGGTTGTGCTCGATAACGCTTCCGCCGACGGTTCGGCCGACGCCATAGCATCCCGGTTTCCTCAGGCCGAACTGATCCGCAGCCCGGAAAATATCGGTTTCGCCAGGGCGAACAACCTGGTGGCGGAAAGCATCACCAGCGAATGGATGCTGCTGCTCAATCCGGATACCGAGGTGCACCCCGGCGCGATCGCCAATTTGCTGGCCTTTTCGAAAGCCCATCCGGAAGCCGGGATAACGGGAGGGCGAACGGTTTTCCCGGATGGATCGCTGAACATCGCGTCCTGCTGGAAACGCATGACGCCCTGGAGCTTGTTCTGTTCAACCTTCTGGCTCACCAACTTGTTCCCGAAATCGGCGTTCTTCAACCCCGAGGCGATTGGCGGCTGGCGGAGGGACACGGTTCGCAGGGTCGATATCGTCGTGGGCTGCTTCCTGATGATCCCTACCGCGCTCTGGCGGAAACTGGGTGGATTCGATTCCCGCTATTTCATGTATGGCGAGGAAGCCGATTTGTGCTTGCGAGCCAGTAGCATGGGCTTTCAGCCGATGATAACGCCCGATGCTCAGATCATGCATTTGGTCGGCGCATCATCGACCAAGCGCACCGACAAGGTGCTTCGGGTCGCCAAAGCGAAAACGACGCTTATTCGTGATCACTGGAGCAAGCTGCTGATTCCGCTCGGTGTGGCACAGATGTGGCTTTGGGCGGCGGTCCGCCGGATAGGGTCTGCGATTGTCGCCTCGCTGACCGGGAAAACGGAGCAACGGGATCACTGGGCGATGATCTGGAAACAGCGCCGCGACTGGCTGGCGGGGTATTGATGATCGCGAGCGGCTATAAAGCGCGGGCGTGGGGCACGGTATGACGGATAAGGTTTACAAGGCCAAGACAACCAGGCTGCAGCGCCTGATCAGGCTGATCGGGTCTACCCTCGATCCGCGGGCGATCGGCCACGCGTTCAAGGTTATCAATTATTACAACACCACCCACGTCGCCGAACTGCGCAAGGCGAAACGTGGAACGGGCCTCCGTGTCAGCCCGACCGCCAGCTTCGCGAACGGCCAGAACATCGTGCTGGGCAACCGTGTTCACATCGGATCCAACACCAGCTTGTGGGCGGGTCCGGGCAGCGGCAAGATCATTATCGGCAATGATGTTCTGCTCGCGCCGGGAATCATGGTGACCGCCGCGAACTATCGTTTCAACGACGGCAGTCCCATCAATGATCAGGCGATGGATGAGGCCGACGTCATAATTGGCGATGACGTATGGATCGGCTATGGCGCGATCATCCTGCCGGGCGTGCGGATCGACGACGGCGCGATTATCGGCGCGGGCGCGGTCGTGCGTTCCGATGTGCCGAAGGGTGCGATCGTTGCCGGCGAAGCGGCAAAGACGCTCGGCTCCAGGGTGAGCAGGGACGTCGATACCGCCGTGATGAGCCTTGATGCCGTTCCGAACCAGGCGATCGTCGATCTGATCCACAGGGAGATGCCCAAGCTCGATCCGCTAGTCATGAGCGCACCGCTGGAAGAAGCCGGAATAGACAGTTTCGATCTGATTTCGCTGCGCATGGCCGTGGAGACTGCAGCCGGCCGCCCCATTCCCGATCATGAATGGTCCGCGATAGCATCGGTGGCGGATATCGCGAGGTTACCAAGTCTGTCAGGTTCCTTTTCGGAAGGCAACGCCCAGCCACGTCCGAAGCTCGCTGAAGCTCAGGCAAGTCCAAGGGTGCCGACGGCATCGAAGCCCTCCCAGGTCCTGTCTACGGGCAGATCGCACCGTAGCTACACCGTGAACATGCCGCAGATGGCGCTTTCGGGGCTCGGGGAATCGTGGCTGTTCAAGGAAGCGGGCGACATCCATTGGGCCATGATAACCGACTTTCTGAAGTGCCCTTCCAGTGCCATCGCCGACGAAGCCGGGGACCGGCTCTATGCCACATTCACGCGCATCCTGCTGGATGTGAAGCCGAGCCTGCGTGGCTTCCGCGAAAACGACCCTCTGGAAATCTCCTCGTCGCTCGATCGCTATGGCGCGAGCATGTATTTCGGCACGCATGAAGCGACTTCACCGGGCGCAGACGCGCGCATCCAAACGATGTCGACCTTCGCCAAATATGGCGAGCGTGGCGCCAACACCTCGCTGATCAAGGGCAGCCCGGTCATGCCCGACGCGGCTGCCTTGCCGTCGTTCGATACCCTGCCGGCGATGGGCGCGGAGTATCGGACCCGCCGCGCAACAGAAGCCGCCGAGGTGCTGTTCGAATGCGATTATGAGATATTGCCCAGCCATGACATCAACGGCGTCGGCCTCATCTATTTCGCCGCCTATCCAACGATCTTCGATCTTTGTTTTGAACGGCTGGAGGGGAAGGGTTTCCTGATCAACAACAGTACCGCAACCAAAGACATTCTCTATTTCGCCAACGCCGAACCAACGGAAACCCTTGTCTTTCAACTCCATGACCGTAATGATAACGAGGGCATGATCAGCCACACCGCGTCGCTATCGCGGAAGAGTGACGGCAAGCGCATCTCCGAGGTGATCAGCACGAAGTGCAGGTTAACCTCGTAGAAGCGACGGCATCCCGGTTTGACACATTATCTATAGATATTCATCGATTTACATCGTGCTGCGTTGCGGCATTAGTGTGTAATGGTACGTTACTAGCAACCATCAGCGACGCCACATTCCGCAGGATGAACTTCCTTACCACGCTAAGCACACAGAAGGTTCGGTTGCATGCATCCTGTATTGGCGGTAAGCAGTTGCAGCATTGGATGGTGTACGGCGGAAAAGGGGTTCGCATTCGTAAACTGTCGCTCTATCCGAGGATATAGTGTCGGCTAGGCTGTCGCTGTACATCAGTTGCGTGTGCCCCGATGAGGGCGCGATTAAAAAAGGGAGGCAAGGCGCTTGAAAATTTGGTGCGGTCTCATGCTTACGGCATGCTGGAGCGGGGTAGCGGTCGCGCAGACCAGCCCATTACGCAATGTGGAGATTTTCCTCGGAAATGTCCTCACCTATGACGACAACGTCTTTCGAACGCCCGATGGCGTAACGAGAGTCGGTGCCACTCATAAGTCTGATTGGATAATCGAACCCACCGCATCGATAAACTATACGCGCCCACTAGCCCGAGGCACCATTGGCGTCCGTGCTCTGGTCTCGTATAAATTCTATCGTCGCAACAGTGACCTGAACCGTGAAAATATGGACTTCGCTGTCAATGGCGCTACGCAAGTCTCGCTCTGCGACCTGAAGGGCGACGTCGGTTTCCGTCGTACTCAAAGTGACCTTGCCGACATTGTCGATGGTCTGGCCACCTCAAACGCGGAAAATCGCTTCCGTGCCAGCGCGGGCATCTTGTGCGGAAGCCGGGTGGGTATCCGCCCCGGCCTGGAATATACGCACGAATCCGCCACCAACAGTGATCCGATACGGCAGGTATCCAACAACAAGCGTGATACCTACACGGCCCGGGTCGGCTATCAGCATCCGACACTAGGCTTTCTTTCGGTTTTCGGTACGCTGTCGGACGGTTCTTATCCCAATCGTCCGTCCCCAGGAGCGGGCCTGCCGGCAAATGACGAGATCAGAACCTATTCAGGTGGCGTTTCATATAGCCGTGATATCGGTGCACGCCTGTCGGGTAACGTTTCTGTGGGTTACATGAAGGTAAAGCCGAAGCTTGCGACCGTTCCGGGGCATTCCGGGCTGACCTATTCGGGTAGCCTGGCGTATCGCGGCAGTGACCGGATAACCGGGCAACTGCACTTCTCCCGGTCCAGCCAGCAGTCGAACCTGTTGGGCGTCGATTATTCGATCACGACCTCCTGGGGCGGCAGGGTAAATTACGCATTCTCTCGCGTGATCAGTGCCGCCGCTGATGCGTCGTTCACCAAGCGGCGTTTTACATCGACCTCATTTCTCGTACAGCCGGTCGGCAGTGGCGACAACACCAAGACGTTCGGCGCATCGATCAACTTCCAGTCTTTCCGTCGGTTGAGGTTCGCGCTCAACGCTACCCACTTCATCCGTAATTCGCCCCTTCCGGGGCTCGATTACACCGCAAATCGCGTGACGTTTACAACGGGCATCAATTTCTAACGAGGCTTTGCTGAATCTATGCGGGTCATACAGTTCCTGATTGCGTTGTTTGCTGCGATTGCGGCGTTCAGTTTGCCGGCTGCCGCACAAGTGGCTGTCCCGGCGGCACCCGTCATGCCCGTCGCCCCGACGATGCCGGTGGCGCAAATGCCTATTGCTCCGATGGCGACTTCGGCGCCGACCTCGCCTGCTGCTAGGCCTCCTGCCAATGCAATGTCGACCGATGGCTATCAGATCGGCCCCGAAGACGTCGTTGAGGTCGATGTGTTGGGTCAGAACGATTTCCGGAGCCGTGTGAAGGTCAAGACGGACGGGACGATCCCGCTGCCCTATCTCGGCAATGTGCAGGCGGCGGGCTATACGGCGATTACGCTTGCGCAGTCGGTGGCGTCCCGTCTCAAGATCGCCGGGATCTTTTCCGACCCGGTGGTCAATGTCGAAATCGTCGCCTACGCCAGCCGCTACATCATCGCGCTGGGTGAAGTGGGATCGATCGGTATCGTTCCGGTCGACCGTGCCTACCGCCTGTCCGAGATTCTGGCGCGCGTTGGGGGCATCAAATCGAGCGGCACCAATTACATCATCCTGACCCGGCCAGGGCAGCCCGGCATGAAATTCATGGCGGAGAACCTGGCAAGGGGCAGCGAGCAGGATGATCCCCTGGTGCAGCCCGGTGACAAGATTTTTGTCCCGCTGGCGGACAAATATTACATGTCGGGAGCGATTAATTCCGCCGGAGAGTTCACGCTTAACGAAGCTTTGACGGTTCGTAAGGCAATTGCGAGAGCTGGTGGCGTCAAACCGGAAGGTTCGATCAACAAGGTGCGAATTTTCCGGGAAGGACGGGAGATCAAGCGGGTCAATCTCGAGACACTGGTTCAACCGGGCGATTCGATCGTGATCGGCGAACGGCTGTTCTGATTATGCGACCATATGGGCCGGTAGGAAACATGTCATGAGTTTGCTTCAATTCTTGCGGATCCTGTTTGCCCGGCGTGCGATCATTCTCGCGGCGATGCTCAGCTGCTTCATTGTCGCGACGGTGACGGCTTTTCTCCTGCCTAAAACCTATACGGCGACCAGCCGCATCCTGCTCGGCCAACCCGATCCCGTCTCGGGCGACGCCATAACTGATCGTGGTCTGGGCGGCTTCGCCAAGACGCAGATCGAGTTGATGAAGGATTACCGCACTGCTGGCCGGGTGATTGATGCGCTGGGTTGGGCGCGCGATCCGGGTGTCATCGCCCGCTATAACGAAAGCGTGGACACATCTCAGATCGATATTCGCCGCTGGCTTGCACAGACAATCATTGATTCCACGGAGGCGTCGCTCATCAACGGCACCTCGATCATGGAAATCTCGTACAGTGCCGGCACGCCGCAGGAAGCGGCTCAGATCGCCGACCTCGTTCGCGATGCCTATCTCGAAGAAAATCTGCGTTTCCGTCGATCGGGCGCGGCCAAGATCGCTGACTGGTACAACGAACAGGCTGGCAAGGCGCTGGCACAGCTGCGGGCCGCTGAAAAAGATCGCAATGACTATGCGCGTGCGAATGGCATCGTTCTTGATGAATCGAACACCGATCTCGAGAGCATGAAATTGCGTGCGCTGACCAGCGAGAGTGCTGCTGCATCGGTGGCCGCCCCGCCAGTAGTCGTGCAAGGCGGCGGCGTGACCAGGCTCGACGAACTCGATGCGCGGATCGCGCAGATGAGCATGACACTTGGCCCGAACCACCCGAATATGTTGGCGCTGCGCCGTGAGCGCGACATGCTGGCATCGGCCCCGGCGCCTATCACGACCGGAGGAGGTTCCAATGCTGGTGCCATCGAGTCAGCCTATCAGCGGCAGAAGGCGACGGTGCTTGGGCAGAGCGAAAAGATCGATAAGCTTCGGCAGCTGCAGAGCGAAATCGATCTGCGCAAGGACCAGTATACGAAGGCTACCGCACGTGTTGCGGAATATCGCCTTCAGTCCAATGTCGATGACACCGGCATCATGGCGCTTGCGGATGCGGTGATTCCGCCTAAGCCATCCTTTCCTAATATCCCGCTGGTTATGGGTGGTTCGATCGGTGTCGGGCTTGGCCTTGGCGTCCTGCTGGCGCTGCTCACCGAACTCATGGCGCGGCGTATTCGCAGCGGTGATGATCTAAGCTACGCAGCGGGCGCTCCCACTTTTGCCATCCTTGGCGTGAGCCGGAAGCCGGATTCGATGAGCGCGAAAATCATCCGCTTCCTTGAGCGTCGGAAGCGGCGCCGTGAAGCGGAGATGTACGGATGAACGTGGAGCTCTCTCAGTTGAACAATGATTCGCTGCGCGCCGAGCCGACGCCCGGGGACTTTCGTCTCGTGAGAGGCGAGGGAGAAAAACCGACGCGCCTTCCGCTGGTGCTGAGCAATCCTAACAGCATCGAGGCGGAGAGCATCAGGGCCTTGCGCACGCGCTTTGTTGCCCAGCACGTCCAGGAAGGGCGCCGATCCATTGCGGTTTGCACACCCGCCGAGGACACCGGATGTACCTTCGTGGCCACCAATCTTGCCGCGGCCATTTCACAGATCGGACTTTCGACCGTTCTGGTTGATGCAAATCTTCGTGCTCCAAGTGTAAGCGACGCATTTGGCATTCGCTCGGCGCGCGGCGGTCTGTCCGAATATCTCGCGGATCCGGCCAAGGAAATCGACGACATCATCATCGAGAACGTACTGCCTGATCTGGCGATCATTCCGGCGGGCACGGTTCCCACCAACCCGCAGGAACTGCTCTCGGGCGGTCGCTTCCCGCATCTGGTTGATCGGCTGTTGCGCGAATTCGATCTCACCATCTTTGATACGACGCCGACCAATAGCTGTACCGACGCCCAGCGCGTCGCTAATGTCGCCGGCTACAGCTTGATTGTCGGCAGAAAGCACAAGACTTTCTTCAACGATATTAGAACATTATCGCAGCTGCTTGGCGCCGATCGTTCGGTGGTCGTCGGAACGGTTCTTAATGATTTCTGATGGCGACAGTGCCGCACTCGTTATCTCCGTCTCATTCGCGAACATTGCTCATCATATTTGCCGTCGGCGTTCTGTCGATGGTGTTGCCGACCATATTCTCGCTGGCGTCGCAGGCGTGGACCAGGGAAGAGGGCATTCACGGGCCGATTGTGCTCGCGACCGGCGGCTGGCTGATCTGGCGCCGCTGGAATGAAATCGTCGCCCGCGCGGCACCTGGATCATCGCCCATGGTGCTGGTGTTATTCGCCGTAACGCTGGCTTTCTACGTCTTCGGCAGGGCCTTCGATTTCATCAGCTTCGAAACCATCGCTCTCATCGGCGCAGGCGTGATCCTGGCGTACAGCTTTGTCGGTCTGAGCGTATTGCAATCATTATGGTTTCCGATCTTCTATCTGCTGTTCCTTGTTCCGATGCCAGGCTGGTTCGTTGATCAACTCACCGCCCCGTTGAAGATGCTTGTCTCCTATTGTGCCGAAACGCTGCTGTCGTCGGCGGGCTATGCAATCGCGCGACAGGGGGTGGTATTGTACGTCGATCAATACCAGCTGCTGGTAAAGGACGCCTGCGCGGGGCTGAATTCCCTGTTCAGCCTCACGTCCATCAGCCTGTTTTATATTTATTTGCGTCATAACGCGAGCTGGCGTTATGCGATATTCCTAGTTCTGTGGATTGTGCCGATCGCGATCTTTGCGAACATCCTGCGGGTGATCGCCCTGGTGCTGATCACCCATTATTTTGGTGAAGAGGCGGCACAGGGGTTCCTGCATAATTCGGCGGGCATGTTCATGTTCATCGTCGCGCTCCTCGGTATCTTTGCGCTCGATAATCTTTTTGAGCTGCTGTTCTTTAAGCGGGGCTCGGTACGATGATGGCCACACGACGCCACGCCCTCATGGGTCTGTTATGTCTTGGCGCGACTGGCTCGGCCTTTGCGCTTACTCCGAGACGACGCGTGTCCCTTGCCGGAAACCGTCGGCTGGAAGCGGTGTTTCCCCGCCAATTCGCAGGTTGGGCCGAGCGTCCAACAGACGCGCTCGTGGTGCCCGATTATGAGGATAGCCTGGCATCGAAGCTGTACAGCCAGATTGTCGGACGGCTCTATGTCGATCCCGACGGAGTGATGGTGATGATGCTCGTCGCCTATGGGGATACGCAGAACGATCTGTTACAGCTTCATCGGCCGGAGGTATGCTATCCTTCTTTCGGTTTTGCGATCGAGCGAAGCGAGGCAACGAAGGTCCCGCTTTCGCCTGCCACGGCTATCCCGGCGCGCGCGCTCACCGCGACCAGTTCGCAACGTATCGAGCAGATTCTATATTGGACGCGGATTGGCGAACATCTGCCGACCGATGGCCGACAGCAGCGCTTGGCGAAGCTGGAAGACCAGTTCGCCGGGATTATTCCGGACGGGGTTCTGATGCGGATCTCAACACTCAATGGAGATGCGGCCGAAGGGTTGGCGATCAACCGGCGGTTCGCGCGCGATCTGTTGCGGGCGATGACTCCTGCGTCACGTGCGGTCTTGATTGGTACGGCGGCCGCCCGGACGTTGAATGCGCAGATCGCCTCCCGTTACCACGGACATGAAAAGGACCAGACATGACGAACGAAGAGCGCACCATTAGCCTTCTCGCCTGGTTCACCATCCTCACCGTCTTTTTCGTGCTGGTGATGAAGTTCTTCATTTTCTAGCGCGCCGATGCCGTGCTGCAACGCGGTAAAAACTCTGGCATGCTCGGTAGTGTTTCGTTAGCAATCAAGCCTGTTTCAAGCTGCGTTAGGGGCGGTGTGTATTCATGGTGGACAAGGTGACCGATCACTTTGGCAGGCTCCTTCGTTCACCGCTATTTCTGGCTGTCTCGCTACTGCTGCTGGCTTTTCTGGTCAGGATCATAGGCATCGGGGATGCCCCCCTGCGAACCGATGAGATCTATCATCTTCTGGCGGGCCGCTCCTGGGCCGATCACGGCACGCTCGCGATGGGCGAGGGCGTATATACGCGCGCGCGCTATTATTCGATCGCTACTGGCTGGTTTTTCGAGCTTTTTGGGCCAACCCCCGGTGCGGGCAGGGCGCTCGCGGCGATTGGTGGCACGTTGCTGGTTGTTGCTCTGGCGCTTTGGGTGCGAACGGTGGCCAATGCGCTCGCCGCCTGGACGGCGGGGCTGCTCATCTGCTTTAGCTATACGAGCATCACCCTCTCACAGTTCGCGCGCTTCTATACCTGGCATGCGCTGGGCGTTTTCCTGTTCGCGATAGCGGTTTACGCCATCGTGACTGCCGGGGGTACAATGCGGCGGCGACACCTGCTCGCCTGGATCGCGTTAGCATCGGTCGCGCTTCTCTGGTCGCTCCATCTTCAGGCCATCACTGCGCTGGTGGTGGTCGCGCTTGGTGTATGGACGAGCCTTTATCTGCTGTTTTCCGGGCGGCTGACCTTCATGGTCCGCTCGCCGCTTTGGCTCCTCGCAGCAGCCGCCATCTTTCTGGCCGGCATTGGCCTGATGTTCGTCCTGCGAGGGAAACTGGCGGGCGCATGGGAGGAATTTCGCGGTGCCTCCGAATGGTCGATGGTCCATCGCGACGATCCGACATTCTATTTCACCATGCTCAACCACTGGCTGTTCTGGCTGTTCTGGCTGCTGCCGGTCGCGGCGATTCTCGCCTGGCGCCGTTATCGTCAGCCGGTGCTATTCTGTCTCATCTTCTTTGTCGTCTGTTTCGCGCTGCATTCGTTCGCGGGGATGAAGGCGCTCCGTTACGTCTTCTATCTCTTTCCCTTCCTTTTCGCGATCTGGGGATTCGCGGTTGCCTCGGTCGGGCCAGCAATTTTTCAACGCGCCATGGACATCATGCCTGAAAGCATGGGTCGCATGCGCCCGATAATCGTTGGTGTGGCGCTCGCCGTTGTCGCCGCGCCGGCCTTCGTCGTGACGACGGATTTTCGTCTGACCGCCACCGGCATGGCGCGCGTGTTGAGGACCGGCAGTCCCGTTCAGCCCTTCGCCACCGGATCGGCGCGCGAGGAAGTGGATTGGACACCCCATCTGGCAGCGCTGCGGAAACTGCAGCATGATGGCCTGTTCGTCGCCACGGACTCGGTTCGTACGCTTTATTATCTCCAGGACTATGATGTCCTGCTCAACAAGTCGGAGCTGAGCGATATCGGCACCGAGGAGTTCACGTTCGACAAGCGCACCGGCAAGCGCGACGTAAGCACTGGTCGCACGGTCGAGCAACTGGTGCGCTGTTACCCCAGGGGAACGATCATCGTGTCCGAGGCTCGGTGGCGTACGGCCAATGTCACAAACGAGGCAGCCGACACGATCGAACGGATCACGCAGCCGGTCAAGCTACCGCCAGGCTTGAGAATGCGGGCCTATCGCTGGCAGCATGCCACTCCGCCTCCACCCACTTGCGCGCGCATTTATGCGCTGATCGGCAAACCCTGACTGCCGAGCCGATCAGGCAGCGAGGGTAGCGTAGGCGCGGTTGATGCGCCCTTCGAAGGCTTCGAACCCATATTCGTCACCTGCGCGGGTGGCGGAGGCGACGCCAAGGGTATTGCGCAGGGCAGCATCCTCGGTGAGATGCAACAGGCCGGCTGCCATCGCCTCGGGCGTCGGATCGACCAGCAGGGCGCAGCTGTCATCGAGCACCTGGCTGTGGCTGGCGATGTTGGTGGCGAGGATCGCGCGACCGGCCGCCATGTAGGAATAGATCTTCATCGGCGTGTTGACGCCCTTGAGCCGCGGCGAACACAGGATGTCGGCCTGGCGAAGATAGTCGCCGAGATGATCGATCGGGCGCTTGCCCAGGAAGCGGACATGATCGGCCACGCCGAGGGTCTCGGCCAGTTTGCGATGCTCCTCGATCATGGCGAGCGTGCCACCGATGATGACCAGATTGCAGCGCTTGTCGGTGGGAATTTGCGCCATCGCCTGGATCAGCAGGCCAACGCCCTGATAGCCTTCGAGATTGCCGACATAGAGCGCCAGTGGCGCCGTTGAACTACAATGGGTACGAAGCTGCTCGTCGGTAGAGGGCCGTTCGGGCGGCGCAAAGGCGACGTCAGGCAGTAGGTGGACTCGTGCAGGATCCTTTGCCTCGCGGGCGCGCACCGCGATCGCCTCGCAAACCGGCAGGACGAGATCGGCGCGGCGCATGGCGAAGCGCTCGAAAGAGCGCAGGATCGGGAGCAGTGGCCCGGCGTTCGGCCATTTCTCGGCGATCTGGTCGGCCATCAGCGAGTCCATGTCGTAGACCAGCCGGAATCTTGCGAAAGGACGCGCGGCAAGCGCGATGAATACCGATTCCTCGACGCCGTGGACGATATCGTAGTGGTTGCGGAACATCAGTTTGTAGGCAGCCACCGCAAGCCACAGGTCGCAAACCAGTTTCTTGACCGAAAAGCCTATCGGAACATTCCTGACACCCGGCGGCCTGCCGATGCGGATCAGCCGCATGCCAGCCACGGTAATATCCTCACCTTCATGATAGGTGAGCAGATCGATCTGATGCCCCTGCTTTGCCAGGGCCTCCACCGCGAGGCGCACCGCGATCGGCGTGCCCCGTTCCGTGAAGAAGGGGTGAGGAGCCAGGAACAGGATCCTCATCGGATCGCACTGCTTCCGGCAAGGCGAAGCCTGGTCTGATCGAGCACGAAGCGGAACGGGCTTGCCAACTTGCCGGCCTGCTCAATCGAAGCTGCAGAGTCGCGCAGCGCCTGTTTGAGAGATGTGGCGGGAGTGTCCGCCGAAAGCCTTACGTCGATCACGGAGGTCAGTTTTCCCACCCCGTCCGGCCAGCCGGGCAGCGGGAGTGGATCCGATCCCGAAAGGACAGGGAGGCCTGAAGCGAATTGTCGCACGGGCCAGAATCCTGGCCGGCCGCCATTGTCGCCGAGAAAGAGATGCCCCGGCTTGGCGGCGGCGATCAGCCGGTCGACCAACGCGCCGCGCTTTCCAGTCCATTTGCCGACTCCCCAAGGCAAGACAACAAGTGCATCGGCACTGTTCATTTCCGCAACGATCTGCTCCGCAGGCGAGCCATCTGCCATCTTGGCCGCGGTCGCAAGCGCAAGAACTTCCAGCTTCTCCGCGCTGATGATCTGACGGCCGGCAAGGATCAGCAACGTGCGACTTTCATCGAGCCAGAAGGATTCGGCCTCGTCGGTCTTGACCAGACGCGGTTTCAGTCCGTCGAGCACATCGAAGCCGTGGCGTTCGGCGAGCATAACGATGCCGATCTCACCTGGCGCACGGGCCAGCCGCGCATTTGCGATCCGTAGCGCTTCCCACGCATCCGCCGCGCCGTGCAGGTGGACGTGGGCGTCAATGACCGCGCGAGAGCGGGTGTCGGTCATGCGGCGCGCGTCATGGATTGAGCGTCTGGCCACAGTCGATCGGCTACGTCGAGACTCAGCAGCGGTGCGGTCGTGAGCTTCCCTCCAACGATCGTATGGAAACCATCGGGGTTGTTGTACGCGAACACATCTCGCGATGACAGCGTCTCCCCGGTTCCGTCGGTATCCGGAAGCAAACCGGGCATGATTCTGAGTACTTTTGCCTCGCTCAGGCCTAATCCCGGCAACGCGCGATCAAGCGTATGGAGGAATTGACGGACATCGGCTTCGCTCGGACTGGGCTCGGCCTCTCCCGGCGCGCCACGATAGAAAGTACCCGCGAAGGTGTTGCCGTGCAAAGATCGCAAGAAATAGCTGCGGCCCCGCCCAGGACGCTCCGAAATCGCCAATGCGGCGTCGCCCGGAAAGGGCAGATCGAGTATCAGATTGAACGCGAGCGCCGCTGCGCTCGGCCCCGCGCCACTCTCGTTCCACTGGTTGCACCAAGAGCCGGCACAGTTGATCACGGTGCTACTTTCTATGAACCGTTCTTCGCCTGACTTGTGGTCGCGAACCTTGACACCGGTTACGTGGCCGGCCTCGGTGCATAGTGCAATGGCTCTGTTGTGCGTCAGCAAGCCTTCACCGGACACTCCTGCCTGGGTCAGCATCGTTGTCATCAGGCCGTCAAGGTCCGTAATTTCGGCATCATGCCATAATGCCGCCCCGGTCAGCTCGTTGCTCCATATGGGATAATCGCGGAGTACTTCGTCGGCGGACATCAACCTCAGTCGAGGCAGGGGCGGCTCCCCGCCGATCGTGCTGAACAACACGGTTTCGAGCATAGCCGCTGCCTGGAAGGCGGTCCGCGAACGGAAGCAGCCGCGATAAAGCGGCATCACGCACGGCAAAGGGCGCACAAAATCGGGATAGTTGTTCAGGAACCAGCTTTGTGCTTGCCGGGACCGGCGCCAGCGGGGAAGATCCAATGTCTGCAAATAACGCAATCCGCCATGGATGATCCCATAGCTGTTGCCAGTAGCGCCGCTTGCAATATCCGCACGTTCGACGAGAACGGGTCTCAAACCTTTACGGGCGGCGGCAAGCGCCATCGTGACGCCCTGGATGCCGCCGCCGACGACCACGACATCAGCGCGCATGATTCAGGCGTCGTCGTCCTGGGCAACGATCCGGTCGATTCGATAAGCGGGCGTCGTGCGGTAGCGCGTAAAGATAACGATCTCGGCCATCAGGCCGACCGCCGCGATCTGGATACCCAGCACGATCATCAGCACGGAAAGGAGCAGCGCCGGCCGATCCGCGAGCGGAATATCGCCGAAATTGCGCTGCACGATCACGAAAAGCAGCGAAAGTAGACCGGCGGCGAGCAGCGACGCGCCGATCGTTCCGAAGAAGCGGAAGGGCTTGTGCATGAAGCGAGTCATGAACGCGAGCCCGATGACGTCCATCAAACGGGTGACATAGTCGGTCGGACGATGCGCGCGGAATCGGCGATCGACCTCTGCTTGCTCCAGCACGATCTGCTTGACCGAGAAGCCGAGCCGCTCGGCCAGCAACGGCAGGAAGAAATGCTGGTCGCTCTGGAGGTGGACCTCATCGAAGACATGGCGACGGACGACGCGCGCGGTACAGCCGGGATCTTCGAACTTCGATCCGGCGAAGCGGGCAAACATGTTGAATACGCTGCCGCGCCAGCGGCTCATCGCCGTATCCTGCCGGCGGTCGCGCACGCCCGCGACCACATCAAAGGACTTTGCCTGTTCCAGCAATACCGGGATCGATTCCGGCACGACCTGGAGATGTGCGGGCAGGATCAGCAACGTCTCGCTACGCGCATGCTTTACGCCTTCGACGATACAGGCCGCTTCGCCATAGGAGCGGTTCAGCGAGGCGATCCGGATGCCCGCCTTCTCGCCGCCCAGCCGCTCCAGCGTTTCCGCATAGGTCGCGTGCGGGCCATCGAGCACATAGATGAACTCGAAGCTCTTGCCGGTTTTCAGCAGCGCGTCGCGATACGCATTCCAGACGGCCTCTGCGCCATCATCACGCAGCGTCACCGGGATGATGACCGAGATGTCGTACAGATTCTCGATGACGGGGAGTTTGGTTTCCATATTCATGATTTTCTCAACACCGGCTGTTCTAGTCTGGACGATAGCATCGCGGAAAGCGCTGCATATCGGCTTACGTCGGGCTCGACCACGGCGAACAGGTGACCAATGAGCGCCCATGCGAAGAGGAAGAGTGAAAGCGAGAAGAAGAGCATCGCGATGCCAGCCGGCACCACCAGCGAGTGGCCGGTTCCGAAAATCGCCCAGATCGTGCAGATCACGCCAAGCAACGCAGTGGCGGCCGTCGGGATCGCTTGCCAGCCCAGCGGCCGATGCGCATAGCTGAGCAACGCCCTGATCGTGACGATGTCCAAAGCGACCTTATATATCCGCGAAAAGCCATATTTGGAGGAGCCGAACTGACGCGCGCGATGATTGACTTCGATCTGCGCAAGCCGCGCGCCGGCGAGCTGCGAGAGGGGCGGAATGAAACGGTGCATCTCGCCATACATCGGGATGCCCTGGATCAGCGAAGCCTTATAAGCCTTCAGCGAGCAGCCGCTGTCCTTGACCTCGACACCCATGATACGCGCGATGATCTTGTTGGCGACCTTCGACACAAACACGCGTGCGCCGCCGTCCTTACGCTTTTTCCGCCAGCCGATCGCAATATCATAGCCGTCGTCGATAAGTGCGAGCAGGCGCGGGATATCATTGGGATCGTTCTGGAGATCGCCGTCCATGGTGACGACGACATCGCCGCGCGCGGCATCGATGCCCGCCGCCATCGCCGCCGTCTGCCCGTAATTGCGCCGGAACTTAAGAACGCGGACACGTTTATCGGCGGCCACGCACGCGCGGGCGCGTTCATAAGTGGTGTCCTTGCTGCCGTCGTCCACAAACAACAGTTCATAGTCGATGTCATGTCCTGCCAGCGCCTCGACCACGGCCTGATGCACGCGGGCGACGTTTTCCTCTTCATTGTAGAGAGGGACGACAATCGAAACGCCTACCATTCAGCACCTGTCAGAGAGGCTAAGGCCGAGAGCCCTACTCGAGCCAAGGTTATCATTCCCTTATTCCTCGGCGCGTGCAACCCTTCATGTTGCACCTGCTAACTATGTTGTGTCTCGAAATGGCCTTTGGCGGCCGTTATCTCGAGAGGTGCGCCTGGGTATTCGCCCAATAGGTGTCTTCGCGCACGACCTGTTTGTCTCGCCACATCAGCGCTACGGCCAGGCCCAGCATCATGAAAACCATCGAGTGATTGTCCTCTTCGCTGAGCACTGTCTTCAGCAGGACGAAGACAGCCAGTGCGGTCATAACGGTGAGCGCCCGATTGTTATCTTCGTCGACATCACGGATCGAAATCATAAACATCCGGTGGATGGCCAGCAGGAATAGGCCATAATAGACACCAAAGCCGATCAGGCCATAATCAAGCGCGATCCACAGGAAATAATTGTCCAGCGTCACGCGGTTGGCCGCGACGAAACCGAGCACGCCGGCCGCCTGTCGCGGACCATGCCCGATCACCGGATTGCGCAAAATTACGCCGCGCGCCGCGAGCTTCTGGATCTTGCGTGCCTGATCGCTGTTGGCGGTATCGGCGCCGCCGATAAATTTTTCACGCATGCTTGGCACGGTCATGACGGCGCCTGCCAGAGCGATGACGAGAACCGGATACGCTAGAGTGATCGTTGGACCAAGAATGCTGAACTTATGGCGCAGCCATATTCGTCCGGCCCAGATCAGGATGAACAGCGCGTGCGCGGCCATGTAGCCGATCATGCCCAGCCGGGATTGCGGCAGGGTCAGGCAATAGAGGACCAGCAGGTCAAGAACAATCAAGCCGATCCGCTTCCAGGTCTGCTTCACTGTAAATATGAAGTAGAGAACGACCGGCGTTACCATCGCCATAATCTCGGCGAACGCCAGCGGCTGACCATAGACCGATTTGGCCCGGAACTGGCCGAAGCGATACGAACTTTCGAGCACGCCCGCCATCGTTTCCAGATCGACCTGCAGGAAGGACGGAACGCTGTTCCTCCACAGCACTGCGCGATTTTCCGTTTCGAGGATCGCGATCAGGCCCACGACCATGCAGGCGACGAAAAAGACCGTGAAGAATTTTCTGGTGACCCTCGGATCACGGAATGCATAAACGGACGCGAAGAACACGGCGGTCCAAGCCAATTGGTAATTGATGAAATTCTTGAAGGACCCGACCGGATCCGGTCCACCGGCGATTGAAACAAACTGGATAAGGACGAAGCCGAGCAGCATCTTCCAGAGCAACGGCTCGGCATTCAAGGTTTCAGACATTTCCTTGCGAAATTGCCGGCTGACGGAAAAGCTCACCAGGAGCAGCAGCACTGTCGGCCCAAGGAAGAGGCGTCTGAATGATATCCACGGCAATCCGGGTAGTTGCAGCGCGAGATAATCCGGCCACGCCAGCGACACGGCGAAGAAGGCCAGCAGCAGCCTGCTCATCATTCCGGTTGGCGCCGTGTCACGATCGGGAAGAACCCAGACGACCAGCAGCGCCATGACCGCCAGTGGCGCGAGCAGGACAAGCATGTATTTCTGGGGCATCGTTGCGAAATAGCGGCCATAAATAGCGCCAGCACAGATTACCGCGACAATGCCCGCAAGCGTGAGGAACAGATTCTGGGCTTTGGTCAGCTGGGGCATATATTGCGGCAACAGGGGCCTGACCGGCCGTACCAGATCCTTGAGGAACGGGATCGCCTTCTCGCCAGCCTGCCTAAACATTATATGCGTTCAGCCCCTTCAACGGCGCGGAAAAGCGGTGCCCGTGGGATCTGATGCCGAATCCGGCGAGATTCCGCAAGCGCATCGCGGCGGACAGGTTGACACGCCCGGTCCCGGATCGCATCCGCGTGCAGCCGCTTTTCGGGGGCCGTCTTGTCAAATCGATCCGATAAAATCGTCGCCATCAAGCCGTTGACCGATTCCAGCAATAGTTTCGTTCGTCTGTTCTCCGATGCCATTGCACGGCAAGGGTATCAAATCAGTGACTTTGACTGGAACGGGATCGAACGCGGGAATGCCAATGTCGCGATCCTGCATTGGCCCCATGAACTGACCGGCTTCGGCGGCTTGAAGGGGATCCGGCCTTATCTCGGTTTCCGCCGCAGGATCGCGATGGCGCGGGCGAAGGGTGCCCGCATCATCTGGGTAGCGCACAACGCCCGCCCGCATGATTCCGGCTGGGTCTCGACGATGCTGATGCGCCGGTTCGTCCGCTCGATCGACGGGATCGTGCATTTCTCGCATCATTCTCGCGAGCTGATCGCGGCACTTTACACGCCACCCGCGCGGATCACGCAGATTGAGACGGTACATGGCCATTATCTGGACGCGATGGAGACGCCGTTCCAGGCAGCGACTCCAGCTGAAGCACGGGTCAAGCTCGTCTATTTTGGCCAGATTCGTCGCTATAAGAATGTTGATCTGCTGGCTCAGATCGCCGCCGGATTACCTTCTGAACTGTCGCTGATGATCGGCGGTAGACGCAGCCATGAGGATGTCGCGTGCAGGATTGAACAAATCGCTGCGTCGGCTCCCAATATAAAGCTCGATTTGAGGGCCGAGGCACTGCCCGATGCCGATATCGAACGGCTTGTCGATGCGGGGCAAGGAATAGTGCTGCCCTATCAGGCGATCCTGAACAGCGGGGCCGCCATTTTCGCGCTGTCACGCGGACGGCCCGTGCTTGCCCCCAATATCGGCAGCCTGCCGGAACTTCAGGCGATTGTTGGCCCGGAATGGTTGCAGCTCTATGATGGGGAAATCAGCGCGGCCGATGTGGAGCGTTTCGCGGATTGGCTGCGACAGCGTTCATCGCCGGAGCAGCCTGATCTCTCGGCGCTGTCTTGGGATCGTGTCGGCGGGGACATTGCCGGGCTGATCGATCGCCTGTTGGCCTGATTCAGCCGATCGTCAAATTTCGCCGGTTTTGCGAAAGAGAAGCCGACGCAGGCTGCCCTTCGCACGGGCCTTGAGCACAAACCATGGCACGGCTGCGGATGACTCGATCACGGAAAGGCCCCGCAACGCTTGGTCCGCCTCGCGGGCTGCGTTTCGCGTATCGAGCAGCGCGCGAACTCTGTTCCAGGGTCTGATGGAGGTGCCGCCGATCGGAGAATCATACCCCTGTAGCGTGTAGAACAACTCGATATATTTGAGCGTCTGCCGCTCCGGTGGAATGAGATGGTAGACCGTAGCGTTCCACACCCAGCTTCCGGTTCCTCCTTCACGCAGGATGCGGCGAATTACCTCCACTTCTTCGCCGCCGCGTCGTCGGCCAGGCGCGACGCCCAGTGCGGGGTTGTAAAGGGTTTTGCGCTGTTCCACGCCTCGAAGCGCGTAGTTGAGACCATAGGGCACGCGCAGGCGCGTTATTTCCGCCCAGTCCGGTTCGTCCCGTATCGCCAGCAGCGAGGCCAAGGCATCCCGGCTGTCGGCAAACCACTGCTGCACGGGTTCTTCAAAAACCGGCTCGGTTCGTCCCCCGAAGACGGCGTCATCGGGGTGCGCTGCGAAGGCGGCGGCATAGGCGGCGAGCCACTGACGATCCACCCTGACGTCATCATCAGTCCATAGAACATATTTGCCCTTTGACCCCCGCACGCCAGCGTTGCGGGCATTGGACAAACCCGCTTGAGCCTCCAAAATCCTGCGCACCGGCAACCGATCGCCATAGCGTTCGATCGTAGCCGCCGTGTCATCCGTGCTGCCATTGTCGACGACCAGAAGCTCCCAATCGTCCTCGGGATAGTTCGCGCGAGCACTAACCAGCGAATCCAGGGTCCGGGCGAGACTTGCCGCCCGGTTGCGCGTACAGATGATGACGGTGATGAAGGGTTGGCCTGATCCCATCTTCTCTACCCTTCTTGTCCTGCCCGTCGCCCGAACCGGTGCTTGAGAAAGGACAGCTCGCCAAGCGTTTCTTTGAGAAAGCGGCGTGCGAACACAGCCAGAAGGGCAGGATAGATCAGGCCGCCAACTACGACGATGATGGGCATGCGCAGCCAGGGTTGAAACTGCTGGAGCGCGAAATATCCGAACGCTCCCACGATGATCGCCATGGCCAACCCGGCCAGATAAGCGGGCGCGATTGCGCGAAGATTGTCGATGGGGCGCAGGCCGATCGCTCGCCGGGTCAGACTGAGGCCATAGGGCAGCGTCAGATGCGATTCGATGACCTTAGCAGCGGATACCGCGATTGCGCCGAAGGGGATGGAGCCGATCGCGGCAGCCGCCGTGGCTACAAGTGTCGCAAGATAGAAGCGTAGCGACAGCCCCGAGGCACCGGCCGCGGCGAGCGCCGGGACGAAGAAATACATGATGACCGACGGTCCCACTACAAGGCTGTTGATCATCATGATGATGCCAGCATCGTGCCATTGCGGGCCGAACATGATGCGCGTGAAATCGGGGGCGACTGCTGCCATGCCGAAGAAAATCGGGCAGGCCAGCAGGCTGCAACTCCGCGTCACACGAACATAAGCGGGCGCGATCGGCTTATTGTCATCGTCGAGACGCGAAAAGGCGGACATCGCCGCCGCCTGTAACGGCGTGATCAGGAGCTGTGACATCAAGTTCAGAATGCGGGTGCCGACCCTGAACTGCGCGAGCGCGGCCGGCCCCATGATCGATCCGATGACGAGCCCGGGAAGCTGACTGTTTGCCTGCCCGATCAGCTGATTGCCAAGAAGATGCGAGGAGACGGCGCTGAGGCTGCGGACCTCGTGCCAGCGGAAGTGGAATCGCGGCTGCCAACCCGACGTGCGCCAAAGAATGATACTGGTCAGCGCCGCGCTCAGCAGCCGGCTCACCACAAGCGCCCAAACGCCCCAACCGATCCAGGCGAGCGTGATCCCGATTACGCCGCCCAGCACATTCGCCGCCATGTTGCGGCTGGCGATTGTCTTGTAGCGAAATTCGCGGCGTAGTTTCGCCGTGTGGACCGTGGTCAGCGCTTCGATCAGCAGCGCCATCGATAGCGACACTAGAACGAGCGCGAAGGTTTCATCATAACCGAGATAGGATAAGGGCGCCGCGACCAGCACGATGATGAGGCAAATGCCCGCGCTGATCCCGATGTTGCTCCAGAATGCGCTGGAGGCGACGTCGTCATCCCAGTCCTTGCGCTGGATCAGCGCGTCCGGAATACCGGCAACGACCAGCACCCGGCTGAAATCGATGAAGATGGTGGCGAACGCGACAATACCGAACTGCACCGGCGTCAGCAGCCGCGCGAGCGCTACGAAGATCACCATCGACGACAGATTGTTGAAGATGGCGCCGGTCACCATCCACATGCCGCTCTTGGCGAAATTGGCCTTGATGCTCATGATCCGGGCCGGCTTCCATGACGATTGCGAGAATCGCAACGAAATTGAAGGTTAAGGCGGATAACAGCCCCCTGGTTGCGATTGTCTCGCCGCGATTGGCGCCTTGCCATGCCGGGAGCGCACCGCTAGGCGATGGGATTGAACGTTGCAATGCACAATACGGCCGTGACATGACCGCGACTGCGCAAAATGGCTTGGGTGCCATCCCGGCGGTCAGCGTGGTTATCCCCACCTATAACCGCATGAAATCGCTTCCCCGTGCGCTCGAAAGCGTGTTGCGGCAGACATTCGATGATATCGAAGTGATCGTCGTCGACGATTGCTCGACTGACGGGACCTGGAGCTATCTCCAATCAATCGCCGATCCGCGTTTGCATATTATCCGGCACGAAACCAACAGGGGCGGAGGCGCCGCTCGCAATACCGGGATCAACGCGGCGCGTGCGGAACTGATCGCGTTCCAGGATAGCGATGACGAATGGCTGGTGACAAAGCTCGCGACCCAACTGGACGAATATCGGCAGGTGAATTCGCCGGAATATGGCGCGATTTACTGCGCGAAGATCACGCACGGTGAGGGCAAGATGGGCGTCTACGGTCCGCGCGAGGTGCAGTATATGCCCTTGCCCGGCTACGAAAAGACGTCAGGCGATATCTCGCGCGAGTTGGTGCGGCGTGCGATGGTCAGCACCCAGACGCTGATGGCGCGCAAGGACCTGCTCCAATCCATCGGCGGTTTCGACGAAAGCCTGAAGCTGGGACAAGACTGGGACATGACGACCCGCCTTTCCCGCGTCACCAAATTCCTGTTCGTGGACAAGCCGCTGGTGCTCTGCTTCACGTCCGCCGACAGCATCTCCAAGGTAAAGGCCAACCAAGCGGTCGCGCGCAAGAAATTGCTGGATACCCACGGAGATCTCATCTCCGAGGACCCGGCGCTGCACGCTTATTACCTGACCGAGATAGCGCGGGTGCATCAGCGTCAGGGCTGCTGGCGGCAATCACTGCCGTGGATCATCAAGGCACTCAGGGTCTATCCGTTGGATCGGAGGGCCTGGCCCGCACTGGCGCTGGGTAGTGTTAAATCGCTATTTTCAGCCAAGCGGCTTGATCTGATGTGAGCATGTTCGTCGCGACGGTGATCATTCCGCACTATGACGATCCCGCTTCACTCGACAAATGCCTGAGTGCGATCGAAGCCCAGACCTTTCCTCGTGAGCAGTTCGAGATTGTTGTCGCCGATAATGCCTCGCCCTGCGGGATCGAGGCCGTGCGCGCGGTCGTGCGGGATCGGGCGAAACTGGTCGAGGTGGGCGAACAAGGAGCCGGCCCTACGCGCAATGGGGGTGCCGCCGCGGCCCAAGGCGCGTTGCTCGCCTTCACCGACAGCGATTGCGTCCCGGCGCCTGGCTGGCTCGCTGCGGGCCTTCGAGCACTGGAGACAACCGATATTGTTGGCGGCAGGATGACCGTGCTCGTCGATCGCACGCACAGGCTGACCCCGGCGGAAGCTTTCGAACTGGTGTTCGCTTTCAACAACCGTACCTATGTGGAGGACAAGCACTTCACGGTGACCGCCAACCTGTTCGTCCGGAAAGCGGATTTTGAACGGGTGGGCGGTTTTAGAACCGGAGTTTCCGAAGATCAGGAATGGTGCCTGCGCGCGAGAGGGATGGGCCTTCGCATCGCTTACGCTCCCGATGCCGAAGTAGGACATCCCGCCCGCAAAAGCTGGCCTGAGCTTGTCCGTAAGTGGCGCCGCCTGGTTACGGAGCAATATCTCATCACCAGCGAATGGAAATTTGGCCGTCTGCGCTGGCTGATCAAAAGCTGGGGCTTGCCATTTTCTATTTTTCCGCACTTGCCGCGAATTTTGGTGAGCAAGCAACTTTGCGGTTCCGCGGAACGGCTGGCGGCCATGTCTGCATTGACGCGGATAAGGCTGTGGCGCTTCATGGAAGCGCATCGTGCTTTTTTGCGATCACGTGCCGGCTCATAAAAAAACGCCCGATCTTTCGACCGGGCGCCCGAGCATATGATTGCGATCTTATTGGCCGACGGCCAACTGATAGAAGGATTGTCTCGTCAACGAGGTGCTCAATGTCACATTGGCAGCGGACGTCGAAGTCCGCGATTTGTTCGCAGTCAGCGTCGCTGCCTGCTTCAATGACTGCGTCGGAGTGAAGACGGAAGCCGAGCTGGACACGGCCGTCTTGCTCTGCGTGGTCGTGACATCCGTGGCTGCGAGCGTATCGGACAGCGACGCAGGCGCGAAGCTCGTCGTCGCGTCGGCAAGGCTGGTGCTTGAAACCGAAACCTTCGCCAGCGACTGACTGGTGACCGACGTGGAGGTCTGGACCAGATTGGTAACGCCGCTGAACGTGTACAGAGCGGAGTTGCGGATGTCATGGACATTGTTGCCGGCCAAGGTCAGACCGTTCACATCCTTGAAATAACCGGCCCAGGAAAGCTGCTCCATCTCGGAATTGACGATGCTGATGTTCTTCGCGCCGCCATCCACGATGAAGCCGAGACCATCGTTCCTGCTATATCCATCGAGCGATCCGTGCACATGAACGGAGTCGAAGGTGATATTGCTGCCGCCCATGATACGGACCATATGGTCCGAGGTCGTGGCGGGCCGGCCTAGATCGAGTGACTTGAAGATAATGTTCGAAGAGCCGCTGATCTTGGTGTAGCTGAGCGTCGCCGGATTGGATGCGTCGAGCGACGTGAAGGTCACCTTGCTGCTGTAGCTCTTGTTGTAGATCGACGCGCTGTAGGTGCCGGCCGCGAGCTGGAAGGTTTCCCCGCCCTTTGCGTTGGCGATCGCGGCATCCAGCTCCTTCTGCGTCCTGATCACGATGCCGGTCGTCGAGGTGGGAGTCGGTGTCGGAGTAGGCGTCGGAGAAACAACCGCCGTCGGTGTCGGTGTCGGCGTTGGAGTTGGAGTAGGCGAAACTACCGTGGTGGTAGTAGGCGTCGGCGTCGGCGTAATGGTGGACGTCGAACCGCTGCTTCCGGACAGTTGAAAACCAAAGCCCGAAACGAGAAGGTCCGACGGCCTGATATTTGCCACGTTGGCGACGGTCATCGCCAGCAGCTGCGTCGAGCTGAATTTCTGTTTAGGTGTCGCCTGACCGCCGCTGTCGGCAATATTGCCGCCGGTGCTGATATTGGATGCCTTTTTGATGGTGATCCAAACGGGGATGCTATCATTCTGGGGCGACGTGACGGTGTTGTTCTTGACCGAAACCGCGTTCGCGCCGTCGACATAGATGCCGTTCGAATTGTAGAGACCGTAGACGAAATTATTCTCGATCGTCACGCGCTGATAGGGAAGCGTTCCCTTTTCATCCCGCATGAAGATCCCCTGCATGCCCGTACCTTCACCATTATAGATCTGGTTGTTCCGGATCACGATGTCGGTGGATGAGCTGACCGTATTGGTCGTGAAAAACTGTATCGCGTCCGCATGATCGGTCGCGCTATGATCGAAGCTGTATAGTTTGTTCCCTTCGATCAGGACGTTCTTGACCTGGGCGAAGTCGAGGCCATCCGAACGGATGTCATGGATATCGTTGCCGGAAACGACGATATTCTTCGATCCGCTGAAGACGATACCGCGGCCAAGCTGCTCCAGCTCGCTGTTGATGACCTTGATGCCGTCGACGCCCGACACCATCATCCCATTGCCGTCGTTCTGGGCGTTCCCATCCAGCGAGCCGCGGATATAGACGCTGTCGAAGGTGATGTTGCCGCCGCCGGTGACCTTGACCATTGCGGAAGCATTGACCGTTTCCGCAGACGTCAGGCCACGACCCATGGTGACCGACTTGAACGTCATGTTCGAAACGTTGGTCAGATTTGTGTAGCCGATTTTCGCCGGGCTGGTGCTGTCCTGCGAAGTAATCGTAACAGGCGAGGTAAACGCCTTGTTGCTCAATCTGATGCTGTAGCCCCCCGGCGCCAGCACGAAAGTCTCGCCGCCGGTAGCCTTGCTCAAGGCTGCATCAAGCTGCGTTTGACTGGAAATCACTATGCTACTCATGTACTAAAGCCCCTTGCTCAGAACTGCGATAAAGTCGCTCCGGCGGCACCGCTCTGTCCCGCCGACTGTCCGTGAAAGTTGGCTTTGAGCTGTAAAATGATGATGTCCTATTATGGTGAAGGACTGGTTAACTCGGATTGAGTCCCGATGGTTAACCGATGTCAGTAAGTTCGAAATGATTTCATCCAATCTGCTGAGTCCAACCGCCCGCAGTCCGGGAAATGAAAAACCCCGGATTTGCGCGGTCAGTTAAAAATCGGAACGCCACTTACAGGTATGGCGGCTTCAGCCACCAACAGGAGAATGCTATTTATTGACCCACCGGCTGCTGCCGATTGAGCCGAGCCGGATCACCTTTGATCGGTGAAGCCAGCCGCAAAGTGAGTTAATGTCGCGGTAGGACCGGTAAACATGAAACAATATGCAACCTTATGGGTTTGTGTCCCCCTTAAGCTGCCGAAATAGTTAACGGCGATCAATCCGTTCCAGCGCTGAACCGCAGCATTCTGCCGTTTTAAAGTTTCGGCTGAACGCTTTGATAAACTTAAATGCCCTATTAACGCCGGAACGAGCGGCGCCACCGTGCCCGCTTTGCTCTTGGCAACCTTTCCTTACTGATGCATCGGAGCGATTCGGTGGCAAAGGCAATCTGCGCCAGTACATGGGATGTCTGGATTCTTATGCAGTCTGATATTCAGGTGTCGCTGCTGGTGCCGGTGAAGGATGAGGAATCGGCACTTCCCGCCTTCGTTGCCCGCGTTGTGCCGGTGCTCGCTGCGCTCAAGCTCGATGGAGCACCCGTTTCCTGGGAGATCCTGTTTATCGATGACGGGAGTATGGATCGCACTTTGGCGGCCATCATGGCAGCCAATGCGCGAGATCCGCGCGTGGTTGGGCTTTCGCTCTCCCGCAATTTCGGCAAGGAGGCCGCGCTTTCGGCCGGGCTTGATTATGCACGCGGCCAAGTGGTCATCCCGATCGATGTCGATTTGCAGGATCCGCCCGAAGTGATCAGTGCGATGCTCGAAAAATGGAAGGAGGGCTTCGAAGTGGTCTACGGTGTCCGCCGTGACCGTGCGAGCGACAGCTTGCCGAAGCGCCTGACGGCCGACCTTTATTACCGTGCGCACAACAAGCTCTCGCAGGACAAGATACCCGAGCATGCCGGCGATTTCCGGCTGCTGGATCGCAAAGTGGTCGACGTGATCCGGAAGATGCCGGAGCGCAACCGCTTCATGAAAGGCCTGTTCGCCTGGTCCGGATTCCGGCAGGCGGCGGTCGAATATGATCGCAACGAGCGTGAGCATGGCACGACCAAGTTCAATTACTGGAAGCTGTGGACGCTGGCGATCGATGGCATCACGTCGGCTTCCACCGCGCCGCTCCGGATCTGGAGCTATCTCGGCGGGATGATCGCGCTGGTCGGTTTGCTGTTCGCATTCTACATCGTGCTTAAAACCGTCCTCTTCGGCGGCGATGTCCGCGGTTATCCGTCTTTGATCGTATCGATCCTGTTTTTTGGGGGGCTGCAGCTTCTTTCGCTGGGCATACTCGGCGAATATGTCGGCCGCGTGCTGATCGAGGTAAAGCAACGCCCCATCTATGTCATTCGTGAGCGCATCGGATTGAACGACTAATGGAGCGTGCGGTTTATGACCGGATGGCCGAGATCGACGAGGACCATTGGTGGTTCACGTCCCGGCGGAAGATTATCGATCGCGTAATCCGCAGTCAGGTTTCGCCGCCCGGCGATGCTCGTATTCTCGAAGTCGGCTGCGGAACCGGATCGAATCTCAACCTGCTCCAGCGTTTTGGCCGGGTTGAGGCAATCGAGCCGGACGATGCCGCCCGCAAGCTGGCGCGTCTGCGCGGCGGTGTCGAGGTCATGGACGGGATGTTGCCCGATGGCGTGAAGCTTGACGATTTCGCGTATGACCTGATCGTGATGCTCGACGTGCTTGAGCATATCCCAGATGATCGGTCTGCCCTCGAGGCGCTGAGGTCGAAGCTGCGCGCCGGCGGGAGAATATTGCTGACCGTGCCCGCCGTTCCCTGGTTATGGAGCGCGCACGACGTGGCGCATCATCATGAGCGGCGGTACACTGGAAACTCACTGTCGAAGGTCGTTCGCGCGAGCGGTTATCGGATCTGCTATCGATCCTATTTCAACACGGTGCTATTTCCCCTGATCGCCATGGCGCGATGCGTGGGCAAGCTTTCCGGGCGAGAAGGCGGCGATGATGCCATGCCCCCAGCCGTTCTCAACACTATCCTTGGCGCACTCTTCTCAGCCGAAAGCGCCTGGGTTGGCAGATATTCCTTGCCTATCGGCGTATCGCTGGTGCTGGTCGCCGAGCCGGCCTGACCTAGCTGTCGGCGAGCCGCAGGAGCGCGCGGCCATAAGCCGTCTTGGCGAAAAGCTCGCCGCGTCGACGGAGCTGATCACGATCGATGAAGCCCTGATGGAAGGCGATCTCTTCCAGGCTTGCGATCTCGACGCCCTGGCGTTTCTGAAGCGTGCGGACGAATTCCGAAGCTTCGAGCAGGCTGTCATGCGTGCCGGTGTCTAGCCAGGCAAAGCCGCGACCCATGCGTTCGACATAAAGCTCGCCCATCTCCATGTAAAAGCGGTTGAGATCGGTGATTTCGAGTTCGCCGCGCGCCGACGGTTTCACCTTCCGGGCCAGTTCAACCACGCGATTATCGTAGAAGTATAAACCTGTGACAGCCCAGGTCGATTTGGGCCTTGCGGGCTTCTCCTCGATGCTGATCGCCCGACCGCTGTCATCGAGCTCGACCACGCCATAGGCCTCCGGCTGGTCGACATGATAAGCGAAAACCGTTGCACCCTTCTCTCTCGCGCGCGCGTTTTCAAGAAGTTCGGTCAAACCTGCGCCGAAAAAGATGTTGTCCCCCAACACCAACGCCGCCGGCTGATCGCCGACGAAATCGGCGCCGATCAGGAAGGCTTGGGCCAGCCCTTCCGGGCGTGGCTGCACCGCATATTGAACGTTGAGCCCGATTTCGCTGCCGTCTCCGAACAGCCGCTTGTAATTGTCGAGATATTCGGGTGAGGAAATGATCAGAATCTCGCGGATGCCGGCCATCATAAGTGCCGATAGCGGATAATAGATCATGGGCTTGTCATAGACCGGCAGGAGCTGCTTGTTGATTGCCAGTGTCGCGGGATGAAGCCGCGTCCCCGATCCTCCGGCGAGGACGATTCCCCTCATGCGTGTATGCTCCCCGACTGGTCTTCAAGCAGTGTGTTTAGAATGTCGTCAATCGCATCCTGCCAGGGGCGAGGCGTGATCCCATAATCCGATTGCAGCTTGGCCGTCGAAAGGCGGGAATTGGCGGGCCGTTTCGCTGGGGTGGGATAGTCGCGCGTAGCGATCGCGTTGAGCTCCGGGGTCTTTCGCCCATGCTGCCCGGCGCGATCGAACACGCGTGAGGCGAGATCGAACCAGGTCGCCTCACCGGCGTTGACGAAGTGATAAGTCCCGGCAGGGGCTTGTGGATCGCCCAGCAGACGTTCGGTAAGCGTAAGCAGCACCTCGGCGATATCGGCGGCTGAAGTGGGGCAGCCATACTGATCCGCGACGATCCCCAGCCGGTCACGTTCGGCGCCAAGCCGGAGCATCGTCTTGACGAAATTATTGCCCCAAGGACTTACCACCCAAGCCGTTCGCAAGATGATGTGGCGGACATTTGAGGCCCGAATTGCCTGCTCTCCAGCTTCTTTCGACGCGCCATAAACGCCGAGCGGGGCGACAGCGTCGCCCTCGGCATAGGGCTCGGTCTTGGCGCCGTCGAACACATAATCGGTGGAGACATGGAGAAGAGGGATCGTTCGCGCTGCTGCTGCTTGCGCGATCATTTGTGGTGCGTTGGTGTTGACCGCAAATGCAACGGAATGCTCGCTCTCCGCCTTGTCGACGGCAGTGTAGGCTCCGGAACTGATGATCGCTGCCCAATCGCGCGAGGCGATCGCCGTCTCGATCGAAGCGGGATCGGTCAGATCGAGCTCACTCCGTGAGGGCGCAATTATTTCGAACCGGCCTCGATTGGCCAGGGCGATACCATTGCCGACCTGTCCGCTGCCGCCGGTGACGAGAATGGCGGGCTTGCTCACCCGGTCTTGAGTCCCAGCCGCTCACCGCCATAGGCAGCC
>Ga0065707_10081809_pt1 | contig 37808 bp, 34 predicted proteins | sample SwiRhicommuniRL3_FD_59094 | JGI IMG/M metagenome (GOLD analysis project Ga0065707, IMG submission 59094) | Switchgrass rhizosphere bacterial communities from Rose Lake, Michigan, USA - RL3 v2 (version 2) | ecosystem: Host-associated > Plants > Roots > Rhizosphere > Soil | place: East Lansing...
ACGCCAGGGGTAACAGGAGATTCATGCGTTCGATTATCGGAGTTATTCCCAGCGATGAGACCTCTGATCTCCGCGTAAAAGCTATCCATGGAAGCAACCACAGCCGGTTTGACGCTCTCCCAGCCTTCCCCTACTTTTGCCCGAACCTGAGGATTCAGCGAAACCAAAATTACCAGGATCAGAAGTAAGATGATGATCGATCTTCCCATATCCATACGCCTCCAACCCGCTCTGCTGAGAACGAGTCACTTGTTGTACTGTAGACAACGAGAGTAGAGGAGGCATGTTATAACGCCCACTGGTGAAGTGGGCGTCTGGAATTTGATTTTAGATTTAATGCTTAGGCTTTTTTTAATCTGGGAACAAAGCTTCCAATTCAGGAGGAATTAAAACTCCTGCTTTGATTAGAGATTCATGCTGGACATGTAAGACGGGCAGGATCCTAGCGCGGTCCCTTGCGTTTTCCGTAGCGTTGAATTTGACCAGTAATTTCTTGTAATTTACCAAAGCCCGCGCTTGTCGCAGATGATCACCAGAGACGACAACCAGTTCGCTGACTCGACGATTGGAAAGGGTAATATCAACACCCACCTGATCGTTCGAAGTCATCCGCCAGACATCTTCACTGGTCAACTTCCAGTCATAAAGCCTGTCGCCAGGCAAGGCTGACTGGGCAAAGCTTGTGCCCGTCGCAAGAAACACCACCAGCATGGTCATCACACCAATCGCAACTCTCCAGAAGATCGGAGAGACACGTTTCCGCTGGGGGTTTTGTTGCATGTAAACACTCAGTTGGGCGCGGGCCCGGGCCTTGTACGCTGGAGTAGGAATTACTTCCCGAGCGAGCGAAAGCTTTGTCGCAGCTTTCAGAAGCGGTTCCAGTTGCGCGGCCTGTTCAGGGTAAAGCGCCAAACATTCAGCGATGTCTGATTCGCCATCCTTGATCTGGTTCAAACAAATATCCAGAACAGTTTCAAGTTCGTTGTTCATATGGCCATCTTTTCTTCCAATTGTTTGGCTAATGCTTGCAAGCCTCTCATCTGAAGCGCCCGGATCGCTCCTTCGCGCTTACCCAGGTGGTGTGCAATTTCGTTGTTCGACATTCCTTCAATAAATTTCAAAGTCAGCACCTTTTGCTGATCGTCAGTCAATGACTGCAAAGCTGTCTTGACTGATTTCATCTCAACAGTCAGATCGATTTCGTTCTCCACTAGCTCGGAGTGATCAGGTTGAGAGAGTTGTACGTCATCCAAAGCTGTCGTCACCTTACGAGTCCGATAGTGATCAATCACGGCATTGTGCGCAATTGTGTATAACCAAGCCAGGTACGGCGTCCGGCTAAACTGGAACCGGTCCAGATTACTCCAGGCTTTGAGGAAAACCTGTGAGGTTATATCTTCGGCCGTTTGCTGATCCTCCACGCGGAAGTACACAAAGCGGTAAATGCGCTCCATATAGGCGTCATATAACTGTCCGAACGCCTCTGAATTACCATCCTGTGCCTGAAGCACGAGCTGACGCTCATTTGCCAAGGGCATCCTGGATTTTTTTGTTTTGTTTGAATCCAACTAGTGCCACCTCTTATAACGAGTTTCTTTTCGTGCTGTTATACAAAACACTCTCCCAGGGTTGGGAGAGCATTGCAATTTTGTTAACCCTTTGAGGCTAAGTCAGCTTACAACCTTCTCAGAGAAAGCTGCAATCCTGACCGCTATATGCGGAGTATTATATCATTTGTCCTTTTAATACTCTGATAGAAAGATATAACAATTGCGTTAAAACAAAAGGGACGGTTAAAAAACCGTCCCAGTCCATGAAAGAGTAAGGATCAGCTCACTAGTCTTGTGGAACTGCCTGCGAGTCGGAGTGACAGCCACCATTCTTATGGGAACCATCTCCTGGCTGGGCATAGTTACCCGACTGCATCTGGAGGCTTTGCACTTCAGAGCTGGATAAGCGATCATGATTTAGATTGGTTTGCAAGCCATTGACGACATGGGACTGAGCACGATTTGTCTCAGGCTTTGCCCATGCGCCTTGCACTGTCATATAGGTCGCTGCGATCAGGGTCAGGCTGATCAGGAGAAAAAAAGCAACTCGGGCAATGGGTTTGGATATCGTCATGGTATCTACACTCCTTGTCAATCATCTGTATTGACTGACGGAAAGGGCTTTCCGTTCATTAAAAAAGGAAAGCCCGCTATGTGATGTACGAAACCGCCACGACTTAGACACCCCGCTTGGGACTACATAAAATTATACCTAGTTTCATCCGAATTAGTATTAAGGGGATATTAATGCTTGAATCAGACGGCGGCTCAATTGAGCCGCCGTTTTGCCTAAAAACCTTCTAGTTTGGATAGATCTGCCAGGCCTCGGGACAGTTCTGCCACCTGCCCCACCAACCCGAGACGATTCTCACGGATCGCTGGATCTTCTGCCATCACCAGCACCTTATCAAAGAAGACGTTGATGGAGGGAATGAGTTTGACCACGATATTCAGGAACTCATTCACGGACGATGGACTATGGACCACGGACGATTGAATGGCCTGGTACAGGTCACGTTCAGCCCGCTCAACGAATTTCTTATCGTCAACGGTCAATTGTCTATCGTCTAATTTCGCGGAGCGGATAATACGGACACAACGCGCAAAACCCGGCAGGATCGTGGACCAATCCTCCCGCTCCACCCACACCTGGAGTTGTTTCACCGCTTCAGCCGCCCCGGCCGGGTTGGCCGCGTTGCGTTGCTCCGCCAGGACCGCGTCGACGATATCATAGCGATAGCCCATATCACTCAATACAACCCTTAAGCGACCTGTGATGAAGTCAAGGATTTGAGTCTGCACTGTTTCGTTCACATCAATGGGTTGAAGTTGCGCGGCTTTCTTCACGGCCTTGCGCAAATCGAATGAGATGCCATGCTCAATTAAGGGCTGGACAACACCGATCGCAGCCCGGCGCAATCCAAAGGGATCTTTCGCACCTGTGGGAGCCAATCCCGCCGCGAAAAGTCCAGCCAAAGAATCGATCCGATCGGTTAACGCGACAGCCACACCAATCTTTGATTTTGGCACTGTCTGATATTGCTCGCCAATGGCATTCGCTACATCTTTTTGTTCACCGCTCCGAAGCGCATATTCCCTTCCGATGATCCCCTGCAGCGAGGTCATTTCCATCACCATTTGCGTGACCAAATCCGCTTTTGCAAGATGAATCGAACGGCGGGCAAAGATGGCTTCATCGCTTTCCAAACCGAGCATGGGAATCAAGTCGTTCACCAGCTTATTCATGCGCTCCGATTTATCCAGCATGGAGCCAAGTTTGGTCTGGAAGATCAACTTCGCTAGTTCGGGGCGATAGGCTTCCAGAGGCCGCTTGAGGTCTTCACGGACGAAAAAGTTGGCATCCGCAAAGCGCGCCCCAAGGACATGTTCATTCCCCTGACGGACGAGGTCAATGCCGATGTCATCGCCGTTGCGAATGGCGATGAAATGCGGCAGTAGGGGCAACCCGCCAGGGTCTGACTGAGTACCTGATTGCGAAGAAGACTTGCCAGACTCACTGACGGTTTTTCCTTGTAGGGTCGCCCCTACGCGTTGGACAGGAAAATACCGCTGATGTTTCTTCATCACCGAGATCAGCACATCCCGCGGCAGGGACAGGGATTCCTTGTCAAACCCACCCATGACGGCCGTGGGCATTTCGACAAGATTGGTCACCTCATTTAATAAACCATCTTCGATGATGGCTTCCCCACCCATGAGAGCCGCAGCCTGTTTGACCTGCTCTACGATGGAGGCTTTGCGCTCTTCTTTATCCAGCACGATACCTGATTCACGAATGATGTCAAAATACCGATCAGCAGACGGAATGACAATTTCAGGCGAATCATACGGGCGCAATCCACGCGTGGTATTTCCTGAAGCTACACCCGCATATTCAAATGGAATGACCTGATCGCCGAGCAAAGCCAAGTACCAGCGGATGGGACGCGAGAATGCGACACCGCTCTCGTTCCAGCGCATGGACTTCTCGAATTTGGTACTCTCAATCAGTTTTGGTAATGCTTCTGCCAGCACTTCAGGCGTTGTGCGTCCCTTTTGTTTGACAATCGCAAAGACATACTTGCCACCCTCTTGCTCACGGACTTGCAAATCTTTCGTATTGACACCATTCTTCTTCGCAAAGCCCATCCCAGCCGGCAAGGCGATCCCATCTTTGTCGAACGCCTTATCCGCGGGCGGACCCTTGATGAGGTCTTCACGGTCGGGCTGGTTGGGATTGAGATCCTCTATCGAAACGACGAGACGCCGAGGCGTGCCCTCAATTTTGACGGAGCCATGCTCGAGGGAAAGTTCCTTGAATAATGACGGAACCCGCTCCCGGAGTTGAGAAAGAGCGGTGTCAACATCATTGGCGGGCAATTCTTCAGTTCCGATTTCCAATAAGAATGACGATAGACCATGGGCGATGGCTGATGACTTAGCAACACCTGCACGTGCGCCAGGTGCAGGTGCAGCTGTGGTCAATGGTCGATGATCCATTGTCTGCTTAAGCAGCGGATACTCCAACGCCTTCCTCTGCTCCAGGTATCCTTCCGCCACTTGTCGCGCCAGTTCACGCATTCGTCTGAAATATCCCTGTCGTTCCGTCACACCCACCGCGCCGCGCGCATCCAATATGTTGAACGTCTGATTGCACTTCAGCACATAATCATGCGCGGGGACGATCAGTCCCTGGGCGAGCGCAGCTTTGGCTTCAGCTTCGAAGCGCTCGAAGATCTCTTTCATGCTTTCGACATTGCCGACTTCATAGTAATACTTGCTGTGCTCGAACTCCTCCTGGCGACGGACCTCGCCGTAGGTAATGGAGTCGCTCCACGGCAGATCCCAGGCGGCTTTGACGTTGTGCAAGCCGATCAGGATGCGTTCGAGTCCGTAAGTGATCTCAACTGCTACAGGGTCGAGCGACACCCCGCCCACCTGCTGGAAGTACGTGAACTGCGTGATCTCCTGCCCATCCAGCCAGACCTCCCAACCGAGTCCCCAGGCAGAGATGGCAGGCTGTTCCCAGTTATCCTCCACAAAGCGGATATCGTGCTGACGCGGATCGATGCCGATCGCCTTGAGCGAGTCGAGATAGATCTCCTGCGGGTTGCCGGGGTCAGGCTTCAGTATCACTTGGAACTGATAGTGTAACTGAAAGCGATTTGGGTTCTCGCCATAGCGCCCATCGTCGGGTCGCACGGACGGTTCAACGTACGCCACATTCCATGGCTCGGGACCAAGCACGCGTAAAAAGGTGGCTGGGTTCATCGTCCCTGCGCCGACCTGGGTGTAGTAGGGCTGCCAGAGCAAAGCGCCGCGCTCCGCCCAGAATTGCTGGAGGGTAAGAATGACTTGTTGGAAGTTGAGAGGCATGGTGGATTTTCGATTCAGATTTACGATTTTGGATTTGCGAGGGGATTATACCGTAACGAAAAGATGATAGAGCATTGACTGTCATCTCTTATCGATGGTCTCATTTGCGCTTCACGCGGCAGGAGAGGTTGGTTCTGTTTTGAGGGTTTTTGTCCACACATTGCTTGAAACATAAATCGCTAAAAACCAACTTGTTGACTTAGACTTAATGAACGCTGATAGAATTCGGTGGCGCGCACTAAATCACCCAACCTTTCATACATAGAAGCTAAATTTGTTAATATTCTAGCCTCTGGATTTCTATCACCCAACTCTTGGCTTAGGCGTAGTGCTTCTTCAAAGTAATCTCTAGCATGCGTAAAATCTCCAAGTTCAAATTGCGCTACTCCCAAATTTGTCAAAATGCCCATCTGACCATCCAAACTATATTCTTCTAATTTTCCGATATTTGGTCTGGAATCAACCCTATTAAAAACAGCATCAACCTTTTCAGCACGAAGGCTTAATGCCTGTGTTAATTTTTTGTACCCATCATCCTCGAATAAATTAACCCAGTGCCATCGACGCAGGCTATCTAAAGTTTCACATTCCTCTAATCGAGCAGGAATAATGTATATTTCACCATCAGGCTTTTCTAATGCGGTGTCTAAAGCAAGCTTAACTTCTTTTTGTCGGAACCCCGCTTGGTTAAATTGTTTTGAGAGGCAAACTACTACCACATCAGATTCACGAACTGCTTTGCGGATTTCCAATTCCCAATCCTGCCCAGGGAGGAGTTTTTCCTTGTCAAGCCACGCGTCCACGCCGTCTCTGGTCAGACGTTTATAAAGTTCATGCACAGCAGTCTTATCCACTGAGGCGTGGCAGAGAAATACTTTGAGAGAGCGTTTTTCTTCTGGCATATATTTCCCACCGAAATTGGGATAACAAAATTATACAGCCGAAAGCAAATGATTAGCTATGCCAACCATATTGCGGAAATCTATTGGGTGATTGTGGGCGGCGAGTCTGGTCCAGGGGCGAGACCGATCCTGCAGAAATGGGTCACGGACATTCGGGATCAGTGCCTGAGAGCCAACGTCCCGTTTTTCTTCAAGCAATGGGGCGGAGTACAAAAAAAGCGAGCAGGGCGAGCCCTCGAAGGCAGAACCTGGGATGAGATGCCTGTCAATGTGGGGTTGGTAAAGGCGTAAACAAAAAGCCAGTCCATCACGGGCTGGCTTTTGTGATTTTGATGCCCTGCGGCTTTCCGGCTGATTTTGAACTCCCTTCAAGGAGCAGGAGTTGGAGTGATTCCCAGGAGGCTGGTTAGTTCAGCAACATATTGTCTGTGCTCTTCACCAGCCTGATTGATGCCTTTTCTGAGTTCCTGCTGATCTGCACCGCCGATAAAGGCAATGAGTGTATCGATAACAAAGCTCATGTGCTTCAATTGATGTTCTTTCAGTACATCCAAACAGGCAGCTGCTTTCTGATCAGTAGCAGTTTGAAGTAGTTCCTGCATTTCAGTTATCTTGGCTGAAACTTGATCGCGAGGTAAATTGGAAGCCAAAAGTGACAGATCGTCGAATCGTATTTGGAGATCATCGATTTCCTGCACAGCAGCAACCAGGTTTTCTGGCGCGCACGGGTCCGGTGTCGGCGTCGGTGTTGGCGTCAGCGTCGGTGTTTCAGTTTCCGTGGGAGTTAGTGAGGGTGTCGAAGTGAGGGTATCTGTCCATAAAGCCACAACAGCTGTTTCGGCGACAAATGTTTGTGCTAACAGTTCAGCCTGGGAGGGTCCGCAAGAAAATAACGCAAAGCTGAATGCAAAAACCAGATTCATGAATAAAATCTTTTTCATGGTGCATCCTATGTTAACACCCAGGGCAACTACCAATAAAAAGGAACCCTTGGTTGTTTTACTTCAGCCATATCCGTCCCATTTTGGTGTGTAAGGCGATTATACGACTAAAATATGGATGAGTCCGCTCCGGGCGCAAGACCCATCCTGCAGGAATGGGTCACGGATATTCGCGATCAGTGCCTAAGAGCCAATGTCCCATTTTTCTTCAAGCAATGGGGCGGTGTGCAGAAGAAAAGAGCAGGACGAACACTCGAAGGTAGAACGTGGGATGAGATGCCTGTCAGTATGAATTTAGTAAAAGTAAAAATCAAACGCCAGTCTGCAATAGACTGGCGTTTAGCGTAATTTTTCTAATTCCGGGATCAAGGGCGGCAAGTCATTCTGAACGGTATCTACATCATACGATCCCGCCAGTCTCTAGGTGACACGGATCAATTCCCCCATGATACGGTCTCGAATGTACGGTTTCAAGCTATTGGGTATCCCCGGGTCAACGGAACATCCAAGCAACTTTTCCAGGGAATCCTGCAAGGCAAACAAGCCGAAATAACCCACGGGACGGTTAAACTCTACGAGCAAATCAACGTCACTGGTTGCAGTGGCTTCACCCCTTGCAACCGAGCCAAACAATAACAAAGATTTCACGCCGAATTGTTTTGTCAACTCGGTGTTTTTTTTGCTTCAGGATTTGGACAACGGCGTCCTGCTTCATGTTACCATAACGCTCAATTCTTGTTATCTTTATGAGGAAGATAGTAGACATAGGAAGGCGGGAGTACAATGGACAAATCACCCTATATCTTTAGAGTCAGGCTATGAAATCCATATATGCCATAATCCGTATCTTCATTCTATCCGCATTGGTATGTGTTGCCTGCGGATTAGCCGCCCTTCCAACGACAAAAGTCGATTCACCCACCGAATGTACAACGATTGGTCAGACAAGGGTCTCTCCCACAGATGGAGTGACCCTTGTTTGCGTGCCGGCCGGTCAATTCTGGATGGGCGCAGCGGAGGACGACCCACAAGCCAAAGATAGCGAGAAGCCTCAGCACAAGGTCTATCTGGATGCCTATTGGATCGATAAGACCAAAGTCACCAACCTCAACTTTGGAAAATGCCTCGCCGCAGGGGCATGCCATCCCAAACAATACGAGACCTCCGCCGCGAGTTACGTTCCCTATTCTGTGCATCCGGATACCCAAAATTTTCCGGCTCTGATCTACGAATCGGACCCGGCGGTGGAGTATTGTCAATGGGTCGGCAGATGTCTCCCCTCCGAGGCCGAGTGGGAAAAGGCTGCGCGGGGGACAGACGCCCGAATTTTCCCATAGGGGAACGCTCCACTGGATTGCAGTCTGGCAAATTATTATGCATGTGGACTCTCCACATCTACCGCACCTCGCTGTGGAAACAGCGAACATTGCAAGACCAACCCGTTGGCTTCGCATCTGTCTGGTGCAAGTCCTTATGGAGTGCTGAATATGTCTGGCAATGTGTGGGAGTGGGTGGCGGACTGGTATCAGGCGGATTACTACTCACAGTCTCCAGCTGACAACCCCAACGGACCGGCAACTGGCGACTTTCGAGTCATCCGCGGGGGCGGTGCCACCAGCATTTCACAGGATCTGCGCGCGACCAGACGAGCCAGCGGAGAGCCCCAACATTATATGGATGGACAGATGGGGTTTCGCTGCGCCATGGAATCGAGCAATCCCTAGTAAATCGCTGGCTTTTGTACCTTCCACACTTCTTCCCGTGATAAGGCGTTCTGCCTACATTTCTAGGCGCTTTGTCCAATAGGGTTTTCCCACAGACAAATTAGGGAGTTTCACCATTGATTTTCGAGCCTTCTGGCGACATTATGGTAGAAGAATAACGGTCACCTTCCAAAAAGGAGCGAAATCGATGACAAGAGATACCCTGATCAACGAGGAAATCAACTCGGATCGCAGAGACGTGAAACGTACATTTAAGGAAATCCGTGAAGCCCTGGAAAAGGCGGCCTCCCGAGAAGACCTGACCGAGCTTTACAAGCAGGCCGTTTACATGATCCTGATGACCCATTCCACTCCGTTGGATGAGAAAGACACAGAGATGAAAACAAGGCGCGAGACCACCGAGAGGGAGTTCGCCCGGACCGTGCGCCTGATCAATGAACAAGCAAAAAAGCTTGGTGTGGAGGCCGATTACAATGAGGATTGGGAGAAGCTGGCGACGAACGGCTACGAGACGGAAGGTGGAAAGCTTTTGGAAGCCCAAGATACAACTGGAATAACCAAGAAATAAACCGGGATCCTAAAACAAGAGCCAGTCAAATGACTGGCTCTTTTCGATTCTCCACTTTATCCATAACCATGCAAACCCGCCGGTGCTTTGACCTGCGGCTGCTTGTTTCCTACTGGTTCGCGTCCCTGGCACACCGGAAGCCGATATCATTGTCAAAGACGGATGGCGGCTGAGCGTTGCGAAGTGAAGTACGGACAACAAGAGCACCTAGATTCCAAGCCCCACTGCGCAAAACCCGCAACGTACCTGAGTCTGGCCCAGTTGGGTTCTCCGTCGCTGAAGTCTCGTAATAAGTCTCAGAGTACCAATCCGCAACCCACTCCCAAACGTTGCCTGCCATATCATAAACGCCGTACGGACTTATACCACTCTGATACGTCATAACACTCGATGTGCTTCCAGAGCAACCGAGGTAATTTGCTTTACTACAGTCTATTTCTTCTCCCCATGGGTATGTACGTCCATCTGTACCGCGGGCAGCTTTTTCCCATTGTGCTTCCGTCGGCAATTTCGCGCTTCGCCATTCACAATAGGTCTTGGCCATGTTCCAATCTACAAATACAACGGGATGGTCTGCATACTGTGAGCTAGCATAGTTACTGATGTCATGTGGCTCATAACAAGCACTTGCAATTACACATGCTTTATAGAGAGCATTCGTCACTTCGTATTTGTCGATGTAATAGGCATCTAAATAGACTGTATGAACAGGTACTTCATCTGAGTCTCCACTCCCACTACCCATGGAGAACGCGCCTGTAGAGACACGACGCATTGCCACGCCTTTCTCATCTACAAAGTCAGGAGAGTCAGAGATGTCAGAAGTATTACTTGGTATTGCGCTGTTTATTGGAGAGGTAGGGCCTGGATTTAATGTCTCATTGAACGAAATAGTAGGAGAAGGAGAAGTCACATTGTCGGCTGGAGGTTGCTCAGAATTCTTGGAAAGACTGGACCAAACGATCGGAATAACAGCCGCGAGGAGAGTGGCAACTGCTCCAATGATCCCGATAATGACCTCTGCCCTGAGCTTTGGTGCACTAGCGGGGGCTTTTGGTTTAACTGGCTTTCCTATATCGACCGGCGGTTGAATTGCGCCTCCTTCAGGAGGGGAAACCACACGATTAATTGTAGAGTAGAACTTCGCATCTGGTAACTTCTCCCCGCGCACATCAAAATACTGTGTTGACTCAACGGACAGCCAGGGTTCATCACCTTCCAGCAACAGTGGAAAGATTGGTTTTAGCTTGCGTTTGGCACGTTGTAATTCGCTCTGCACCCAGTCAGATGCATAAGAGCGGGGACTCATGATTAAAATGAATGCAGAACAACTATCCAATTGCTTTTGAAGCTCATGGGGCCATTGTGAGCCATAGTCCATACGCTCATCGATCCACACATCCAAGCCCATATTTTGCAGGTTTTCTGCGAGGGCGTGAGCATAATCTGTATCATGATGACTGTAACTGATAAAAATGTGGCCCATGGAAATCTCCACTATTAAACGGTTGGAAGCATTATACGGCAATTTAGTAGCAATCTTTTACCTGAGTATGAATTTTGTGAAGGCTCTACCGAGAAGCCGGCTTATGGCAGAGAATGTGTCCAATGCAATTCTTATCTTGCAGTGTAAAAATAGGTCTATGAAGGATCAAATTGACGGGAAAGAGACCATTCCTTGGGTGGATCTTATCCGCGTAGTTGCCATCTTTCTCGTCGTTGTCATCCATGTATCCGGGCAATTGACCAATGCCTGGGGCAAGATTCCAACCGATCAATGGATCATTGCCGATATGTATGGCGGGATCGCACGCGTCGCTGTTCCATTGTTTTTTATGATCAGCGGCTATTTGCTCCTGCCTCGCTCGGAGAGTCTGAGCGTTTTCTACACCAAACGGATGACAAGGATTCTGATTCCATTTGTGGTTTGGTCATTGATTTACCTGGGCTGGTACTGTGGCAATCATCCCAATACCTGCACACCAGGCTTTAGTTGGAATTTATTACTCGTGCAGGGCACATATTATCATCTGTGGTTCTTATATTCTCTCATTAGTATTTATCTGATCCTGCCAATCCTGCGCCTGATGATCAGACCTGATACCGATAAAAGAATCCTCTGGTATCTGATCGTGTTGTGGTTGATTTTTCAGCCAATATTGACAATCGCACATAAATTCTGGAATTTCAGCATTAAGATCAACGCGCCACTGGCAACCGGCTTTGTGTGTTACTTCGTATTAGGCTATTTACTAGGGGAAATCACGTTATCCCGTGGGAGGATTATCTTATCCACCATAATTTGGGTGATTGCTACAATGGTCACAATTGTGGGCACTAATCTTTTTACCACTAACTTAGATCAATTTGACGGCTTTTTTTATGATTTCGTCAGTCTTAATGTAATCCTCGCCTCAAGTGCTGCGTTCCTCCTTCTGCGCTGGATACCGGAAGCAAATATCTTTTCATCTTCTCATGCTTACGCGCTGATGCGAACGTTCGCAACCAGTGCCTTCGGAATCTATCTGGTTCACATTCTTGTGATCGAAGTTTTGAGTGGTTGGATCCCATTTGTGCATATTAACTCATTCATGGGGAATGCCCTTTGGAGCGTCCCGTTGGTAAGCATAATTGTATTTACCCTGTCATTTTTGATCGTTCGCATTCTTCAAAAAATACCTGTCCTCAAATATATTGTGCCTTGATAATGTTTTTTTGTGAATTTGAGTGGGGAAGTATCCGCTTTCCAACACTGCGCTATAAGATTACTGGATCTACGCGGGACTTATCAAAGGCAAACTGACGGCTTCCCTTCGTAAAAAACTCGCCTAGGATGATTACACGAAAAGCTGACGTTTTTGATAGGCGGTAGTACTTCCGTACTAGGCTATGCTATACTTAACCTTAACAAAAGTCCGGAGAGGCAATGATTGACCCTACCCAACTTCCCATCCTCCTAAAGGCCATCGATTTTGTTTTCGATGAGGGGCGCAAAATCCTGGAAGAACGCCGTGAACGCAGAAAAACCAGTGATTCCACTCCAACCAGCGAAAATCAGGAACCAGCCAAGGAAATTACCCCTGTTCAGGTACAGGAAAATAATGAGATCAAGCAGGATCTAATTACCTCGAAAATAGATGAAATCCTGTGGCAAAACCACGAACTGGAGGTCCAGCATCTGGTCCGGCTGCTGGAAACCTATTCCCGCAATTATCATCTCACCAAGGAACAATATGCAAAATGGGGAAGTGCGCTCGTGCCTCCCATCATTGTCCACAACATGACGGAAGCTGAAAATTCGATGATGGACACCATCCAGCGGCTTGAAACCGTTTTATCGAAAGTCTACAAAAAAGACATCACTCCAAACCAATCATAGACAGGGTACCCATGGATAAGGAAGAAGTTACTCATCTTGAAAGGATGATTTCTTTACATAAGAAGAATTTATACATCCTTGAGGAAATGCTGGCAACCTATGGCACAGATCAGCCCTTGCATTTGGTCAACAGCGTCACAATGGAAAAAGAGGCAATCGCCCGATATAGCAAGCAGATCGATGGGCTGACCGTCAATACCAAGGAACTGGAAAAATCAAGTGTACTGGCAAGCCTGCCAAGACGTCCCTATTTTGTAGGGCGCGAGGAGGAAATTAATGCCATTTTGCAATCGTTACACCCCAACAGCCGAACATTTATTATCGGGATCGAAGGAATCGGCGGCGTCGGCAAGTCCACACTTGCCACCGAAGTAAGTTATCGCTGTATCGAGAACGATCTTTTCGAATCCGTCATTTGGATTTCTGCCAAAGAATCCATCCTCACCCTGCACGGCATCGAACCAGTCATCCCGGAAGCCAAAACGCTCTCCGACATCCTGATCACGATTGGCACCAGCCTGGGGAATCCCACCATCGGAAATTTATCCATTCAGGATCAGATCAAGCGGGCCTACAACCTGCTTGCCAGGCAAACCACTCTCTTGGTCCTCGATAATTTTGAGTCATTATCAAAAACTGAACAGCGCGACATCCTGGATTTCCTGCGGCGATCACCCATCACGCTGAAAGTTGCGATCACCTCCCGGGAGCGCGTTTCCGAGGGACAGATCATCCGCCTGCAGGGATTATCCTTTGAAGAAAGCAATGCTTTGCTGGAATGGGATGCCCAGCAAAAGAACATCCATCTGACACAGGATCAAAACAAATATCTCGTGGAGCTGACCGGCGGACTTCCACTCGCCCTCCTATGGGTCCAGGGACAGATCGCTGTCCTGGGCTACTCAGTGACCCAGGTTCTCGATAAACTAAGCCTGGATACAGACATTCCAATCCTGCAATATTGTTTTAATCACAGTTGGAATTTATTGCGGCATAGCAATGAGAAGAAACTGTTGTTTGTACTTGCCTTACAGCCCGAAGCGGTTTCAAGAACCGCTCTGAACGAGATTACTGGGATTGAAGATGCCGACCAGTTTGACACTGGAATCAGCGATCTTTTACAGCTATCACTCATCGATCACGAGTCTGGCAAGGATTATTTCAGCATCCTGCCGCTGACTCGCAGATTTATCCGAACACAATTTGCCGGTGACCGAAAATTTATCAAACAGGCCGAATTGAAAATCGCTCAATATTACGTGAAGCTTTTGGAACAGAAAAGCGATTTCAAAGAGTGGCGCGGCTACGAAGACCTGTTGCTGGATCGGAACAACATTCTAAGCGTCGCGCAATGGTGCTACAAATCTGTGCAGAAAAAACAGAACGGCCCTAATTCCCTTACAAAACAAACGAAAAACATCGCCGAAATTTTGGTTCAGATCGGTATTCAGCTTGGAAGCGTGTTATGGCAGCGTGCCTACTGGTATGACCGTATGACGCTGGCGCATGCTGCTTTGAGTGCTGCAAAGTTGCTATCAGACTGGAAATCTGTCAGCACATTTGCGCGGAATATATCCTGGATCTATTTCTATCAGGGAGATTATCTAAGAGCATTACATTGGTCCGAGGAATCACTTTTAGCAACAACCAAAACAGAAGATGAACTATTGATTGCTGCAGCAAAGAGATCTCTGGGAACTGTGGAAATGCGTCTCGGCCATTTTGACCGTTCAGAAAACTTATTAAAAGATGTGCTTAAGACGACCGAGAATTATGCTAGCGACGACTACGGGATTTACAGCAAAGGCTTTGCTCAATACGGCTTGGGTGAACTAGCATACGAACGCGGACACATCATCGCGGCGAAAGCGTGGTATCAAAAAGCACTGGATACCTGGCAGGATCCGGTCCGCAAAGACCCTGTCCGCCATATCAGTTATGCGCTGAATGGTCTGGGGTTCGTTGCTTTACGAGAAAAAAGATTTGAAGATGCAAAAGGATGCTTCATAGAGGGGATCCAATCTGCTGAGGAATTTGGAAGAGTGGATGAACTCGCAAAAGGGCAGCTCGGATTGGCTTCTGTCTACCTGGAAACAGACACAGACCTGAAAACTGCTTTGATCCTCATCAATGAGTCAATTGAGAGCTTCCAGCAACAGGGCATGCAATACGAAATTCAAAAGGCCAAAGTACTTCAGGAAGAAATCCTAAAAAATCATCCACAGATATTAACAGCGTAATGAGTAATATGGACAACGAAAAAGAGATCTTCCTGCGATCATTTAAGGATCTGGAAAATCAATTTCAAATTTTGCCGGTCTCTGAGACGCAAATACAACGGTTGAAGGGACTTCTTTCCGGAACTCAGAAGATTGCGGAAAATCTGGCATTGTATGACCCCCTTACTCATGCTCTGAATGCACGGGCAGGCGAGTGGCTGGTGCCGAACAAGCATATCAAAGGGATGGCAAAGATCGATATTTATGATCTACGGCAAGCCAATAAAGTTTATGGGATTTCGGTGGTGGATTCAGAGTTACATAAACTCGCCTACCATCTTATGTCCATTTTCACGTCGGATAACGGCGAATTTGTCTGCCGGTCTCCAGGCAGCGATGAGTTCAGGATATTGTCAACCTCGAAATCGCCGCAGGAAATCAGACTGCTGCTGACAAAATCATACCTGGACCAGGAAAGAGACTCTTTGCTGACCTGGGATTTCGGCACAGGCAGTACGGAAGCGGAATCTGAGAATAATCTGCAAAAGCAACGGAAGCTTTTCCGGCCTCTGGTCATCAGACAGACCTTCCTGGAGAGTCACTCGGAAATTCCTAGACGCATCGAAGAAAATAGCACCTACCTAAGTTGGAATGAGTTTAATATGCCTTATGAAAGGCTTATAGATACAATTTGTTCATTAGAGCTGCCTGTCACTCTGGAACAACAGAGTATTGAGCAGATTCAGAAGGTCAAAAGTATTGTAAAAAACGTTGTCACCAAGGAACCTCTCACGGGTGCGTTGAATGCGCTGGGAGCAAAGTGGTACCTGGAAAAGGCAGTGATTCAGAGTGTAGTGCTAACAGATATGCTGGATATGCACGAAGGAAATACACGGTATGGAAGCATTGCCATCGATCAGGACCTTAAACGATTTTCCAACATGCTTTCGGAGCGATTTCCTAAAAAAGAAGGCTTTTTATTATTTCGATCAGAACGTGCTGGTGATGAATTCAAAATAATTTCAACAAAAATTGGAACAGCCGAACTGGAAAACAGAACCCGTACTGTTTGGCAGAACGACCTGCAATATGGGCTCCTGGTATGGAATTACGGTGTTGGAAGAAATGTGAGCGAAGCTCATGTTGATCTGTACAAAAACCGAGTCAAGGAAATAGAGAATATGGAAGTATCTGTTTCAAACGGTACATCAACTTTTATTATTGTCAGGCCGGAAAGTGAGGATTATTCCAGCCTGTTCAAGCTTTCGGAAGAGACTGCGCGGGTTGTCGATGGAACACCGATTATTGATTTGCATCTGACGGTACAGGCCATCCGAAATGTTGAGGATTTTGAGGCGTTGAAAAAGCGGCTGCAGGAGTACTCCTCCCAATTATGTCCGTTCGAAATTACCGTCAAACATATTGCCAGAATGAATATCAATAATCAGCAAGGCAGATTATGGCTGCTGGCAGAAAAATCTCCAGCCCTGGAAAACATGTATAACGATATTGCCCGAATTGCAGAGGAGATGGGTTGTGCCAGTTATTCTTATAGGTCCCAGGACTGGCTGCCCCATCTAAAAATTGTCAACCTGTCAGAAAACACGTCAACACAAATAAAAGATCCAACGTTCGGCGCAAGCAGCGGAGTCGGTTTCACAGTCAGAGGCTTCGAATGGACCGTGCAAAAAGCAGCAGAACGCTGGGAATTATTGCATCAATTCTTATTCCCACAGGAAGTAGAGGCTTCCTGATGGCTGCCTGGTTTTCAATCTTAGATATGATCATGAACCACGCAAAAGGCAGGGTATAGTGGCAACCATTCTTATTGTTGACACCAACCCATCTGACCGTCGATCGTATATTACGCTGCTGGGTAATTTTGGCCATCGGCTGCTGGAAGCCGGTGATGGGGTCAATGCGTTGGAATTGGCACGGGCTGAACTCCCTGACCTGATCATTACCGATATCCTTATGCCGCGCATGGATGGGTTTACCTTGGTACGTCGCTTGCGTGCAGAACCTCTCCTGGCAGGTGTGCCGGTCATTTTTCAGACCGCCAATTATTTTGAATCAGATGTCCGCAAGCTCGCACAAGCCAGTGGAATTCGATTTATTCTCAGAAAGCCTGCTGACCCACAGGAAGTACTGCGCACTGTCAATGCAGCTCTTAAGCAACCCACTATGCCCTCCAGACTTCCTCAAACTGGACAACTTCAGCGGGACCACCTCCAGTTGCTGGCTGATAAACTCTATCAAAAAGTTTCGGAACTGGAGACAGCCAATGAACGCCTGCGCACCCTCTCATTGACCGATGAACTGACCGGTTTAAACAACCGCCGCGGCTTCATGATCCTGGCAACCGGATTGTTGAAATTTGCCCAGCGTGCCAATCACCCCTTATGCCTGCTTTATATAGATATGGACCGTTTGAAGTATCTCAATGACATGTTTGGCCACGCTCAGGGCGATGCGGCCCTTAATGAATTCGCTGATATTTTGACTGAGACGTTTCGTGATTCAGATGTGATTGCCCGCTTGGGTGGAGACGAATTTGTAATTCTCACTATCGACGCAGCCGAAAGCGATCTATATAACATTCAAACACGGCTGCAAGATAATGTAGCTGCCTATAATCTTCGGTCCACGAATGGACATACCTTATCGTTCAGCCTGGGAGTCATCCAGGTGGATATCAATGCATCCATTACGATGGAGGAATTGCTTTCCCAGGCAGATGCCGCCATGTACAAACATAAACAAAGCAGAAGGCGTGTCGCATAATCGCGTAGGTAGACGATTAGGTTGAGAAAGATCTCAACTACTCTGTTCAGACATGCTCCTTTATCGACCCCAATAATTTTCTAAATCCATCCGCTTCAAATAGATCCACACACTGCCATTGTCGCAAAGGTTCTGGCAAGTCACATTTCTCCAACCTGGCGGGGATGACAAAGATTTCCCTATCAGGAAATGATCTCGCCTTTTCAAGTGCAATCTGTAATTCCTCGTGACGAAAACCACCCTGTTTGTTAAACTGTCTCGAAAGACAGACGATGACGATATTGCTCCCGAGGATTGCCTGACGGATTTCGTACTTCCAATTCTGCCCGGGCATGAGATCCTTCTCATCCAGCCATGCATTGATGTGGTTTCTGGTGATACGCTGATATAGCTTGCGAACAACCTTTTTGTCGCTGTGGGCATAGATAAGAAATAGTTGTACTCGTCGCTTTGAATGCGTCATTTGGAACTCCTCGGAGATGTTGAATTGTGTTTCAACGTACTTGGTTTTTCAAATTAGCTCAGAGAAATTAAAAAAACAATCCCCCGACGGGGGATTTAGAGGGGGATTGCTGGGGTAGCCCAACGGTTGACCCAGATATTGGTAAGAAAGAATTAGCATCCCTAGCTTTGCTGGTTATGTTCCCACCACTCACGAAAATTCCAATCCTTCAACGCGAGCCGTAATTCTCTACTACTGCGCAAATGGAATTTGTCAAAAATTCGTTGTAAGTGCGTCTTCACGGTCTCGGGAGCAATCCCCAAGATATCCGCTATTTCATAATTTCTATGGCCCAGACAAATAAGCGCGACGACCTGCTGTTCACGCTGGGAAAGAGATGACCAACGATTATCCAACTCATTTTGGGTCAAAAACTGCTTTAACCCCACTTTTGTAAATTCGGCGACGATTTCTTCTTCCGTACGGCTTTCTCGTTTTGCCATTTCTTTGATCGTTGCGATTAATTCCTCATCTTGTAGAAATACACGCGTCTCATCCAGCCCATCTTTCTTTCGTGAAAAGTATTGCATAATTCTATCCAGGATGGACACAGATTGAATTATATTAGAACAAATGTTCTAAGTCAAGGCGCTATGTTTTCTTATTGAAATGATTAGTCTTGATCTGGATACACGATTTCCTCAATCTCATCTACAACGATCACGTGTTTCTGCCTTAACACGTCAAACGGATCTGCCCCGCGCTGGACACTGAGTCCATGCAGGAGCAGGCCGAATTGCGAAAGACCGAACCAGAGCAGGAAAATGGTCAGAACGATCGAAGCCTGGTTAATCCATCCAGGCATATTTTCGAGCAAATCCTTATCCTGAGCACGCCAGCCCGATACTTTCTTTTCATATTCCTGAATGTAAGTAATAAAATTTTGCAGGCTGGTGCGGGTCTCGGTTAAATCACCTCCCAGCAAAAAGGATGTATCACTCACAAATGTGGAAGCTTGGGTTGCCAGTCCCTCCACATTTGCAATTTCAGTATCCATGGAATGGGTGGAATCGATCAGGTCTGACAATGTTTTGGCAGGAGCGTTCAAATCAATCCCCGGAATAAAGCCACTAACGCTTTTCAGCACCGACTGCAAACTCTCCAGAGTTGTGCGGGCATTATCAATTCTCTGGCGGGTTGTTTTCAAATCGGGAAGTAATTGATCATCGATGGTGCTCTGGATCGTATCAAAAAGGCTTTTTGCAGTACCAGTTTGTTTCGCCATTTTTTCGAGAGTCGTCTGAGCACCATCGACAATGCGCAAGGCACGCTGCAGTTCCTTCTCAGAACTTTGCAGAGTCGCCTGGGCCTGCGCCAATTGAGCATCTATTTCGGTTAATCGACCGGTTGCTGCGCGGGTCAGCTGTCCTTTGTAATACCAGATTGCACCAATACCCACTACACTTAACACAAGAAATATCGCACTTAGAGCAATCAGGATTCCAGAAAGGATTTTACGAGCCATAAGACCTCCTTACCTGTAAAATTGAGCCTGCGATAACATCGAGAAATGAAAGATGCTCCTGAATTGTAATCAACGTAAAAATCCGCTTTTTGCCCCCGGAAAATCAGGTGTTATCAGGATTATACGTCAATATTCTTCTATCACTGTAAAGAAAGCATGAGAAGAGTTGATCAAGGAGATCATGTCGCCAAAAATACAGTCAATTTTTTGCTTTTCATTCAAATTAGGATATATTCAGACTATAATTTAATGGTTGTCCATGGGTAGTGTTCAGGAGGAGTAGGATGCTTGTGATTAGTAGTGATATTCATCTGGGGGACGGCACAACCGCCAATTCAATTTCGCCAACTGCTTTTGATCTCTTTTCCAACCGTCTACGTGAAACTGCTTATTATGCCTCGTTCCGCCGGGATGGCACGTATCGTCCTATTGAAAACCTTGACCTTTTGCTCATGGGCGATATCCTTGACCCACTTCATTCCACGCTTTGGCTAGCTACTACGCCCGGCGCATTAAACTACACCCGACCCTGGACTGATATTCGCAGTCCAAGTTTTGCGACCACACTTGCTGAAACAACAAAAGCCATTATCGATGTCAATCGAGAGTCACTTGAACTATTGCGACGCTGTGCAAATGGAGAGGTCATCCTTTTACCACCAGCCAACGCCAGCGGGAAACCTGATGAAGATTCAAAAGAACGCATCCCCATCAGAGTCCGCATCCATTACATGGTTGGCAATCATGACTGGTACTATCATCTCCCGGGCAGCGAATTCGATGTGGTCCGCAAAACCATCATTGAATCAATGGGACTATGCAATGAGATCGGCCCCTTTCCCTACGAGCTGGAGGAACATCCGGCTCTGCAAGAGATATTGGAGTCCTATCGAGTCTTCGGACGTCACGGCGACTGTTACGACAAATTCAACTTCAACCGCGAAAAAGGACGCAATCACTCCACGCTCGGCGACGTCTTCACCATGGATGTCTGCAATCGATTCCCCGTTGAGGTGCAAAAACGCTATGGCAACGAACTACCGCCCGGGGTAATAGACAGCTTGCGCAGAATCACAAACGTCCGCCCGGCTCTGGCCACGCCTCTCTGGATCAGTGGACAGATCAAACGGCATGCCGAAAGCGCGGCCCTCGAAATTGAGCTCAAAAAAGTATGGGACGATCTCTGTGATGAATTCCTCCAGCTCGATGTCGTTCGCGAGGAGGATAAATCATTCAAGTTTGATATGGTGGACGCGCTTGAATTGGTGCTCAAAATATCAAAGCGTGCCTCATTCGAAACGGTCAACGATATTGTCGTATGGGTGCACAACAAATTGCGTGAAAATGATCGCTCCCTGGCAGAGAATGCCTTGCAGGAACCGGCCTTCCTCAATAACACAGCCCGCTTCATTATTTATGGGCATACACATTATCATGAAATCGTCGCTCTCGATTCAGATGGTGAACCGCCCAATGAACAAAACCAGCTTTACATCAACTCCGGCACATGGCGCTCTTATTATGATCTCGCCGTCAAAGACCCCACGGAGCAAAGATTCGTCCGTTATCAAACGTTCACCTATCTGACTTTCTATAAAGATAATGAACGCGGAGGCAGGCTCTTCGAGAGCTGGTCGGGTGCTTACATTTAAAAAGAGATGAAGAACTAGTCACCCGACCCCCACCAAACACTTGATCACTTTTTGAAAATTCATCTCATCATTTGTTGACTCTCAATTCTGCTTTTTATATAATGCTGAGTCATACCACTCGTCCATGACAGGAGGAATACGATTTTTTAGAAAAAAACATTGGAGGTGCAAACGTCAATTTTGAGTTTGTGTTGTTCGCCATTTGTTTTCCCAAACAAAAATTTCGCTACAAGGAGAAGAAGATCATGCGTAAATTGTTCCCTCTTTTCAGTCTGGTTATGCTTGCAAGCCTCATGCTTGCTGCATGTGGAACACCCGTTGCTGCCACACCTGTTACCGTAGAAGTCACTCGCATCGTTACCGCGGCAGCTCCTGCCACGGGAGCCGAAACCGCGACCACGACTACCACTACGGGCGGTGAAACGCCAACGGCCGAAGCTCCGCCTGTCGCGGGGGGTGAACGCCTGCAAGCTGTATTGGAGCGCGGTAAAGTGATCTGCGGTTCACATGGAACATTCCAGGGCTTCGGTTTTGTAGATAGTGCCGGTAACTGGACCGGCTTTGATGTAGATTTTTGCCGTGCCTGGGCCGCCGCCCTTTTCAACGATGCCAATGCTGTTGAATTTCGTGGTCTGAGCGCACAGGAGCGATTCGCGGCCCTGCAGTCCGGTGAAGTCGATGTGCTCAGCCGTAACAGCACCTGGACTTACGGCCGAGATGCAGAACTGGGCCTCACTTTTGGTCCTGTGACTTTCTACGATGGTCAAGCCATCATGGCAAAAAAGGAGATTGTGCCTGATGCTTCTGCCGGTCTCGACGCGCTTGAAGGCGCGAACGTCTGCGTGCAAAGCGGGACCACCACCGAACTCAACCTTGCCGATCAGTTCCGGGCCGCAGGTGTCAACTACACACCGGTCGTCTTCGAAGATCAGAACGCTGCCTTCCAAGCCTATGACGAAGGTCGCTGTGACGCCATCACTTCAGACCGCTCCCAGCTCGCTACCCAGGGACAGGCTGTCCTCAAGAACTTTGCTGACCACGTGATCCTCGATGTAGTCATGTCGAAAGAACCTCTTGCCCCGGCCGTCGCTCAGGGTGATGACAAATGGGCAGATGTCATCCATTGGGTCGTGTATGGCATGATCCAGGCTGAGGAACTAGGTATCACCTCTGAGAACGTAGACACCTTCCTCACTAGTGAAGACCCAGTCGTTCGCCGCTTGCTGGGTGTGGAAGGGGAACTCGGTTCCAAGCTTGGTCTTAGCAATGACTTCATTTATCGCGCCATTAAACTAGTTGGCAATTACGGTGAAGTGTACGAACGTAATCTGGCCACCTTCAACCTGGCACGTGGCCAGAATGAGTTATGGACGAACGGCGGCTTGATGTACGCTCCGCCCTTCCGCTAAATCAAACTTCGATAGTCGGGCGGCCTGGGTGACTCCGGGCCGCCCGATCACATTGAATGAACATCCAGCCATTCTGGCGCGATATTCGCTTTCTAAAAATACTGGCACAAGTGATTTTTATCATTGTGTTGGCTTTGCCTGCGGGTTATCTGTATCTCAACGTCACAGCCAACCTTGCCCGCCAGGGATTAACAGTCGGCTATGGCTTCATGAAAAACCCTGCCAGTTTTGGTATCGGTGAGTCTTTTATTCCTTATGACCCTTCAGATACTTATAGGCACGCGCTTCTTGTCGGATTGGTGAATACTCTCGTTGTCAGCGCACTTGGAATTGTGCTCACAACAATTGTGGGTGTGCTGGCTGGCGTCGCGCGGCTATCCTCCAACTGGCTGATTAATAAGTTTGCCGCGGTCTATGTGGGAGTTATCCGCAATACACCTCTCCTCCTTCAATTGATGTTCTGGTATTTCGGAGTCATTATTCAACTGCCATCTGTACGGCAGGCAATTAAGTTGCCGGGTCCTATTTACTTAACCCAGCGCGGAATTTATTTGATTTGGGCTGAAGCAACACCTACATTTCCTGCCTGGCGTGCATATGTCATTATTGCATTTATTTCCATTTTTATCGTTTGGCTGGCATTACGATCCATATGGAAACGTGCCAGTGTTCCACTATCGCCGTGGTGGAACCTAATGTATATTTTGATTCCGATATTGATCATTTGGCTTGGCACAATCCTTCAGCCGGAGCCGCCATTAAAACCCTTCATTCCGGAACTGGTAGGTTTGAACTTCAAAGGTGGAATTCGTCTTACTCCAGAGTTTGCCGCCCTGCTGTTTGGTTTAGTGATCTACACGGGTGCTTTTATCGCGGAGATCGTGCGCGCCGGTATCCAGGCGGTGGCAAGGGGACAGGTGGAGGCGGCGCGGTCACTTGGACTGACCAACAGCCAAACATTGCGATTGATCGTTTTTCCGCAAGCGTTACGCATCATGGTGCCACCGATCACCAGTCAGTATTTAAATCTCGCAAAAAATTCCTCCCTGGCGATTGCCATTGGATATCCCGATCTGTTTAGCATTGCAGGAACAATCTTTAATCAGACCGGCGCGGCGATTGAAATCATTGTAATCATGATGTTAAGTTATTTAAGCATGAGCTTGTTCACTTCGCTGTTGATGAATATCTACAACCAGCGGATTCAACTGGTGGAGCGTTGATATGACCGCGATGGATGCATTGGAAACAACGAAACCTCCACCACTCACCATTGGTCCGCTGGCGTGGCTCCGAAAAAATCTTTTCAGCACCTGGTATAACATTTTCCTTACCTTTGTAGCTATTTGGCTGTTATATGCTCTCCTCAAACCGGCCATACAATGGGCAACGACTGAAGCGCGTTGGGGTGTGATTGAAGCCAATTTAACGCTTTTCATGATCGGTTTGTATCCGCGTGAGCAGATCGGCCGTGTCTGGTTGACAATCTTTCTCTTGGCGGCGCTGATTGGTCTCTCCTGGGGTGTGTGGAAAAACGCAGCGCGCGGCTTCGCCCTGATCGCGCTCAGCGCAGGTGCAGTCTTTGCATTAATTGCCTTATTCTTCCAATGGGATGTCTGGGATGAATGGCTGCTTGCAGAAGTTATCCTTCTTGTCTTCTACTTCTTTGGGGGCCTTCTGCCGCGCGGCGGCCTTATTGCCACATTGAGTTGGTTCCTCTATTTCCCGCTCGTTTTCTTCTTAATCGCAGGAACAAAATACATCGCGACCCTTCCACCAGTGGCACCGGGACTTTGGGGTGGCCTCCTCCTCACTCTCTTGCTGACAATTGTTGGCAACTTTGGCGCACTGCCCCTTGGCATCTTGCTAGCACTCGGCAGGCGCAGCAAGCTTCCCATCATTAGATATTTCAGTATCGGTTATATCGAGCTGATCCGCGGCGTCCCACTCGTCACCATTCTCTACACGGCTGCTATTCTGCTTCCCCTCTTCCTGCCAATTGATGTACGTCCCGATCTTGTCATTCGGGCAATGATTGGTTTTATTCTGTTCGAGGCTGCCTATCAAGCAGAAAATGTGCGTGGCGGGTTACAAGCCATTGACCGGGGCCAATATGAAGCCGCACATGCCTTGGGATTGAACGGCACACAGACTACAATATTAATCATTCTTCCGCAGGCCTTACGTGCCGTCATCCCCACATTGTTTAACTCATTTATCAGTTTGTTCAAGGATACAAGCCTCGTCGCGATCATCGGATTATTCGAGATTATTCGTATTGCACGCTCGGTGCTCGCGCAGAGCGAATGGCTGGGCACACACCGCGAAGTGTTCCTTTTTGCATTTTTGATTTATTGGGCATTCAACCTGGCATTTACGTATGGCAGCCGCCGCATGGAAGAAGCTCTTGGCGTAGGCAAGCGTTGAAACGGAGAGTGTATGAGCGAAATCATTAATTCACAGGAAATCATTATTTGCCGCGATGTGCATAAGTGGTTCGACCAGTTCCATGTTCTTAAAGGGATTAATCTGACAATCCAAAAAGGGGAAGTTATTGTTATTTTTGGTCCCTCTGGCTCAGGCAAATCCACCTTCATTCGCTGTATTAATCGCCTGGAAGAACATCAAAAAGGACAGATCATTGTGGATGGCATCGAACTGGGTAATGACATTCGCAATGTCGAAAAGATACGCCAGGAAGTGGGGATGGTCTTTCAACAATTCAATTTGTTCCCACACCTTACGGTCATTCAAAATATTACCCTTGCGCCCGCATGGGTGAAGCGAGTACCTAAGGAACAATCTCGTGAACTGGCTATGCAACTCCTTAATCGCGTGGGTATCCCAGAACAGGCCGATAAATATCCCGCTCAACTCTCCGGCGGGCAGCAGCAACGCGTCGCCATTGCACGCGCACTTGCCATGCAGCCGCGAATTATGCTTTTCGATGAGCCTACCTCAGCACTTGACCCTGAAATGATCAAGGAAGTACTGGATGTGATGATCGAGCTCGCGAAAAGCGGGATGACCCTGGTGGCAGTAACGCACGAAATGGGCTTTGCAAGAGCCGTAGCCAACCGCATGATCTTCTTCGATAAAGGTGAGATCGTCGAACAAGGGACGCCGGCTCAGATCTTTAACAATCCACAAAACGACCGCACCAAATTATTCCTTTCACAGATTTTGCATCATTAAGCTATATGCAAGCGTATGATATTCTTGTCCTTGGTGGAGGTCCCAGTGGGCTCTCCACCGCGCTTCATCTTGCCAGGGATTTCCCGCAGCTCGCCCGGCCTGGGGCGGCTCGCATCCTGATCCTGGAAAAAGCGCGTTATCCGCGCTCCAAGCTGTGCGCCGGCGGACTCGTGATCGATGCGGAGATCATTCTGCAACGCCTTGGACTGGACGTAGGCGAAGTGCCGCATGTGGATGCAGACAATATCCATTTTGATTTCGAAGCGAAGGGATTGAAACTCCGCGTGCCCAAACGACATGCGCTGCGCGTCATCCGCCGGGATGAGTTTGACAATTGGCTGGCAAAGAAGGCAAAGAGGAGGGGAATAGAAATTAGAGAGGGAATCACGGTTAAAAAAGTTATTCCGAATCAAGATCACGTCGCCGTCGAAACAGATCAGGAAACATTTTATGCAAAAGTGGTTGTAGGCGCAGATGGATCCAATGGAGTCACGCGTCGGTGTATTTTTCCCAATGCGCCCATACATACGGCAAGAGTGTTGGAGGTATTGACCTCCATCCAACCCTCTCCACCAAGTGGGCAGATGCAGCGGACACAGGCATATTTCGACTTCTTCCCTGTCATTTCAAATATCGCAGGTTATGTATGGGATTTTCCAACGCAAGTCAATGGTGAAGCGATGCGCTGCTGGGGAATTTACGATACAAATATTCTTGCAAGCGAGAATCGCCCCCAGCTGAAAGAGCCGCTTGCAAAAGAGATGTCGCGTTTTGGATTCGATCTGGAGCAATATGAAATCAAGGGACATCCTATCCGCTGGTTTTCTCCTGAGAATCAGATGTCGGTGCCGCGTGTGCTTCTGGTGGGCGATGCAGCCGGAGCAGATCCGTTCCTGGGGGAGGGGATTAGCATCGCACTCGGCTATGGCGCCCTCGCAGCGCGCGAAATCGGCGAGGCGTTTCAGCGGAACGAATTTTCATTTAACGGATACAGGCGTCGGGTATTAAGGAGCGCACTGGGTCAGGTTCTGATCGCGCGCTGGGTCGTCGCACAGATCGTCTATTCGTTTAAGTGGAAATGGTTCCAAATCCTGATCTGGAGGATTCTGAAACCGATTGTTGTCCTGCTGGCATGGATATTTATCTTAAATTGGGGAAAAAGAATGCCTTCTACTCTTTGATCCTTTTCAAAAAGCCCGGCGTGTTCAATTCACGTTCAAGCAGATAAGTGAAATAAGCCTGCATGAGACTTTCCGTTTCATTCTGCACTTCAGCGCTGGGATGCACGCGCGACGCATCGGTGTAACTCGAGCGTTGAAAGTGACGCAGATACTTGAGCGCCTCCACCGAAATCGGTGTGACATTGCGCAATCCCTGCCCACAACGCGGGCAAATGACTCCACCCGCACTGAACGAGAAGAACTGATCTTCAGGGAGAATCTCGCGCCGGCAATTTGCACACTCAAAGAGCTGTGGGCGAAATCCCAGATGATCGAGCAGGCGCATCTCATAATAACGGATAACAAGCCACGGGTCAGATTTCGCGGCGAGGCGTGCCAGGGTTGTAGTGAGCAAATTGAAAATGGCTGAATTCTCTGTCTCATCCTGATAGGTAAAACGATCCAGGAGCTCGAGCACATAGGAAGCATGACTTGTAAGGATGAGATCTTCGCGCAGCGGCTGATAAGCATCCACCGTGTCAGCCTGTGTAAGGATCAACATATCGCGTCCTTTGGCAAGTTGTAGTTTCACGTGGGTGAACGGCTCGATATGTCCGGCTTTGCGCGAGGCAATTTTGCGTGCACCTTTGGCGACGGCGCGCGTCTTCCCAAGTTGCCGCGTGTAAAGGGTCAACAAACGGTCTGCTTCGCCATAATCGCTGTGACGAAGGACCACGGCATCCACTCGGAAGGAACGGAATTTAGTTTCAGGCATCATAAGGAAGAGTATACAAGTAAATCAAAGAACTGGTAAACAAATTGTGGACCTATTTACCCAGGTGATTGGGTGTAAAAGCCTCTGGTAATAATTCCTTCACTGTAGTTTCTTTAACGATCTTGCCATTTCCATCGGCCATTAGAACGATGGTATCCAAACCGAATTCTGCCATCACCTGACGACAACCACCGCAAGGCGAACCACCGTTATCTGTGACAACCGTGATCACTTCAAATTCCTTCTCACCTTCTGAAACGGCCTTGAAGATCGCAACACGTTCCGCACACATCGTTTGCGGATACGCGGCGTTCTCTATATTGACGCCGGTGTAAATGCGCCCGGTCTTTGTCCGGAGCGAGGAACCAACAGGATAATTTGAATAAGGCGCGTATGCGCGCTGGCGTGCGATATTTGCCAGATCGATGAGAGCTTGTTTGTCTTGTTTGGTGAGACCCATATTCTCCTTCTCACCACTGAGACACGGAAGCACGGAGCTTTTTAATTCTCTGTGTCTTCAGGTCTTAGTGGTTCTGTTTTTAGTTTTTCTCTCTACTTTTCGAATTGCACGGGCGGGCATACCCACCACCAGAGTATCCTCAGGAACGTTCTTCGTCACGACCGCGCCGGCCCCGGTCCGCGCTCCATCTCCAAGTTTTAGTGGAGCGATCAGCATTGTATCTGAACCAATGAAAGCATCTTCGCCGATCTCGGTGGGATGCTTCTTCTCGCCATCAAAATTACAGGTGATCGTCCCTGCGCCAATATTCGTGCGCGCCCCTATATTGGCATTGCCAATATAGGAGAAGTGTCCCATTTTGACACCTTCTTGCAAGGTGGAATCCTTTACTTCACCGAAATTTCCCATATGGACATGATTCTTCAAGTGCGCGCCTTTTCGCAAGCGCGCGAACGGGCCCATATCCACGTCATCCTCAAGCACAGCGCCTTCCAATACTGAAGCGAGGATCTTACAATCATTTCCAATTGTGGTGTTACGAATGATCGTGTTCGGCCCAATCACATTTCTTTCACCAATCACAGTATTTCCATACAGATAAGTGTTCGGCAGGAGGGTTGTGTCTTTGCCGATCTTTACATCAATTTCAATATAAGTGGAGGCCGGGTTCAGCATGCTCACACCATTTAACATATGCTCATGATTGATGCGCGTGCGCAGTGCGGCTTCCGCTTCACTCAAATGGACGCGAGTGTTAATTCCGATCGTTTCGATAAAATCATCGTGCATCACAGCTTGCACAGGTAAATTATCTTTTACAGCAAGCTCAACAATATCAGTTAGATAATATTCGCCTTTGTTGGGATTCTTCTCGATGCGATGCAGCGCATCCCATAACCAATCTGCTTTGAAACAATAGGCACCCACGTTCAGTTCCTGGATCTCGCGTTGTTCGGGCGTGGCGACATATTCCTCGACAATGGCTTCCACGGTGCCATCGACCTTTCGCACGATCCGCCCAAAGCCGCGCGGGTCATCTGCGATAACGGTCAGCAGGCTCAGAGGTCCGGCATTGAAACGCTGCGTCTCCAGGAGTTGCTTGAATGTTTCCCCGCGCAGAAGTGGCATATCCGCATACGTAACGATCACATAATCCGTTTTGCCTCGGAGCAAAGATTCAGCCTGCAGCGCGGCATGTGCCGTTCCCAATTGTGGTTCCTGCAAAACACATTCAGCAGAATCACCGACATATTGCCTTACTTCCTCCGCTCCATGACCCACAATGACAACAGGTTTTTCCGTAGTAGCAGTTTTCAAGGCTTCCAACACGTGCCACAACATTGGTTTACCGCACAAAAGATGCAAAACCTTTGGCAGTTCAGATTTCATGCGCGTACCCTGCCCGGCCGCAAGGAGAACAGCTGTGATCTTCATTGATGTCACCTCAATAGCCCCTGTTTATCATCTTCTACGGAAAAAACGAATATTTCCCAAAGGGGCAAACAAAAATAGGATTTGACGGCGGGACTACCTTTTGCCACAAATCCTATTTTACATAGTACCGCCAAGCGGGAGAAAAGAAGCCCCGCCTTAGCGGGATGCCTGTACCAGGCAACCTGGCTGGGGCGCCTGGATTCGAACCAAGATCCACAGCTCCAAAGGCTGGTGTGCTGCCCTTGCACCACGCCCCAGTGCGTGGCACATTGTATCACAGCGATTGTTGATGGGCAACACCTGCACTGTGCGCACACCTGTCCTGGCGGACGGCGCCAGGGGGTACGGTGTGTCACTTCGGCGGCTTGAGTGGGCCGGTATCTTTTAAAGAGCCCGTTAACTTGATGGGCATGGTCTTGCCGGGCGTCAGACCTAATTTACTTGCTTCCTCAAATGAAATTACATCCGGATTGGATGGAATTTTGCTGGTCTTCTCCACGGCATCATTCCAAAAGGCATCAAGATCTTTCACCGGAGATTTATTACCTGCGGATGCAAACAGCGCATCGACATCAACTTCCGGCTCAGGTTCCTCTGGTTCCAATGCCAGCGGTTCAGGCTCAGGGATAGTTGATTCCGTTACCATCGGCGTGGGTGCTACTCCAAGCGACTGCAACACATTTTCCACATCGCCGCGTACAAAGAGCATGCCCTCCACCGTTTTTAGCATACGGTCTGATCTGGCAAGATCCTTGCCAGCCAGCAACAGTGCATGAGCTGAATTGACAGGGATGAGAATCAAATCATGATCTCCACCGCGGAAGACATGATAATTATCCAAATTTTCCTGATGAATAAATCGGGAAACTTTCAGGCCTGCACTATAGATCGCCATCAATGCAGAGAGCAAGGAAACTTCCATGCTGCTGTCATACAGATCGCCCGCGCGGGCGAGGACGCGACCACGGTCACTGATGAGAAAAACAGCATCTGCTTTGATCTTCTGACGAAAACCACTCAACAGTTCGGAAAGAGTCTGACGATGGGCTTCCGCTTCCTTGCTCGATTCCGGAGGAAAAATAGTCCGCACCAAACCAAGGCTGCGTTCGACCGCGTCCAGAAAATCTGCCATCGGGATGGGCTTATCAAAGACTGCCACCCCGCCGGCACTCAGCATCTCATTGCGTGCCTTGCGTTCGGTGACGCCAGAGATGAAGATCACTTTCAGCTCCGGGTTACGAGCCCGGACCTTGCGCATCAATTCCACACCGGAGATGCCCGGCAAAAGATAATCTGCCACCAGCAGATCAATCTTCTTACGCGAAGCTTCAAGCAAGGCTTCCTCGCCAGAAGGCGCATCAATAATATCCAACTGGTGACCCAGTGTTTGGAGGGTTGAATGGAGGAGTCGGACTATATCACGTTGATCGTCCACGAGGAGAATAGAGGGCGCCGACATACAAAATCACTTTATCACATTATTGTGCCAGCCAGCAAGCCACCCAATGGTCAGTGCTGACTTCAATAAATGGAGGTTCCTCGTGCGAACATTTTTCAATCGCTACCGGGCAGCGTGGATGGAATCGACAGCCCTTTGGCGGGTTCAGAGGGCTGGGCACATCACCCTTTAAAATCGTGCGCTGTCTTCTCATGCGTGGATTCGGAACTGGAATAGCGGACATTAACGCCTGTGTATAAGGATGTAATGGGTTGCGGAACAATTCTTCACGAGAGGTCATCTCCACCATTTTGCCCAAATACATCACCGCTACACGATTAGACACATGCTCCACCACAGACAGGTTGTGAGCAATGAATAAATACGTGAGACCGAATTCCGCCTGCAAGTCCTTCAAGATATTCAAGACCTGGGATTGGATGGAAACATCCAGGGCAGAGACCGGCTCGTCACAGATGATAAATCTAGGGCGGAGTGCCAAAGCACGCGCGATCCCAATCCGCTGACGTTGCCCACCCGAAAATTCATGAGGATAGCGACGCGAATGGTAACTCTCGAGCCCAACCTTGGTGAGCGTTTCCAGCATAATATCCACGCGTTCCCGAGGCGTCCCGATCTTATGTATGTGAAGCCCCTCCATCACCGATTCACCAATGGGTACACGTGGGTCGAGGGAAGCGTATGGGTCCTGGAAAATGATCTGCATATCACGGCGTGCGATCTTCAATTCGCGCGGCTTCATGGAAAACACATCCTGCCCCTGGAACTTTACCGCGCCGGCGGTGGGCTCGATCAGACGAAGCATGGTTCTTCCCACTGTAGTTTTGCCACAACCCGATTCACCCACCAGTCCAAGTGTTTCCCCTTTTTTCACAAAGAAACTCACATCGTCCACGGCCTTAACCTGATTGACAACGCGCTGAAGTAAACCTGCGCGTACAGGAAAATATTTAACTAAGTTATTGACTTCTACAAGGGTTTCCCCTTTATGGTCCGGGGTTGTTTGCATATTCATGCTCCAAGAAGGGGATAAATTTTAATGAACTTTCAGCGGAGCGACGTGTCCATGTTGTTCATCAGACGTGTATAGCCAGCAACGCACGAAATGATCGGGTTTTACTTCATCAAGCTCAGGCTTCACATCGTTACAAATCGTGAGCCCATATTTAACGCGAGACAGACAGCGAGGCGCAAAACGACAACCAGGTGGCAAGTTTATGAGATTCGGCACCGAGCCGGGGATTACATCTAGCTTCTCCTTGATCTCACCAAGAATCGGAATTGAACCAATCAAACCCTGAGTGTATGGATGCAACGGCTGGTCAAACAATGTATTAACATCGGTTTGCTCAACGATCTCACCCGCATACATCACAGCAACACGTTCCGCCATCTCTGCCACCACGCCAAGATCATGCGTGATAAGGATGACAGATGTCCCCATTTCCCGGCGCAGGTCGCGCATAAGATCCAGAATTTGCGCCTGGATGGTCACATCCAAAGCGGTAGTAGGTTCGTCAGCGATCAATAATTCGGGGACACAGGCAAGCGCCATGGCGATCATCACGCGCTGCGCCATACCACCCGATAATTCATGAGGATAAGCTTCTGCACGGCGTTCAGGATCAGGCACGCCGACCATTTTCAACAATGCTACGGCACGCTTCCAGCCTGCTTCTTTACCCAAATCCTGATGCACATCCAATACCTCCGCAAGTTGATCGCCAACTTTGAAAACGGGATTCAACGCAGTCTGAGGCTGTTGAAAGATCATCGATATGCGGTTGCCCCGTACTTTGATCATTTCATTTTCAGGTAACTCGAGAAGGTTTTCGCCATCCAGTAAAATTTCACCCTCATCTATATTCCCAGGTTTGGAGATCAAGCGCATGATCGAAAGGGAGGTCACGCTCTTGCCACAACCCGACTCACCCACCAGTCCAAGCACTTCACCAGGATACACTTCAAAACTGACACCATCCACCGCGCGCACAACACCATCTTCGGTGTAGAAATACGTCTTGAGTCCTTTTACTTCCAATAAAGGTTTATTGTTATTCATCACAGGGCGCTCCCATGTTCAGGAATGAACGCATTATAGCAAAGTTTTGTCTGTTTACAGAATTCCATAAAAAGACTCAGCGGAGATTCACTCAATGAAACGGTAACAGCTTTCGATCCGCCTCGCTTCGCGAGGCGCAGAGAGTGCGGCGCTGAGTCCACCTCATGCGAGCTTACTGCGGACATGAATCTCCATAATCAAATGTTTCAATATCTGCCAGGGCAGAAGAGGAGGAGGGGTCCAGAGAAAATCCACAGAAATCAGGTCGCGTGGCCGCAACCTTGAGCCTTAAGTAAAGCGGGATCGAGGGGATATCCGCTGCGAAGATGGCCTGGGCCTCCTGATGGGAGGCGTATTCAGGATCTGTGGAAACGGTTTGAAGCGCTTTTTGGCAGGCAGCATCAAAAGTGGAACTTTTATAACCGCTTACATTTGTGCCAATCCAATGATTCGACTCGCTGGGAATTTGGGAGCTGGTGAACCAGCCGCATTGTGGTTCGAGGCTATTAACGCCGATCGCATATTCTGCAAGATCGAATTGACGGCCAAAGAGCGGACCTGTGGGTCCCTGGGCGTAGAAATCGGATGCAGAAGAATAAATCACATTCAAGCCAATTCCACATTCAGCAAGAGATTGTGTAAAGATCTCAGCAACCTGATGGCGCTGCGTTGCCGAGCTTGTGTAATAGTTAAGGATAAGGGGTGTATCGATAGGAACATTTGTAACGCTCTGAGCCACTCTGGGCGTGGAAGGATCATTGTCTTTATCGATCCAACCCACATCGTTAAGAATCTTATTGCCAGAAGCCGGATTATATTCATAGGTTTGGACGTTGGCATTATGCAGGGGGTGATCAGACGGAAGATAAGTGTCAGGCACCTGCGAAAGACCAAACAAAACCGTATCCACCACCTTCTGTCGGTCAAGGCACACGGCAATAGCCTGGCGTGTCCGTTTATCACCGAAGAAATCAGGACGGTCTTTTTTGACATCAAAACCGTCGTCATAAGAGGCAGGCATAATTCCCATGCCCAGCCACTCTATAACATTGGTTTGGGCAGTAAATAGACGCGCTCGGTTGTCAATTTGCATTTGCTGGAGCAAGCCGACCTGCCCATCCAGGTGAGTGGATGGGTCGAGCATATCACAGGTACCGTCCACCAGCGCGCTCATGGCGGCATTCGCATCCGGAAAAATCAGAAACGTCAATTCATCAAACTTTGGCAATCCGCTATCGGCGCGGAAATAATTGAGATTCTTGATAAAGTGCAGGCTCTTGCCAGGTTCCCATTTATCGATAATATAAGGCCCCCAGCCAAGCGGCAATTTTGAAGATACATCCACTTTTAAGAGTTGATCAGGCGGAAACTCCGTCCAGGCATGTTCAGGCAATGGCATCCAAAAATTGGTGTAGTAATCAGGGTCAATAAAACCAGGGATCCCCCACCATTGAATCGTTTGCTCGTCCGCAGCCTCATAACTCGCGGTGCGATCGACAAGAAATTTTGAGTTGGGGGTTAATTCGCTGGAGGCAAGTCCATACGAATAGATCGAATCACTCGAGGTAAGCGGCGCGCCATCAGACCACATCAGCCCTTTGAGCATGGTAAAGGTTGCGACGATTTGATCCATTTGGAGGGTGCTGGAGCCATCATAGCTGACGGCACAATCGTCGCTGCGGCAGCCACTCGGACGTACTTTTGTCCCCGTGCTGAGCAACACTACATTACCACTTGAATCCACAATCTTTGAGCCCGCGTTTACACTGATTGGACTTACCTGCGCGTCGCCATCTTCAAGGCTTGGAATTTTCTCAAGGATGATCGGCTCATAGCCATAGTCCGTCACATCCATTGGGCCATCATAAATGGCAGAGAGAACACTGCGCGCCGCGGAATTGAGGTTGCCGTAAGGATACAAAGTGTTTGGTTCCTCGCCAAGGCAAACTGTCAACGAACGCGTAACAGGCGTCGGCGTAAACAAAGGCAAAGAGGTAGGAGTAGGCGTTTCCGCAACAAAGGGAGTCACGACCGCTTGCGGCGCGCAAGCAGGCAGTGTCAAAGCAAGAATAAACAGGAAGATCAAAGCTTTTATAAAGTTCGTTATCATGCAACCTCCCTCTAGATTGTAGTCGTATTTCGAGATTTTTTGAGGATGAAGATCAACAAAACCAGGAGTCCCATCACGCTGATCACGATCAATACCATCCAAACCAGCGATCCGCTCTTTTTCTGGGTTTCGGCCTGTTGAGGCGTGCCGGCAGGAGTCAGGAACGCGGCGCGCGGGATTTTTAGATTCGCGGCATTGGATGCATTGAGCTCAGTTTTGTCATCCCATAAATGATTCTGCCGCAGGATGAAGGCTGTCACGCGCCAGGCATCTTCTTCCGTCAAACTGCCGGGCTTCCAAAATGGCATGGCTGCACGGATATAGGCATTGAGTTGCGCCGCATCAGAAAATTTCGCCAGGGTAGTCTGCCCGATCACCGCGGGAATTTTCTTTGGAATTGTAAAGCCCTGTTCATAGGGAACCTCGCCGTGGCAGCCGCGATTCCAGCAATACTGTTCCTCCGGTGGATAGGTGGTGCGGAATTCATCGGTCAGCCCCTGACCTTTATCACCATGGCATGGCAAACAGGAAAGCCAATAGACTTGGGCACCATGATCCGCCTGAGATGGGACAGCCGGCAGTGTTGGTTCTGCGAGCCGATCGGGGGTGGGCGTCACAGTTGCCTGCAAGCGAACCGAGTCGGCAGTACCTGTATCGAAGAATAGCCCTGCAAAGAGCAGAGCTATTCCAAAAGGTAAGAGAAAAAACTTTAGAACGTTTTTTTTCTGCAAGAAGAGTCTAGGACTTGCCGCGCATACGCGGATCAAGCACATCACGAAGAGCATCACCGACCAGGTTCCAGCCCATCACGAATAGCACCAGGGTAAGCCCGGGCCAGACAATGATATACCAGTATTGGTTAAGGCTGGTGATCCAGTTGCGGGCAAACGAAAGCACCTGCCCCCAGTCAGCATAGCCAATTTCCGTGCCAATTCCCAGGAAGGAAAGGGCCGCAAAGGAAAGGACCACATCTCCGATCCCTAACGACGCATAGACGAGAGTGGGGAATATGGCGTTGGGGATGATGTGGCGCATCAGAATACGACTATCCTTGACACCGATCACCTGGGCAGCCAAAACGTAATCTCGCTGCTTGACCGAGAGAATATCACCTCGAATGAGACGGGCATACGTCATCCAGCCAAACGCGATCAGGGCAATGATCGCAGGAAACAGACTCTTACCAAAGCGTGGTGTGATGACCGCCGCCAGGATCAACGCTGCCAAAATGAAGGGCAGCGTCAAAAAGACATCCACCACGCGCATAATCACGTTGTCGACCGCTCCTCCATAGTAGGAAGAGATCGCGCCGATGATAGTGCCAATCAGGAACGTCGTGATCACCACAATGAAACCGGTCCGGAAGGCAGTGCGCGTCCCCCAGATGATGCCGTAAAAGATATCATACTGTCCGGTGGATGTGCCCATGATGTGCACCCATTGATCGGATTTCATAATCGGCTTGTACCAGAAGGGCAATGGCGGTGCATTGCGCTTCCATTCTGTGCCCATGGGCTTTGGATTGGGACTGAAACCATCCCGCGGGATCTTATAGGGATCATTCGGAGTCGTCGGCGGGATGATGATCGGAGCTGCCAGCGAGATGAACACAAACAGCCCGATCAGAATGAAACCAAAGATCGAGGCCGGTGTCTTCAGCAGACCGGTAATGATGCGATAGTTTTCGGGTCCCAGGAAACGTTCAAACCATCCAATCTCACGCAGAGCAGTGGTTTCACGTAATAAGGTATTATCACCAGTAGGATTCATTTCAGCCATGGTACACCTTCCTAGCTGAGCCTTACGCGTGGATCGACAAACGCGTAAAGAACATCAACCACTAAATTCGAACAAATCAGGATAAACCCGTTGAACAGGGCAAAGCCAAGCACAGTAACAACATCCAACTGAGCGGCCGCCTGCGCCGCAGCCTGGCCAATCCCGGGATAGGTGAATACTGTTTCGGTAATGACCACACCCCCTAATAAGCCGATTACACTAAACCCGGCGAGAGTGATGGCGGGGATCATCGCGTTGGGTTGAGCATGCTTGTAGATGACATCCTTCTCTGGCAAACCTTTGGCACGCGCGGTGGTGATATATTCCATGCGGAGAGTCTCCAGCATGGAGGAACGCGTCACGCGCAGGAAGGTTGCCCAACTGATATAGGATAGGGTGAGAA
>Ga0065707_10081811_pt1 | contig 37556 bp, 38 predicted proteins | sample SwiRhicommuniRL3_FD_59094 | JGI IMG/M metagenome (GOLD analysis project Ga0065707, IMG submission 59094) | Switchgrass rhizosphere bacterial communities from Rose Lake, Michigan, USA - RL3 v2 (version 2) | ecosystem: Host-associated > Plants > Roots > Rhizosphere > Soil | place: East Lansing...
CTTCGCCACTTGGCTGTTCAGCGCCGACCAGACCCCGATGTACACCGACTACCGGCGATTGCTGAAGCTTCTGCAGTGGAAGAATCCGCGCCAGCGCTGGCTGCTGAAATCGCCGGAACATCAATCCTTCCTGCCCATCCTGTTCGAGACGTTCCCCGATGCCGAAGTGGTCATGACCCATCGCGATCCGGTGCAGGCGCAGGGTTCGGTCATCAACCTGCTTGGCACATTTTACTGGATGCGCAGCAATAAGCCGTTCGATGCGCGTGCCTACGAGCAGCTATTGACGCCCGAAGGTACGGCTCGGCGATTGGACCAGGTGGTCGACTGGATCGACGGGGGCACGGTGCCGTCGGAGCGCGTGGCCCATTCGCGCTATGCCGATCTGGTTTCCGCGCCTGTCCCGACGCTGGAAAAGCTCTACGAGCGTCTGGGCCTGCCCTTCACGGACCAAGCGCGCCGGGCGGTCGAAGCCTACCTGGCGGACAAGCCGAAACACAAGTTCGGCGCGCATAGCTACACCGTGGACCGGGCCGACCGCACCCGCGCACTGTTCGAACGCTACCAGAGACGTTTCGACGTCCCCAGCGAAGACTGACCCTGGCAGGCAGGGCGAACCTCCAAGCGCCGCCCAACATATCAAGCGAGGAAACCAGATGAGCACCGATTATGATTTTCGCCTGCGCGAAGCGTGGAACCGCTTCTGTGACGACCTAAAATCTGCAGGCGACATCGCATTCCGGGAAACCGCCGCCGGCAATCCCGTGGACCGGGCCGGGGCAATCCGGCTCCTGTCGCGCAACATTGCGCTCGCACTGATGTTCGAACTGGAGAACAACGATCCGCTGCACCCCGAACTGCTTCATTACTTCGACCCGATCCGCAAACAGGGTGGGGACAATACCGATGCGCTTTACGTTGGCGGCCCTATCAACGGCACGGACACCTATCGCATTTCCGGCAAGCGCGGGACGTCCAAGTATTTCGGCGTGACCGTTGTCCAACGCGGCAACACGCCGTGGGGCGGAGGCGTTGCCGGAGCACTGTTCGGCGACGAGCTCGAAACTGATGTGGACGGCAATTTCGAGCTGTTTCTCAGCCCAGATCCGCACCCCGGCAACTGGATCAAGACCACGCCCCACAGCTTTCGAGTGACCTTCCGGCAGTTTTTCGCGGACTGGGAAGGCGAAAGCCCCATGGAAGCGCGCATCGACCGGCTTACCGGGGATCAGTCTCCCCCGCTGCTGACCCCGGAAAAGGTGATGAACGGTCTGGCCGACGCCACCCACTGGATGAAGTGGTCGATAACCTACTGGGCCGACCTTCTCGAAAAGTGGAAGGCGCAGCCCAACAAATTCCTCGCCTATTTCGAGGTGGAGAACCAGAAGATCGACGCGACGCCGGGGGGCAGAGCCCTGCACGCCTACTGGATCCTGCCCGAGGACGAAGCGCTCATCATTCGCGTGACCCCGCCCCTTGCCCACTATTGGGCGGTCGAATTTGGCAACTACTGGTGGGAAACGATGGACTATCGTTACCGCCTCGCCAGCACCAACAGCCATCACGCCGTGCTGGAAGATGACGGGGAATTGATCATGGTGGTTGCCCATGATGATCCCGGCTTACCTAATTGGCTGGACCCGTCCGGTCACAGCGAAGGCTATTTCACAATCCGTTGGTTGCTGGCGGACTCCTACCCATATCCCACCGCGACGCAGGTGAAGCGCAGCGAACTGTTTGACCACCTGCCCGGGGGCATCAAGCGCATCACCCCCGAAGCGCGGCTCGAGCAACTCCACGAACGCCGGCGCGGCGTCGTCAAACGCTTCAAGTGGTGAGGGGCATGACCACTTTTTCGATCCCGGCGCTTTGAGAGGTACCCTGGCCTTGCCCCTGAAAACTGGTCCGCTCGGGAAGTGAGAGTTTCGGCTATTTGAAGCGCTTGGGATTGTTGGTCCGGGTCCGGCGTTAGCTTCCGGCTTGACCTACCCGGATCGGGGTAGGCCTTGGTGCGGTCGAGAAGACTCGAACTTCCACGGCCTTTCGGCCACAGCGACCTCAACGCTGCGCGTCTACCAGTTCCGCCACGACCGCACATCGAGATGGGCCCCGAAAGGTCGGGGCGTTGGCAGGCGCGTGCCTCTAGCAAAGGCGAACGCGCTCCGCAATGGCTTCTCCGCACCTCATTTTTGCTGCTCGTTGGCAGAAAAGAGATCAAATTGTTTCACATTTTCCTCAGTCAATTGCCACGATCCCAGCCGCACGTGACGTGTCTGTCCCAGCAGGCTGTGAATGAGGACGAACTCCCGGACCTCCCACGCGAATGGTATTACAGTTTCACTGAATGGGCGGCCCTCGCGGTACAACAAAGTGATATGGGGGCTGAACCGATAGCCCTGACGCCCGGCAATTCCCGCTCTGACCCGCGCCCCGGCAATCCGGGCGGCCAATTGCTGCAATGCCGGGTTCTTCAGGCGTGGGCGGAGGGCGATTGATCCGCCGCCGCCATTGGCCTGATCCAGCTCGATCATGAAAGGCCCGGCCCTTACCACCGCTCCGACCTCGATCAGCATCCCGACCATACCGCTCGGGAGCACATCGAGATCATCCAATATATCCAACGTCACATGGAGCCGATCGGCATGCACCAAAGCGCCATGCGAACCAAAGCGAGCAGCCCAGGCCGCTATCCGCCGCGCAATGAGGGGCGGTGGCTGGATTGCGAAAAAGAAGCGATGCTTCGGGTGCGATAGACGACTGAAATTCAGCATGGCGTTCGACTCGAACTTATTTGTTCTTGTTATGTTCCACGGGAACAACGGAGTCGAGTCAGGATCGAGACGGGGAGCCTACGCTTCAGTAAAGGAACATGGGCTTCCCCTGCACGCGTGCCAGCTTTGCGCGATAGTTTGCACGATCATAAAGGCCGTCAACATCCACCAGCTTCGTTCCGCCAAGCAGGGTGTCCGCCGGAACATGACAGTAATTGCCGTCGGTCAATGTCACCATGCGTCCGGTCTCGCCGGCCTGGATCAGTTGGACGGCAAGACCTCCGAAAGCAAAACCCACCATGCGATCAAGCGCGTCTGGCTCACCGGCGCGCATGAGATAGGCCAGTTCCTGCACAACCGTGCCGATACCGGTTCTTGCTTCGATTGCGCGGGCAAGCTGATGGCCCACGCCCACGTCATTACGTTGGGTGGCGGACTTGGCGCGTTCGGAGTCAGGCTCCCCGCCCGATCCAGCGATGCTGGCGCCCTCTGAAATCACGCACATCGCGTAGTTGGACGGGCGCGACTTCCGGTCGTCCGCCAATAGCGGCAGCAGGCGGTCCAGTTCTACCGGAACCTCGGAGATAACGGTGCGATCGACCTGAGCAAGAAAGCCCGAAAGCAGCGCGGTCTCGCCGCTGCGGCGCCCGAACAGCTCGACCACCGCGATCCTTTCATGGCTCTCGGTGGTCGTCCGCAACGCGTTGATCGCCTCGACCGATCGGCTGACCGCGGTCGAAAAACCGATGCAGTAATCGGTGCCGAAGACGTCATTATCCATCGTTTTGGGAATCGAGATCACGGGGAAGCCAAGCGAAGAAAGGTGCGCCGAAAAGCGTAGCGTACCGTCTCCGCCCAAGGTGATCATGGCGTCGATGCCCAGCGAGGTCAGCACTTTCAGAACGTGCTCGGTGCGATCACCGTCCTTGGCTGTGCGGGGATCGCACCTTGAGGTGTGCAGAATGGTTCCGCCCATGCGGTCGATCCCGCGCACCGCTTCGCGATCGAGCCGATAGGTATAGGCCAAGATGCTCGCCCGATCGTCCGGATCGATCCGCAAGAGCCCGTCCCAGCCGCGCCGGAAACCTGTAACCTGCCATCCAAGATCGATGGCCGAAAGGGTGATCGATCGAATGCAGGGGTTCAGGCCCGGTACGTCTCCCCCGCCCGTCAGGACACCAATTCGCATCAGCGCTCCTTTCCGTGCGCCGGATCACTCGCCCGTGGAATCGGCGAAGCTCAGGTTGAGCGCCTGCGAGGCGCGGGGAAAATCAACCGCGGCGGTGTCGAAATTGGCGGCCGCTCCAGGGGGAAGGATCTGCACCGGGCGCGCGATCATCCACCCGTACACGGTGCGGCCCTGCGCATCGCGAAGTTCGGCGCGGATGTCCGGCACCGTTTGCGGCGAATTCGTCGGGTTGACGATACGTCCGCTGACGATCAGGCGCTCATTGCCATTGGGCATGCGGTCACGATCGGGCTTGCGCGTGACTTCGATGATCAGCGGCCCCTCGGAAGGCGTAAGCCCCAAGCGCGCCGCTATGCCGCCGCTGCCGAGCGCGAGGAGGGCCAGCGTCGCCCCCAGCGCGACCACGGCGAAGCAGATCGCGGCCCAGGTGAGCATTCGCATGCGGTTGCGCCGAGGGCGGAACGGCGGCTCGTGGGCGAACGGGTCGGGATCATCGCCAGCTGCCGGAACAGCTTCATCGCCGAAGGTTCGAACCGATGCGGTTGCGGACGGTATCGGTGGCGGCGGAGTCTCGACAGGACTTCCGGAAACAGCGGCCATGGCGGACGAAGCAGATGCCAGGGACTCGAACGACGGCGGTTCTTCAAACCAGCTATGTTTACAGGAGGCGCAGCGTACTTGACGCCCGGATGCTCCGATCGCGGTATCCGGTACCAGATAGCGTGTCTTGCAGGCGGGGCAGGAAATTATCATCGATTATCGTCGTCCAGCAGCCTGAGCGAGCCCTTTGCAGGTCCCTAAAGCATCTCTAACCATGCCCGTCGCGCCGCTGCAAGCCTTGGCCCGACTTTACCAGAGCCGCTGCGCTGTGCCATTGCAGCGGAGAGGGGCGGGACTCTTCGGAAGGGCAGGGCTGAACCGCGATGGCGGGCATCGTGCGATTCGAAAACGTCGGTCTGCGCTATGGAACAGGCGCGGAGACCCTTTCGGACGTGAGTTTCAACCTCGCGGCCGGCTCGTTCACCTTCCTGAGCGGTCCTTCCGGTGCGGGCAAGACCTCGCTGTTAAAGCTGCTGTATCTTGCACAGCGCCCGAGCCGCGGGCTGATCCGGCTGTTCGGCGAGGATATCGTGACATTGCCGCGATCTCGCCTGCCCGCCTTTCGTCGCCGCATCGGCGTCGTCTTCCAGGATTTCCGGCTCGTGCCCTACCTGTCCGCATATGACAATGTGGCGCTACCGCTGCGCGTGGCGGGCATCGAGGAGCGCGAACTCGATACGCCGGTCCGTGAAATGCTCGAATGGGTGGGCTTGGCTGGCCGGTCGAATGCGCGGCCGGCGACGCTTTCGGGTGGGGAGCAGCAGCGCGTGGCGATCGCGCGGGCCGTCATTGGCCGGCCTGACATCCTTGTCGCCGATGAGCCGACGGGAAATGTCGATTCGGAGATGGCGGGACGGCTGCTTTATCTTTTCGATGCCCTCAATAAACTGGGCACCACGATCGTTGTGGCAACCCATGACGTGCATCTGCTCTCGCGCGTACCGCATTCACAGCTCATGCGGTTGGACCGGGGGAGGGTTTCCGATCCCACGGGGGCGCTTCGCCATCCGCCCGGCGTACCGCAGGGCGGCGCATGATGTTGGTCTGGCGATCACCGAGTCCGCGGCACGGCAATATGCTGCCTGTGAACCGGCTATCGGGACCCATGCCTTGGGTGATAGCGATCATGATGTTTCTGGTGGTGCTGACGGCGGCGGCAGGGCTCGGGCTTGGCCAGGCATCGGCGCATTTGCGCGGGGGGCTGGCAGGGCGGATCACGATTCAGATTGTCGAGGCCGATCCGTTCGAGCGCGGTCGTCAGCTGCATGCGGCGCTCAAGGAACTGCGTCGGCTGGCCGGGGTTACCCGCGCCTCGCGGGTCGAGCCCGCGAAGCTTCAAGCGCTGCTGGAACCCTGGCTTGGAACGGGGTTGGACAGTCGCGACATCCCGATGCCTGAAATGATCGATGTCGATTTGACACCCGAGGCGCGAGCCCGGCTCGATTCGCTGGCCGAAGTCGTGCGCGCCGCTGCGCCCTCAGCCAGGATCGATCAGCATGCGCAGTGGCTGGCTCCGCTCGATCAACTGCTCGCCCTGCTCAAATGGCTGGCGCTGGCGCTGGTCATTCTGATGGCCACGGCGACGGCTTTCACGGTCGTCCTTGCCGCCCGCGCCGCGCTCGACAATCATCGCGAGACGATTGCCGTGATGCATCTGCTTGGTGCTACCGACGGGCAGATCGCCCGTCTGTTCCAGCGCAAGATCGCTTTGGATTCCTTGTTTGGAGGGATGATCGGCTTTGTGGTGGCTGGTGTGATTGTGCTTTTGCTCGGGCGGCGCTTGAACAATCTGGGATCGGAGCTGGTCGGGGCGATCAGCCTTCCGGCGGGTGGCTGGCTCTTGCTGATCCTGCTGCCGCTTCTCGGAACGGCGCTGGCAGTGGCCACGGCAAGGCTGACCATCCTGGGCACGCTGGGACGCATTCTATGATCGCGCGCCTGTTCGCCATTCCGGTTCTGTTGTGGGCGATCGGCTTCGCCCTGTTCGTGGCATTGATGCCGGGTCCGGCCGATGACAGGGCCACCGATGCAATCGTCGTGCTGACCGGCGGTCCCGGGCGCATTCAGCGAGGACTTGGTCTGCTGAAGGAAGGAAAAGCACAACGCATGCTGGTGTCCGGCGTTGACCGGCGGGTGAAGCCGCACGAACTGGCGATGGAATATGATGTGCCGCGCCGATTGTTCGACCGGCAGATCGATCTGGGGATTGAGTCGGTGGACACGCGCTCAAATGCCGTGGAAGCTGCGGACTGGCTGAAACATAATGGTTTCAACACCGTGCGATTGGTGACAACCGATTGGCATATGCAGCGCGCGCGGTTTGAGCTTCGGCAGGCTGTGGGCCAGAAGGTTGTTGTTGTCGCTGACGGGGTACCAAGCGAGCCACAACTGGTGCCACTGCTTAAGGAATATAACAAATATCTACTGCGCCGGGCTTCGGCGCTGTTCGGCGTCTAACCACGCGTGGCACTGCTCCGTTCACTGCTTTTCGCCCTTGTTTTCTATCCCAGCTCGCTGGTCGCCGTCCTGGTGGCGTTGCCGGCGGCGCGGCGGAGCAGCGAAGCCGTGCGCGTGCACGCCCATCGCTGGGCGTATTTTCATCGCTGGTGCTGCCGCCATATCCTCGGCATCGAAAGCCGCATCGAAGGAACGGTCCCGAAGGGCGCCGTGCTGGTCGCGGCCAAGCATCAGTCGATGTATGAGACGATCGAGCTCATCCTGATCCTCCACGAACCGGCGGTTGTACTCAAGCGCGAGCTCGCGGATATTCCGCTGTGGGGCAAGCTCGCCCAGCGTTACGGCATGATCCCGGTAACGCGGGAGGGGAGCGCCGGCGCGCTGCGCGCCATGCTCCGGGCTGCCAGGGAAGCAATCGCACATCGGCGGCCCATCCTGATTTTTCCGGAAGGAACCCGCGTCGCGCCTGGCGAGAAACCGCCGATAAAGTCCGGCTTTGCCGGTCTCTACCGTCAGCTCAATTTACCCGTAGTGCCTTTGGCGATCGATAGCGGCCGGTTATGGCCACGCCATGGCTGGCTCAAGAGGCCGGGCGTCATCACCTTCCGCTTCGGCGAAACGATCCCGACCGGCCTGTCCCGCCCGGACGCGGAAGCGGTAGTCCACGCCGCGATCAACGCACTCGATCGGAACGCTTAATGCTTCCGCCCGAAGTCGGGCAGGGCATCGTCCTGGCCCTGCTCGATGATGCCGCGCCGAATGGCCCGGGTACGACTGAACACTTCGAACAGCGTGTCGCCGTCTCCCCAGCGGATTGCCCGCTGCATGGCGGCGAGGTCCTCGGTGAGCCGCTGGAGGATTTCGAGCACCGCATCCTTGTTGTTGAGGAAGACGTCGCGCCACATGGTGGGATCGGAGGCCGCGATGCGGGTGAAATCGCGGAAGCCACCCGCCGAATATTTGATCACCTCGCTGCGGGTCACGTCCTCAAGATCCGAGGCGGTGCCGACGATCGTGTAGGCGATCAGGTGCGGGACATGGCTGGTGACGGCGAGAACAAGATCGTGATGCCGCGGTTCCATGATCTCGACATTGGCTCCCAAAGCCTGCCAGAAGCTTTTCATCCGGAACACGGCCTGCTCAGGCGCGCCATCGGGCGGGGTCAGGATGCACCACCGACCCTTGAACAGGGTCGCGAAGCCGGCATCCGGCCCACTATGCTCGGTACCCGCCACAGGATGGCCGGGGACAATGATCGCGTTCGGCAACGCCTTGCGAAGATTTTCAATCACCGTGGTTTTTGAACTGCCGACATCGCTCAGGATCGCCTCCGGCGGCAGATCATCAGCGATCTCTGCGGCGACGCTCGCCATCGCACCCACGGGCACGCAGAGGATCACAAGGTCTGCGTCGGTCACCCCGGCTCCGGCGCTGTCGGCAATGTCGTGACAGAAACCGAGCTCTTCGGACCGTGTCCTGACGTCGGGATCCCGGTCGAATCCGGTGACTCGCACGGTTGGCATCTCGGCGCGGACGGCGCGTGCGATCGATGAGCCGATCAGCCCAAGGCCGATCACCGTAACGCGTTCAAACGGCAACATCAGCCGGCTGCTCCGCACATTTCGCGGAGGCCCGTAACGATCGCGCGCATGTCCTCATCACGGCCGATCGTTATCCGCAACCCATGCGGCAAGCCCTGCCCCGGCAGCCAGCGCACAATATACCCTCTGTCCATCAGGCCCTTATAGGCTTCTTCCGCGCTCAGCTTCCCCTCGAACAAAACCAGCGAGAAATTCGCGCGGCTGGGTACGGCGCGCAGCCCAAAATTACCAAGCGTCCCGATCTCGGCCTCGAACCGTTTCAGGCCATCGCGATTATGCATCCGGCTGCGCTCTACGAACGCGTTGTCCGCAAGCGCTGCCACCGCCGCGATCTGGCCCGCGGTGGTGACATTGAATGGCGCGCGGATCTTATGCATCGCCGCAACCACGGGTGCTGGGCCATATCCCCAGCCGATGCGTTCTGCCGCAAGTCCAAAGATCTTCGAAAAAGTTCGCGTGATCAATACATTGGGAGCTGTGCAGGCAAGCGCGAGCGCGCCATCATCCTCATCCGGATCGAGATATTCGGCATAGGCTTGATCAATCACCAGCAAACAATCTGGTGACAGTCCCGCGTGCAGACGTCCGATCTCTTGCCGGCCGCAATAGGTGCCGGTGGGGTTGTTCGGGTTGGCGATGAAGACGACGCGGGTCTTGTTGTTTACGCAGGCGAGCAGCGCGTCAATGTCGGTCGCGTAATCGGTGTCCGGTGCCTCAACCGGCATCGCGCCAACCCGCCGTGCTGCGATCGGATAGACCGAGAAACCGTATCGGACGAACAACACCTCATCGCCGACCCCCGCGAATGCGCCGGTCGCCAGGTGCAATATCTCGTCCGAACCCGTGCCGCAGATCACGCGCGCCGGATCCAAGCCGTATTTGGCGGCGATCGCCTCGCGCAGCATGGCCGCGCCCGGATCGGGATAGACGTTCAGCGAAGTCCGTCCCTCAACGAAGGCGGCGGTTACCTTATCGCTTGTGCCGAGCGGGTTTTCATTGGCGGAAAGCTTGATCAGCTTGCGGCCATCATCGCCCGATGACCGCCCCGGCACATAGGGGGAGATCGCATCGATCCAGGGCTTGGGCACGGGTCCGTTCATGGGCTGGCGCTGTATGCGCCGCGCGGAACGTTGACAAGCCGGGCATCCCGCCCCTAGCCCCACAGCCCCATGTCTGATGATCAGCGTTTCGGGCTCGCCCGCTCCATCACCCTGCCCGGTCCCTTGCGGCTGGACAGCGGCGCGCAGCTTGGCCCGATCGACATCTCCTATGAAACCTATGGCACACCGGCGGACGACGGATCGAACGCCGTTCTGATCTGCCATGCGCTGACCGGCGACCAGTTCGTCGCCTCGACCCACCCGCGAACCGGCAAGCCAGGGTGGTGGCCGCGCATGGTCGGGCCGGGCAAGCCGATCGATCCCGAGCGGCATTTCATCATCTGCGCCAACGTACTGGGCGGTTGCATGGGATCGACCGGCCCAGGCTCGATCGATCCGGCGACGGGCGAGCCTTATGCGATGCGCTTCCCGGTGATCACCATTCGCGACATGGTCCGCGCGCAGGCGATGCTGCTCGATCATCTCCAGATCGCGACGCTCGCCGCCGTGATCGGTGGGTCGATGGGTGGCATGCAGGTGCTCGAATGGGCGGCAACATACCCCGAGCGGGTGCGGTCGGCGGTGATCATCGCCGCTGCCGCGCGCCATTCGGCCCAGAACATCGCCTTCCACGAAGTTGGCCGGCAGGCGATCATGGCCGATCCGAGCTGGCGCAATGGCGCCTATTATGCCGACAATGTCGTGCCGAGCGCCGGCTTGGCGGTCGCGCGGATGGCGGCGCACATCACCTATTTGTCCGAGGCGGGGCTGACCGAGAAATTCGGGCGGCGCCTGCAGGCGCGGCCGGAAAATCCTTATGGGGCGAAGAGCTTCGGCTTCGACGCCGATTTCCAGGTCGAGAGCTATCTGCGCCACCAGGGCATCAGCTTCGTCGACCGTTTCGATGCGAACAGCTATCTCTACATCACCCGCGCGATGGACTATTTCGATCTCGCCGAGGAGCATGGTGGCCTGCTGGCCAATGCCTTCGCTGGCAGCCCGACTCGCTTCTGCCTCGTCTCGTTTGACAGCGATTGGCTCTATCCGACCTCGGAGACCCGCGAGATCGTCCATGCGCTGAATGCCGCCGGCGCCGCGGTGAGCTTTGTCGAGCTGTCCTCGCCCTTCGGTCATGACGCCTTCCTCCTCGACGTCCCCGAACTTAACCGCGTCGTCGACGGCTTCCTGCGGGCGGTGGTATGACCAACGGCCTGCGTCCCGATCTCGCGATCATCGCCAACAATGTCGCTACAGGCTCGCGCGTGCTCGATATCGGCTGCGGCGACGGAGCGCTGATGGCCGAGCTGCGCGACCGCAAGCAGGTGGACGCGCGCGGGCTGGAAATTGATCCGGCCAATGTGTCGCTTGCGGTCCGGCGGGGCCTGTCAGTGGTGCAAGGGGACGCCGATGCCGATCTGTCCCATTATCCTGATGACGCTTTCGATTATGCAATTCTCAGCCAGACGCTCCAGACCACGCGCGCACCCGATCGCGTGCTGGACGAGCTGCTGCGCATCGGTCGCCATGCTTTCGTCTCCTTCCCCAATTTCGCTTATTGGAAGGTGCGTTGGGCGCTGATGTGGGGCGGCCGCATGCCGGTGACGGCGGCACTGCCCGTAAGCTGGTATGAGACCGAGAATATTCACCAGCTTACCGTGGACGATTTTCGAGCCTTTGTTGCCGAACGCGGGGTTACGGTTGAAAATGCCTGGTTCCTTTCGGGCAATGCGCGCCCGATCTCGCCCGCCGCCGCAAATCTTCGCGCCGAACACGCGGTCTTCCTGCTGCGGAGATAGAATGCAGGCTTGTGTCCGTTAACGGACACGCGCAACACATCCGCAAGAATAAGGTCGCACAGCCAAGTCAATTTTCGGCGGAGGACCTTATGACCAAATTGGCAGTTGTTCTTAGCGGTGGTGGCGCGAAGGGTGCGTTTCAGGTCGGCGTGCTCGACGCGCTCATGAACAAGCATGGCGTGAAACCTGCGATCGTTGTCGGAACGTCAACGGGCGCGATCCAGGCGCTGGGGGTAGCCCAGAACGATATCGCCGGGTTGATGGCGGTCTGGAACGGCATCAAGGGCAATAGCGACATCTATAAGGAACGGGCAGGCGTGCTGAGCGCGTTTCTCGGCGAGAAGGCGATGTATGACGCCTCGCCCCTGCGCAAGCTGCTCAAGAAATTCTACGATCCCGCCAAGCTCGCGGCCTCGAATGTCCAGCTCCGGCTCGCGGTGGTGAGCCTGCAATCGGGGCAATTGCGGACGATCGACCAGACCGTCGGCAACATTGACAGCTGGGTTTATGCGAGCTGTGCGATGCCGGTGTTCTTCGATCCGCTCCAGACCACGGACAAGCAACAGTGGGTCGATGGGGGCGTGCGCGACGTGACTCCGCTTGGCGCCGCACTGGAGCTCAATCCCTCCGGCGTGCTGGTGATCCGGGCATCGCCGGCCAACAAGGGCGGGACTGCGGGCTTCCGCAACGGCATGATCCCGATCGGCTTGCGGGCGGTCGATATCCTGCAATCGGAAGTGTCACGCAATGACCTGCAAAACACCTCGCTGATCAACGACATGCTGGCGGCTCGCGACCAGATGTTCACCGCGCTGGAGGCGCAGGGCATTTCCGGATCGGCGGCGAATACCCTGCTCCAGCCCTTCGACAAGCAGCTTTCCAAATATCGCTTCGCGCAGATTCGCGTGATCGAGCCGGAACAATCCTATTCCGACACGCTGGAATTCGATCCGGCCAAGATCAAGACGGCGATCGAGGCGGGCCGTCTGGCGGTGGACCAGAACTGGGCGACCATCCAGCCGCTATTAAACTGATCAGATCGCGGCGAGCGCCTGATCGAAATCAGCGATGAGATCGTCCGCATCCTCGATTCCGATCGAGATACGGACGAGATTGTCGCGGATGCCGAGCGCTTCCTTGCGCGCGGCGGGCACGGACAGATGAGTCATGCCGGCGGGATGACTTGCGAGCGTCTCGGTTCCTCCCAGACTCACGGCCAGCTTTGCGATCTTGAGCGCATCGAGAAAGGCGAATGCCTCGCGTTCTCCGCCCTTGAGATAGAGTGAGAAGGTCGATCCGGCGCCCGTGCAGTGGCGCTGGTAAATATCGGCCTGGCCGCCGCCCTCTTCCAGGAAACCCAGATAGCCGACATGCTCGACCTTGGAATGATTCCGTAACGAGGCACAAACCTTGGCCGCATTCTCGCCCGCCCTGCTCATCCGGAGCTCAAGCGTTTCAAGGCTTCGAAGCAGCATCCATGCCGAATGCGGATCAGTGATCGTGCCGATCGTGTTGCGCATCGCGCGCACCGGATCGAGCGCGGCCTTCGATCCCACCGCACCACCTGCGACCAGATCGGAATGCCCGCCCGCATATTTGGTGAGGCTGTAGATCACCAGGTCCGCGCCATGCCGGAGCGGCTTCTGCCACAGCGGGCCGAGGAAGGTGTTGTCGATCACGATCAGCGGACGTTCCGCGCCGAAAATCGCCTCGCTGCTCGCGCGCACGGCCTCGACGTCGACGAGCGCATTGGTGGGATTGGCGGGGCTTTCCAGATAGATCAGCGGAACCCGGCCGATGCGGGCGCGGCTCAGGATCTGATCGATCTCAGCGCGGGAAGCGCCCGCCGGAAAATCGATCCAGTGCACGCCGAAGCGCCCGAGAACCTTGGCGATCAGCGTTTCAGTCGCCGCATAAAGCGGGGCCGAATGGACGATCGTGTCGCCGGGCCGCACATTGGCGAGCAGGACCGTGGCGATCGCCGACATGCCGGACGAGAAAGTCAGCGCGTCCTCGGCATCCTCCCAGATCGCAAGCCGGTCCTCGAGGATTTCCTGATCCGGGCCGTTGAAGCGCGAATAGACCAATCCGTCCGCGCCGCCCGGCCTAAGCCCGGTCACTCCCTCGAAATGCCTCTTACCGGCAGCCGCGCTTTCGAAGACGAACGTGGAGGTTAGGAAGATTGGCGGTTTCAGCGCGCCTTCCGACAGCGCCGGATCATAGCCATAGCCCATCATCAGGGTTGAAGGTTGCAGCCTTCGACCGCCGATCTCCAGAACCTCCGGTTTCGGGCGGCGCCGGGGGCTGACGCCCGTCAGGTCTGCCTCGTTTTCGTCCGCTTCGTTCATGCCAGCCTCGTGGCGTAAACATGTGGATCGTGAAAACGTTCAGCGGAGTGAATCATCCAGCAATTTTTTCGCTTTCTCGCCACTCCAGTCCATCGCGCCGAAGACGCGCCATTTCTCGTTGCCGGCGGCATCGTAGAACACCGTGGTCGGCAGCGTTTCGGAATGAAGCGCGAGCGGCAGGACGTTGTCCTTGTCCAGATAAGGCTGGAGCCTCTTGAATTTGGCCTTGGCGAAATAGGGATCGACAGCGCGCTTACCCGCCATATCCTGGCTGACCACGATCACCTCGAGCCTGTCTTTTTCGCGCTCGGCGAGTTGATCGAGCATCGGCATCTCGGCGATACAGGGCGCACACCATGTCGCCCATAGATTGACCAGCAGCGGCTTGCCCCGGAACTTGGTGAGCGTCGCCGGGCCGCCGTCCGGACCGAGGAACGGCATCGCCGGGGCCTCGGAGCCACGCTTCGAGAGATCGACCTTGCCCATCTCCGCGCCGATAGGCAAATCTTGCCCCTGATCGCCCGATTGCCTATCGCACGCCGTGAGCGCGAGGACCGGGAGCAGAATCATCACCAACCGCACGGATAACTCCAACAGCATGTGGGGCGGCCGCTTCGCGGAGGGGCCGGCAGCGGTGATGCGCGAGATCAACGCCTCGATTCCCTTCGACAAGCGGCTATGGCGTCAGGATATCGCGGGATCGATCGCCCATGTCCAGATGCTCGCGAAACAGGGCATCGTTACGGTGGAGGATGCCGTTTCGATCGAGGACGGCCTGCGGGCGATCGAAAACGGCTATGCCGCCGACGGCGTTCCCGAAGATCTCGATCTTGAAGACATTCATATGGCGACCGAAAGCCGGCTCGCGGACGCGATCGGCCCGGCAGCGGGGCGGTTGCATACGGCGCGGTCGCGCAACGATCAGGTGGCCACCGATTTTCGCCTGTGGGTACGCGATGCGATCGATGAGGTCGGCACCGCGCTCAAGGCGCTGCAGATCGCGCTCGTGACTCGCGCCGACGAGCATGCCGCAAGCGTCATGCCGGGCTTCACCCATTTGCAGGTCGCGCAGCCTGTTACGCTCGGCCATCATCTGATGGCTTATTACGAGATGTTCCGGCGCGATCGTAGCCGCTTTGCCGACGCGCGGCAGCGGATGAACGAATCGCCGCTGGGATCGGCGGCGCTGGCCGGCACGGGATTTCCGATCGACCGGCGTGCAACCGCGAGCGCGCTCGGCTTCGACAAGCCGACCGACAACAGCCTCGATGCAGTGTCGGACCGCGATTTCGCACTCGATTATCTGATGGCGGCGGCGCAGGCGAGCCTGCACCTTTCGCGGCTGGCCGAGGAGTTCATCATTTGGGCCTCGCAGCCTTATGGGTTCGTGCAGTTGCCCGACAGCTTCTCGACCGGCTCGTCAATCATGCCGCAGAAGCGCAATCCCGACGCGGCCGAGCTGGTGCGCGGCCATTGTGGTCGGATCATCGGCGCGATGACCAGTCTTGTGATCACCATGAAAGGTCTGCCGCTCGCTTATTCGAAGGATATGCAGGACGACAAGCCGCCGGTGTTCGAGGCGCATGACCTGCTTGGCCTGTCGATCGCGGCGATGACGGGGATGGTCGAAAGCGTGACCTTCGTGGCGCCGCGCATGCGCGCCGTGGCGGAACAGGGCTATTCGACCGCGACCGACCTTGCCGACTGGCTGGTGCGGGTCGCCGACATTCCGTTCCGCGAGGCGCATCACATTACCGGCCTGGTCGTCCGGCTCGCGGAGCGGAGCGGCACTCCGCTCGATCTGCTATCGCTGGAGAGGCTTAAGGAAATCGACGAGCGGATCGATGGGCGGGTGTTCAACGCGCTTTCGGTAGACAGTTCGGTCGCGAGCCGTACCAGCCACGGCGGCACCGCCCCGGAACAGGTGCGCGCCCGGATTGCCGAGGCTCGCGCCGCCCTGGAGATCAACTGATGAAGCGGCTCGCGATCATTCTGCTCATCGGCTTGGCGGGTTGCGGCAAGCAGGAGGCGCTGAAGCCGGCATCTGGCCATAGCCTCCCGCCAAAGCCTGCCATGGCCAAGGACACGCCCACCACCGACGAACTGCTGACACCGGGGCCGGAAGCACGGCCCGAGCGCAGCACCGAGCAGAGCCAGGTCCGCCGGTCCCAGGAACGGCGCGACGACCCGTTCGACCTGCCGCCTTCCAGATAGACGGAACCCATGGACCATTTCGAAATCAGGAACGGCGAGATGTACGCCGAGGACGTGCCGCTGGCGAAGATCGCCGCCGAGGCTGGCACGCCTGCTTATGTTTATGCCACCGCGACGATCGAGCGGCATGCCCGCGTGTTCAGCGAAGCAGTCGCGCCGCTCGGCGAGGTGCTGGTCGCCTTCGCGGTCAAGGCCAACCCCAACGCCGCCGTGCTTGCGACGCTGGCCCGCATGGGGCTGGGCGCTGATGTTGTCTCCGGCGGGGAACTGGCCCGCGCGCTTGCGGCAGGTGTGCCGGCGAAGCACATCGTCTTCTCCGGCGTCGGCAAGACCGCGCAGGAGATGATCCAGGCGCTCGATGCCGGGATCGGCCAGTTCAACGTCGAATCGGAGCCCGAGGCCGAATTGCTGTCCCAGGTCTGCCGCCAGCGTGGGCAGACGGCGAAGATCGCCTTCCGGATCAATCCCGACGTCGATGCCGGAACGCACGCCAAGATCTCGACCGGCAAGTCGGAGAACAAGTTCGGCATCGCCTATGACCGCGCCGCAGCAGCCTATGCGATGGCAAGGGAGCTGCCGGGGCTGAGCGCCACCGGCATCGCGGTCCATATCGGCAGCCAGCTGACCGACCTCAAGCCGCTTGAGGCGGCGTTCGGACGGATCGGAACCCTGATCGGCGAACTCCGTGCGCAGGGCCATGACATCAAGGTCGCCGATCTCGGCGGCGGGCTTGGTATTCCTTACGACCGCACCCTGCCGACACCGCCGACCCCGGCGGACTATGGCGCAATGACGGCGCGGGTAACGAGGGATTGGGGTACCCGCTTCATCTTCGAGCCCGGCCGGCTGATTGTCGGCAATGCAGGCGTGCTACTGACCCGCGTCATCCGGATCAAGCAGGGCGCCGGTAACCCGTTCGTGATCGTCGATGCCGCGATGAACGATCTGATGCGGCCGAGCCTTTACGATGCCTGGCACGATATCCGCGCGGTGAAGCCGCGTGACGCGCGCATGACCGCCAATGTGGTCGGCCCGGTGTGTGAAAGCGGCGATACCTTCGCCATGGGGCGCGACATGGATGCGGTCGAGGCGGGCGACCTCGTCGCCTTCATGACCGCCGGCGCCTATGGCGCCACCATGGCTTCAACCTACAATAGTCGGCCGCTGACCGCCGAGGTGATGGTCTCGGGCGATCGCTGGGCGGTCGTGCGTCAGCGCCCCACGATCGAGGCGCTGATCGCGGCGGATCATCTGCCGGAATGGTTTTGATCAATCTCCCAGCGAGAGCTTCGCGAACAGGGTGAAGCTCTTCGGCGATGACTCGTAAGCGAATTTGGCGCGATCCGGCACGGCGTAAAGGCTGGCCGAGCCGCCCAATGCGAGGTTGATCGTGTCACTAAGCGGCAGGCGATAGGCATAACCGCCGGTAAACTTGGCGACGCGGAGCGGCAGGCTGTGGAGTGGCGACGGATCGTCAAACAACTCATCATTCTTGACCACTTCGACCCGGCCGAACAGGTTGTGTCGATTGGTGGGTGTATAGTTGGCTTCTGCCAGCCAGGCGTCGAGCACCGGGCCGGGCAGACGATCCTTGCGGGACCAGGCAACGGTCGCGGCGACGCGCGGGCTTGCATAGCTGAGCGAAGCGGTCAGGCGGCCCTCGTCTTCACCGGGATGCAATGCTTCCGGACTGTTGAGATGCCCATAGCTCACTTGCGCTGCCCAATTGGCGGTGGGTGACCAGCTTGCCCGCACGCTCCAGGAATCGAGTTTCGGGGTTTCGATATCCCAGCGTCTCTCGTCCGGCTCGCGACCGCGAAATGCGGACGCTTCAAGCTGGTACTGCTTGGCCGTGATCCCGGCAGTGACGACGCCGAAGGTGATGTGGGTCGAATCGAACCAGTGATGGGTGATCGGCGCATCCGGATTATAGCGTGAGGAACCGCGATGCATGAACGCGGAGGGACCGAGCGCCGGCTCCGCGACCGGACCGCCATAGAGAAACAGGCTTGTTTCGTCGGCGACCTCGACATCGAGACGGGCAGATAATTCCATAAAGAAATCATGTGGATGCTGGCGATCAACTAATGGCTGCCCACCCGCCGTCTCGCCGGTCGCGAATAGATTGGGATAGCCGCGATCACCCATCAACGGATCGAGGCTGACCATGGAGCGTAACTGAAGCCGGGTGCCATTGCCCAGCGGACCGGATGCCGAGCATCCCCATCGACTGCACGAACGCCTTGTCATCGCCGCGTGGGCCGCCCTGATCGCTATAAACGCCCCAGGCATAGCCGTGCGCCATCACCATCCAGTCGCCTGCCGGAATGTGCAGCCCGGACATCGTTCCTTGTATGCCGGGCAGTCGCGAGGTGCCGGAGCCGCTGGACCAGAAGGATGGCTGTGCGGCCATGTCATGACCTTCGTGATCCATGCCTTCCATGCCGGACATGGCGTGATCCATATGCGCCGGCTCCGCCTGAGCCGCGCACGCATATAGAGCAGCGGCCATTGCCGCCGCTGTCTTCAGAAGCTTCATTGTCGATTCCTTTTGCCGAAAAGTTGAGTGCTCAACCCTCGGTGCGAGGAGGTGGTGGGTCGATAGCAGCGACTCTATCCGCCAGCGGCCATGACGGCCGCACAATGTGTGAAATAGACGGAATGAGCAGCGGTGCGGGGAATTCGAACCTGGCGGCAGGCACCGCACAACCCAGGCAGATATGCTGGGACTGCCGATCGACCGGAACATCATGTTCCCCCGCCATCCCATGATCCTCCATAGCCGCATGGCGATCATGGTTCATCGTCGCCATGACCGGCGTCATCGGCAAGGCGATGCAAAGGGCGACAAGCAATGCCAGAATCCGGCGCATGCCACGAAAATAGGGGGCGCCTTGCCGCTTGGCAATCGCGTGTCGCCGAGCGACAAGGGGCCATGCACAGCCTGCCGGTCTTCCTGAAGCTGAACGATCGCCCAGTGATCGTGATTGGTAAAGGCGAGGCAGCCGAGTCCAAGCGGCGACTGCTCGAACGGGCTGGTGCGCGGGTCGTCGGTGAGGACGACGCAAGCCAACTGGCGATCGTTGCAATCGAGGAAGCGGAGGAAGCCGGGCGGGCAGTCGCAAGGCTGAAAGCGCGGGGCATATTGGTCAACGCGACCGACCGGCCTTCCCTCTGCGATTTCACCCTGCCGGCGATCGTCGATCGCGAGCCGGTGCTGGTGGCGATCGGCACAGGCGGCGCGTCGGCGGGTCTCGCCAAGGCATTGCGGATCGCGATCGAGGCCATGCTGCCGGCGACGCTCGGCGGGCTGGCCAAGGCCCTCTTCGATATGCGGGGCAAAATCCGAGCGCGCTGGCCCGGCGCGGGGGACCGCCGCCACGCGCTCGACGTTGCTTTGGCACAGGGTGGGCCGCTTGATCCCTTGTCGGGCGCGGATGGTGATGCGGTTGCGCGCTGGATCGTGCAAGCAGGCAATGCGCCACCTCGCGCGTTTGAAACCATCACCCTAAGTTCAGCCGATCCGGACGACCTCACCTTGCGCGAGGCACGCTGGCTTGGACGCGCCGACCGCATCTTTCATCAACCCGACATCCCGGCCACGATATTGCAACGCGCACGGGCGGATGCAGCGCGACATGCCAGCGCAACGCCTCCCGAAACGGATGAACCGGGTTTGACCCTGTGGCTCAGGTGGAGCGCATGAAGCGGCACTGGCAATTGACTCGCACGATCGACGGCAGGGTGATCGAGGCCGCACAAGCCGAGAATGGCTGCTTCACCTGGATCCATCTTGACGGCAAGAGTAGCGGTGCGCTCCGCTGGCTGCGCGAGGAAAGCGGCGTACCGGAGCACGCCGTGCGCGCACTGTCGGCGACGGAGACGCGCCCGCGGATCGAACAATTCGATAACGGTGCCTTGATCAACCTGCGCGGCCTCGGCGCGATCCCCGATGACGATCTCGATGAACTGGTCTCGATCCGCATGTGGGCGACCACCGGCAAGGTCGTCTCGATCAGTTTCCGTACCCTGCTCGGCATCGACCGCGTCGAGGAGCAGATGCTGGAGGGTCGCCTCAAAGACCCCGGCGACCTGATCACCTCGCTCTCCATGCAAATCACCGATCGTCTCGATCCGCACATCGCCGAGCTGGGTGATGCGATCGACGAATGCGAGGCCGATCTCAACCCGGCGCGGGCCTGGGCAATGCGCCGGACGATTGGACATGTGCGCTCGCAGGCAATCGGCTATCGGCGATTCGTGGCGCCGCAGCGGCAGGCGCTCGAACGGCTTTCACTGATTAGCTGTCAGTGGATGGACGATGACGACCGGTTCCACATCCGCGAAGCCGCCGACCGCTTCGCCCGCATGGCCGAGGAACTGGAAGCGATCCGTGAGCGATCCGCGCTGCTGCACGAGCAACTCACCGACCTACGGTCGGAAATGATCGAAACGCGCGCTCTGCTGATTTCAATCGTCGCGCTGATTTTTCTGCCGCTCACCTTCGTCACCGGGCTGCTGGGAATGAACGTGGAAGGCATCCCATATGCCCATGAGCCTTGGGCATTTTGGGGCGTGGTGATTTTCTGCGTGGTGATCGCCGCCGGGATTTCAGTCTATTTCATCCGCGCGCGATGGTCGCGGCATTAGCGCTAACCCGAATTCCTGAGCGCCGTTGCAATCGCGTTGATCGAAAGCTGGATGCCCTCTCCGACGCGGGGATCATCCTCGCCCGCGCGGTAGCGTTTGAGCAGCTCGACCTGGAGCAGGTTGAGCGGCTCGATATAGGGCAGGCGCAGGCGGATCGAAGTATCGAGCGCGGGTTGCTTTTCGAGCAGGCGGGTCTGGCGGGTAACCGACAGGAAGGCATCGTGGGTCGCCTGCCAGTCCTCCCGAATGCGGCTGAAATAGACATCGCCCATCGCGCGATCCTCGACCAATGCGGCATAGCGGGCAGCGATCGTCATGTCGGATTTGGCGAGCACCATTTCCATATTGGCGAGCGTCGCCTGGAAGAAGGGCCAGGATTCGGCCATCTCCCGGAGCAGGCCCTTATCCTTGAACGCCTTGAGCGCCTGGCCCACGCCATACCAGCCCGGCAGCATCACGCGGGCCTGGGCCCAGCTGAACACCCAGGGGATCGCGCGCAGGTCCTCGATCTTGTTGCTCTTGGTGCGGCTGGCAGGGCGTGACCCGATCTTCAAGCCGGAAATTTCGGCGATCGGTGTCATCTGGCGGAAAAAGATGCGGAAGCTGTCATCGCCATAGACAAGGCCGCGATAAGCCTCGAAGGCGGTCGCGGACAGCAGGTCCATCGCTGCCGCGAAGCGCTTGCGCTCGCCATCCGGAATGGCGGGTCCGTCGAGGCTGGCAAGCAAGGTTGCCGAAGCCATCGCCTCAAGATTGGCGATCGCGCTTTCGGGCGTTCCATATTTGGCAGCGATCACCTCACCCTGTTCAGTGATGCGGATACGGCCCTGCACCGTACCGGCGGGCTGGGCGAGGATCGCCTGGAAGCTTGATCCGCCGCCGCGCCCCACTGCTCCACCCCGCCCATGGAAGAGCTGCATGCCGACTCCCGCGTCGCCGAACACTTTGGCAAGCTGCGCGCTGTCGCGATGCAGGCTCCACACCGAAGTGAGATAACCGCCGTCCTTGTTGCTGTCGGAATAGCCGACCATCACCTCCTGATAGCCGCGCGCCTTCGCGATCCCGGCAATCCCCTCAAGCGCGAACCATGCGCGCATGATCTCGGGCGCGCTTTCCAGATCGCCGATGGTCTCGAACAGCGGCACCACCATGATGCCCGCCTGCGGTGGAGCGCCGGGACGGTAGAGCCCAGCCTCCTTGAGCAGGATATGCACCTCCAGCATGTCCGAAATGCTGTTGCACTTGGAGATGATGTAGGTCGTGATCGCCTGCGGGCCGTAGCGGATGTGGGCCTCCGCCGCCGCCTTGACGATCGCCAGTTCGGATGCGGTTTCATCGCCATAATCGGCAAAGGGAGTGCTCAGAGGACGAGGCGTCGCCAGCTCGCGGAGCAGCAGGGCGGCGCGTGCCTCTTCATCGAGCGCCATGTAATCCGGTTCGACGCCGGCGGTGGCCAGCAGCTCCGCCACCACCCGCTCATGGACGTCGGCGTTCTGGCGCAGGTCGAGCGTGGCGAGATGGAAGCCGAAGGTTTCGACCGCGCGGATCAGCCGGCCAAGCGCGCCGCCCGTCGCCATCATGCCCGCACCGTCCTTCTGGAGTGAATGGGCGATCGCGACGAGATCGGTCCGCAGCACCTGCGGGTCGGTATAGGGATCGGCGGCCTGGCGGGGCGGGCGAGGCGGTTCCTTGCCGGTGAGCACCCGGAAGGTCGCGGCGAGGCGAGCATAGATGCCGGTGATCGCCCGGCGATACGGTTCGTCGGCGCGCGCCGCGCCGGTATCGTGGCTGGCGGCGGCGAGCGCATCGACCTCCTCGGTGGCGGTGGCATGCTCGGTCGAGATCGAAAGCTCGGCGCCAAGCTCGTGCAGCTTGTCGAGATAATGGGTGATCACGATTTCGGCGGCGCGGCCCAGCGCCAGCTTGAGCGACGCGGCGGTGACATAAGGGTTGCCGTCGCGATCCCCGCCGATCCAGCTGCCCGGCCGCAGGAAGCTTTTCGGGCGCTGCCCCAAAGCGCGTTCCCAGCGGGCGTAGAGCGCGGGGAGGACCGGGAGGAAAATCTCCCGCAGATAGGAGAGCGCGGTCTCGACCTCATCGGCGACATAGAGGCGTTCGCGCCGTAGCGGCCGGGTCTGCCACAGCAGGGCGATCTGGCGGGTGAGCGCATCCTCGATCAGATCGCCGCCCGGCGTTTCGGTTCGCCCCTCGTCGCGCAGCAGCATCAACGCGGCGATATGGTTGCGGTGATCGATCATGCTCTTGCGGCGCACCTCGGTCGGATGCGCGGTCAAGACCGGCGCGACCAGCCCATGCTCCAGCAGCGCCATCACCTTGTCCGTCTCTATGCCCTCGGCGCGCAGACGATCCAGCGCTGCGGCAACATCGGCCCCCGGCTCGGCGGCGACGCCCTGCCGGTCCTCGGCAAGGTTCGCCAGCATCGAAAACAGCATGAAGCTCTGAACGAAAGCGAGCATGTCGTCGAGGCTCAGGCTGTCGAGACCCGGATCGATCTCATCCGCGCCCACCAGCCCGCGATGCCGGTCGACCGAGGCCGAGCGGATATATTCGATCCGCCGGAACAGCTGATCGCCGCCATAGGCGCGGATCACGTCGCCCAGCAGCCTGCCGAGATAGCGGATGTCGGGATTTTGTGTGATCGGAGCGGAAGCAGCCATGACGCCATGCTGCGTCGCAACACGAGTCAAGTCAATGCGTCCTGTCTGACCTCGGCACAGTTGCGCTGCGCAACTACGATGCTCGTATCAAGCCTCCAGTTCGACGTCCCAATAGAGCCAGTCACGCCAGCTATCGTGGAGATAGTTGGGCGGGAAGCGGCGGCCATGATCCTGGAGCTGCCAGCTCGTCGGACGCGTCGGTTGGAGCGCCAGCGTCATACGCGCCTGGCGCGGGGTGCGTCCGCCCTTGCGGAGGTTGCAGGGCGCGCAGGCGGCGACAACATTATCCCATGTCGTCCGCCCGCCTTGCGCGCGGGGGGTGACATGATCGAAGGTCAGGTCGCGCGTATCGCCGCAATATTGACAGGAAAAGCAATCGCGCAGGAATAGGTTGAACCTGGTGAACGCGGGATATTGCGAGGGGCGGACAAACTGCTTGAGTGCGATCACCGACGGCAGCTTCATCGTCACGTTCGGGCTGTGTATCTCGCGCTGATAATGCTCGACGATGTCGACGCGATCGAGGAACACGGCCTTGATCGCCGTCTGCCAAGGCCACAGGCTCAGCGGATAATAGCTGAGCGGCGTATAATCGGCGTTGAGCACGAGCGCAGGACAACTATCGGGATGCCGGATCAGATCGGGATGATACATAAAGGACAACGACCCCTTTGCTGCCGAAGCGCTAGCAGGCCGCCATCATCCCGTCGCACTCGGGGCAAGAAGCCGACCGGCTCCCGTCTCCGTTGCCGACGCTCCTTCACCGAGTTGCGTGACGCCGTCATGACAGCACGGCCCGCGACTCGCCGTCAAGAGCCAGTTTCATGATATCCACAACCACGCGGTTCGCGCCCAGCCCGACCGGACGGCTGCATCTCGGCCATGCCTATTCCGCGATGCTGGCGCATGATTTCGCGCGGGAACGGGGTGGTGCTTTCCTGCTGCGGATCGAGGATATCGATACCCGCCGCTGTCGCGAGGAATATGTGAGCGGCATCAAGGAGGATCTGGATTGGCTCGGACTTCACTGGGACGGGTCGGTGATCCGTCAATCGGAGCGGCTGCCGCTTTACGCGGAAGCACTGGAGCGGTTGCGCGCCATGGGGTTGCTCTATCCCTGCTTTTGCACCCGGCGGGACATCGCGGCGAGCGCGTCCGCGCCCCACGGTCCGGAAGGGCCGGTCTATCCGGGCATATGCCGGGGCCTGGGCGAGGAGGAGCGCCAGCGGCGGATGGCCGTCGAGGCACATTGCTGGCGGATCGACATGGCCAAGGCGGCAAAGAAGGCGGGGCGGCTGACCTGGCAGGACAGCATCGCCGGCGAGATCGTGGCCGATCCCATGAGCCATGGCGATGTCGTGCTCGCGCGTAAGGATGCGCCGGTGGCCTATCATCTGGCGGCGACCCTGGACGATGCCGCGCAGGGCGTCACCGATATCGTGCGCGGGCAGGATCTGTTCGATGCGACCCATGTCCATCGGCTGTTGCAGGCATTGCTCGATCTGCCGACGCCGCGCTATCATCATCATCGCCTGCTCACCGACGCCGCCGGACGAAGGCTCGCGAAGCGCGACGGTGCGTCTACCCTTGCGGCGTTGCGTGCCGGAGGGGTTGAGGCGAAAGCATTGTTGGCAAAGCTTCGGGACGGAAAGACAGCTGTTGGCAGCAAGTCGCACTAGGCTTACACACCGGCGCGATGCAGACCATTCTCCTCATCCTGCTGATCCTCGCGATGGCGGCAACGGTGTTCGCCTTGATCCGCGGCATCGTGCAGTTCCTCAAGACCAGCACCGAGGATCTGCAAGGCTCCGGCCCAAGCCAATCGGGCATCAAGCAGAACAAGGCGATGCGGATGCGCATCTTCTTTCAGGCGATCGCAATCCTGATCGTCATCCTGATCCTCATGCTGGCCAGCGGACGGAATTGACGGGGCGGCTTTGGTCAAGCTGACGAAGATTTACACCCGCACAGGGGACAAGGGCGAAACCGGGCTGGTCGATGGCTCACGGCTGCTGAAATCGGCGTCGCGGATGCAGGCAATCGGCGATGTCGATGAGGCCAATTCGGCGATCGGGCTGGCGTTGACCCGAATCGACGATGCCGAGGCCAAGGCGATGCTGGGTCGCATCCAGAACGAGCTGTTCGATCTGGGGGCCGATATCGCCACGCCGGGCGAGGATTTCGCGCCATCGGATATGATGCTGCGGATTGTGCCGGAACAGCCAGCCCGTCTTGAAAGCGAGATCGACGCGATGAACGCAACGCTCGGCCCGCTGACCAGCTTCATTCTGCCGGGAGGCGAACCTGGCGCGGCGGCGCTGCATCTTGCCCGTGCGACAGTGCGCCGAGCCGAGCGCGCGCTGGTCAAGACTGCGAGCGAGGTTGCGATCAATCCGTTGGCGCTGACCTATCTCAACCGATTATCGGATCATCTTTTTGTGCTCTGTCGCCATCTCAATGCCAATGGCTCGGGAGACGTGCTCTGGAAACCGGGCGCGACACGAGAAGACTAGGCTGCAACAAAATCGCTGCACGGACTGTTTAGGGGACCACAGCCATGCCGATGCCCGCCGTGACCGATCTGCCAGCATCCCAGCCCGCCGACGGGCTGGCCGAGCGCTATGCCACCATCCGGAGCCTGAGCGAGGCGATCACGGCTCCGCTCTCCGATGCCGATGCCACCGTCCAGCCGATGGACGATGCGTCACCGGCCAAATGGCATCTCGCGCACACGACATGGTTCTTCGAGACGTTCGTGCTGCGTGATCATGTGCCCGGTCACCGCCCGTTCGACGACCGTTTCGCTTATCTGTTCAACAGCTATTACGAAGCGGAAGGCCCCCGTCACGCGCGGCCGCGCCGTGGCATGCTGACGCGGCCGTCGCTGGGAACGGTGCTGGCATGGCGGCACTATGTGGATGCAGCGATGGCGGCGGCACTGCCCGGCTTGCCGCAGACGGCGCTTGGCCTGATCGAGCTCGGCCTCGCGCATGAACAGCAACACCAGGAACTGATGTTGACCGACCTGCTGGCGTTGTTCGCCGAGAACCCGCTGCTGCCCGCGATGTGGGAGCAGGGCAGCCAAGAAAGCGGAGAGGCGCCCCCCCTGCGATGGATCGAGGGCCGCCACGGCATCGTCGAGATCGGCCATCCTCCGGATGGGGGATTTGCGTTCGACTGCGAAGGACCGCGCCATCCGGTGCTGCTGCATCGCCATGCGCTCGCCAATCGGCCGGTGACCAATGGCGAATGGTTGGCGTTCGTCGGCGACGGCGCCTACCGGCGGCCCGAGCTTTGGCTTTCCGACGGATGGAGCTGGGTTCAATCGAACCAGGTCCAAGCGCCACTCTATTGGCGATATGAGGACGGCTGGCACGATTTCGGCCTGGACGGACTCCAGCCGGTCGCGCAGTCGGCCCCGGTCACGCATATCAGCTTTTACGAAGCGGATGCCTATGCCCGCTGGGCAGGCGCCCGGTTGCCGACCGAGGCCGAATGGGAAAGCGCCACCACAGGACTCGATCCGCATTCGGGCAATCAATTGCGATCGGCCGGACCAGTACGGCCCCGGGTGGCGCAACAGGGGGACGGGCTGCTTCAGATGTTCGGCGATGTCTGGGAATGGACCGGCAGCGCCTATCTTGCCTACCCCGGCTTCCGGCCCGCCGAAGGCGCTGTCGGCGAATATAATGGCAAGTTCATGTCGGGCCAGCAGGTGCTGCGCGGCGGAAGCTGCGCGACGCCGCACGGCCACCTGCGCGCGTCCTACCGAAACTTCTTCTATCCGCATCAGCGCTGGCAGTTCACCGGCCTGCGTCTCGCCAAGGATCTGTGACCATGTTGCTTGACCTCGATCGTCCACGGTCATTCGTCGATGCCGCGTTCCGGACGGACGTGCTGCAAGGGTTGGCCGCGAGACCGCGCGCGATTCCCGCCCGGTGGTTCTATGACACCGCCGGATCGGCGCTGTTCGAGGAGATCACCCGCCTTCCCGAATATTATCCGACCCGCACCGAGACCGCGCTGCTGCGCACGCATGGCCCCGATATCGCGCACCTTGCCGGGCGCGGGCGAGCGGTAATCGAGCTTGGTTCCGGATCTTCGGCCAAGACGCCCTGGCTGCTCGATGCGATTGAGCCAGCCGCCTATGTGCCGATCGATATCTCGGGAGAGTTCCTGCGGAAATCTGCAGCGAGCCTTGCCGAGCGCTTCCCGAACCTTCCGGTGCTGCCGGTGGAAGCCGATTTCCTCGAACCGCTGCGCTTGCCCCCGGCGATAGAAGGCATGCCACGGCTCGGCTTTTTTCCCGGCTCGACGATCGGCAATCTCGTGCCGGAGAAGGCCGTGGACCTGCTTCGCGCACTGCATACGAGCCTCGGCGACGGATCGTTGCTCCTGATCGGCATGGACCGAATCAAGTCCACCGATATCCTGATTCCGGCCTATGACGATGCGCAGGGGGTCACCGCCCGCTTCAATCTCAACCTGCTCGCGCGGATCAACAGCGAGTTGGAAGGCGATATCCCGATCGATGCCTTCCGTCACCGCGCCCTCTGGAACGAGGATCAGGGCCGGATCGAGATGCATCTCGAAGCGATGCGCAATGTCCGCTTTACTGTCGCCGGGCGATCGTTCGAAATGACATCCGGAGAGACAATCCATACCGAGAACAGCCATAAATATGGCCCGCGTGAGGCCCGCATGCTGCTGGGCGCGGCCGGTTGGCACCGGATCGGCAAATGGACCGATCCCGACGGATTGTTCATGCTTGTCCTGGCGGAGGCCCGCCCGACCCCCTCCGCGCCCTGACCCTTGCCGACATTTGCCTGAGCCCATAAGGCAAAGGCAATCAGCAGCAGGGGTTTCTCATGGACAAGATCGCGGTCATCGGTGCGGGACAAATGGGCGCGGGTATCGCGCAGGTTTCCGCGCAGGCCGGCTATGGCGTTTATCTATCGGACATTTCGGTGGAGCGCGCCCAACAGGGCAAGGACGGCATCACCAGACAGCTGGCCAAGCTCGTCGAGAAGGGCAAGCTCGATCAGGCATCGGTGGACGCCGCGACCGCCCGGATCGAACCGGTCGGCAGCTATGACTGGATGGGCGATGCCGGCCTGATCATCGAGGCGGCGACCGAACGCGAGGACATCAAGCGCAAGATCTTCGAGGAAGTCGGCAAGGTGCTGGGCGAGGGCGCGATCCTGGCGTCCAATACATCCTCGATCTCGATCACGCGGATGGGACAGGCCTCGCCTGACCCGGCGCGGTTCATCGGCATGCATTTCTTCAATCCGGTGCCGCTGATGCCGCTGCTCGAGATCATCCGCGGGCTGGCGACCAGCGACGCGACCGCCGATGTCGCTCGGGCGTTTGGCGCGAAGATCGGCAAGGAAACGATCTTCGCCAATGATTCGCCGGGCTTTGTGGTCAACCGCATTCTGCTGCCGCTGCTCAACGAAGCTTTTTTCGCGCTGGGCGAAGGACTCGCCTCGATCGAGAACATCGACAAGGGCGTGAAGCTTGGGCTGGGCCATCCGATTGGGCCGCTGACGCTCGCCGATCTGATCGGGCTCGATACGATCCTCGAAATCCTCAAGGTGTTCCAGGGCGATACCGGCGATCCCAAATATCGCCCGGCGCCGCTGCTGCTCAAATATGTCGAGGCGGGCTGGCTGGGGCGCAAGACCGGCCGGGGTTTCTACGATTATAGCGGGCCGACCCCGGTGCCGACGCGCTAGGTTGCCGGAACCAGCCCGCCTGCTATAGCGCGCCGCCATGGCCACGGACGTGAACCTCGATCCCGCCTTGCTCGCCAAGGCCGAAACGCTCACCGAGGCGCTGCCCTATATGCAGCGTTATGCGGGCGAGACGTTCGTGATCAAATATGGCGGCCACGCGATGGGCGATCCCGAGCTGGCACATGACTTCGCCCAGGATGTGGTGCTGCTGAAGGCGGTCGGCATCAATCCGATCGTCGTCCATGGCGGCGGGCCGCAGATCGGGGCGATGCTCAAGGCCTCGGGGATCGAGAGCCGTTTTGTCGATGGGCTCAGGGTGACCGATGCCGAGACCGCGAAGATCGCCGAGATGGTGCTCTCCGGCGCGATCAACAAGGAGATCGTCTCCTGGATCGGCAAGGCAGGCGGCCGCGCGGTTGGGCTCTCGGGCAAAGACGGCCGGATGGTGGTCGCCGAGAAGGTGCGGCGGACCCAGAAGGACCCGGACAGCAATATCGAGCGCGAGGTCGATCTGGGCTTCGTCGGCGAGCCGGCGGATGTCGACCGGCGGGTGATCGACACCATTTCCAAGGCGGGGATGATCCCCGTGATCGCGCCGATCGGAGTCGGCGAGGATGGCGAGACCTACAATATCAACGCCGACACCATGGCGGGGGCGATCGCGATCGCGACCGGGGCGGCGCGCCTTTTCCTGCTGACCGACGTCACCGGCGTGCTCGACAAGGACAAAAGGCTGATGACCGATCTGACGCCATCGCAGATCGATGCGCTGCGGGCGGATGGCACGATCAGCGGCGGCATGATCCCGAAGCTGGAGACCTGCGTCGATGCCGTCGAGGGCGGGGTGGACGCCGCCGTCATCCTCGACGGGCGGGTGCCGCACGCGATGCTGATCGAGATCTTCACGAAGCGGGGCGCGGGCACGCTGGTCCGCGCGGAGTGATCCACCGCCATTGTCTGGAGACGCCCGGTTCGGCTAACAGACGATTTTCACGGGAGACAGATTGAATGCTCGCCCTGCTCCAGATCGTCGATCTGCTGCTTTCGGTCCTGATGTGGATCATCATCGTCCAGGCGATCCTGTCCTGGCTGGTCGCGTTCAACGTCATCAACACCTACAATGATTTCGTCCGGCAGCTGCTCTATGCGCTCGACCGGATCACCGAGCCGCTCTATCGCCCGGTCCGCAAGATCATGCCCGATTTCGGCGCGCTCGACCTTTCGCCGATGGTCGTGCTGCTGGTCATCTACATCCTCCGCAACATCATCCTGCCTTCGCTCGCGAGTGCGGCGTAATTGAACGTCTGGCAGGCGAAACCCGACGGCCTGCTGCTCCATGTCCGGGTTACGCCCAGAGGCGGCCGTGACGAGATTACCGGGATCCGCGCGGCGAGCGACGGAATGTCCCACCTTGCGGTGAAGGTGTCCGCGCCGCCGGAAGACGGTGCCGCCAACGAGGCCCTTCGCCACCTGATCGCAAAAGCAGCGGGGCTGAGCCGGAGCGCCGTGACGATCATCACAGGTGAACAGTCACGGCAAAAGAGGTTGAAACTCGTGGGCGATCCGGTAGCGATCCTGGCCAAGCTCAAGATCACGGAACGGGACCAATGACGGCGGCGATCATCGACGGCAAGGCGTTCGCGGCGGGGTTGCGCGCCCGTATCGCGGAGGGCGTCGCCCGGTTCGTGGCGAAAGCCGGGCGCAAGCCGGGGCTCGCGGTCGTGCTGGTCGGCGAGGATCCGGCCAGCCAGGTCTATGTCCGCTCGAAGGGCAAGATGACGGTCGAGGTCGGCATGGCGAGCCTCGAGCACAAGCTCGACGCCGCAACCGGCGAGGCGGAACTGCTGGATCTTGTGGCGAAGCTCAATGCCGACCCGGATGTCGACGGCATTCTCGTGCAGTTGCCGCTGCCAAAGCATATCGACGAGGCGGCAGTGATCGCCGCGATCAACCCGGACAAGGATGTCGATGGCTTCCATGTCGTCAACGCGGGGCGGCTGGCGGTCGGTGCGGACGGCTTCGTGCCCTGTACGCCGCTCGGCTGCCTGATGCTGCTGAAGGACCAGCTTGGTGATCTGTCGGGGCTGAACGCGGTCGTGATCGGCCGGTCGAATATCGTCGGCAAACCGATGGCGCAGCTGCTGCTCAAGGAGAGTTGCACCGTCACCATCGCTCACAGCCGTACAAAGGATCTGCCCGCCGTGGTGCGCAATGCCGATATCGTCGTCGCGGCCGTCGGGCGGGCCGAGATGGTGAAGGGCGACTGGATCAAGCCGGGCGCCACGGTGATCGACGTCGGCATCAATCGCCTCGCGCTCCCGGATGGCAAGACCCGCCTAGTGGGCGATGTCGCTTATGATGAGGCCGCCGAAGTGGCCGGGGCGATCACGCCGGTACCGGGCGGCGTCGGGCCGATGACGATCGCGGTCCTGCTTCGCAACACGCTGGTCGCGGCGCACCGGCGCGAGGGGCTGGCCATACCCGCCGGGCTATGATCGCGCTGTTCCTTTCGGCGTTCGTCACGCTGTTCGTGGTGATCGATCCGCCGGGCTGCGCGCCGATCTTCGCCAGCCTGACCCAGGGTAGCGAGGCGGCCCACCGCAAGGCGATGGCGATCCGGTCGACGCTGGTCGCGAGCGCGATCCTGTTCGTCTTCGCGCTGATCGGCGAGGATCTGCTGCACACGCTCGGCATCAGCCTCGATGCCTTCCGGATCGCGGGCGGCATCATGCTGTTCCTGATCGCCCTGGAGATGGTGTTCGAGAAACGGACCCAGCGGCGCGAAACCCGCGCCGCCGAAGTCAGCCGCGATCCCGCGCACGACGATATCTCGGTCTTCCCGATGGGCATCCCGATGATCGCCGGGCCGGGATCGATTGCGACGGTGATGCTGCTGATGGCGCGTAGCAACGGGCTGGCGGAAAGCCTGATCGTGCTGGCGGCGCTGACCGGAATCATGGTGCTGATGCTGCTCTCGCTGCTGGCGGCGGGCGCGATCATGCGCGTGCTTGGTCCCAAGCTGGAGGCAATGATCACGCGCGTCCTGGGCGTGATCCTTGCGGCGCTCGCAACCCAATTCGTGATCGATGGGCTGAAAGCGAGCTTCGCCTAGCTCACCTTCTTCCAGAGCAGGAAAGGCGATCCCTTCGGCAACGGCACAGGCTGGAGCCAGGCTGGCACCTTGCCCTTAATCAGCTGTTTGTAAAATCCGTCGGGATTCTGCGTTGCGTAGATCGTCGATTCGGAAAGGCCGGGGCAGAGCAGCAGCAAGGTCGCGCCATGCCGGATCATGACGTCATGCGCCACCTGCGGGTCCTTGCTCCGGAAGCTGTGCTGGACATCAAGGATCGCCGCGCCATTGCGGTGATACGGGCCGGCAATGGCTTTGTGGTGGGTCACCGTGATCAGGCGCGGGCCGAGATCGACGAAGGTCAGAATCGTCGCGGCCGGAAGGCGTGCGATCGGTGCCAGCGCCGGCATGGTCGGGCATTTGCGGTTGGCCAGGTCGACCTGCTTGCGCTCCACGCTCTTCTTGCTTTTCGGGATAGCCTGCACGCCGAACGATATCAGCAGTCCCGACACGACAGCGAAGGCACCGACGGTGCCGAATACCCTGACCAGCATATGCCGGCTGCTCTGAGCCCAACGAAGCGCGTGCCAGCCAAGCCATGTCGCGCCCGGCACGGCGAGGAGTTGCGCGGCGGCACCGGCGCGGGTCTGCCAGAACAGCAGCCCGGTCGAACAGAACGACAGCGCGGCCGCCGTCGCCCAGGACATCACGCGCTCGTCCCGCCGGTTGAACCATAGCGCCACCAGCCCGCCAAATGCGCCGATCACCGCCGGCGCCAGCACCGGCACGAACCGCTTGTAGCCATGGCTCCACATCGGCTTGGCTTCGTTGATGTACTGGAACCAGAGCTGCTCCAGCTCCGGCGAAATGCGCTCGGGCCTGCCGAGGCAATCGGGCCAGACCAGCGCGAAAGCGATTGCCAGCGTCGCCCCCGCCGCGACCGCGATTGTCAGGCGCACCGCTCGGGTCCGCAGCCGCAGCATGCTGAGTGCCACGCCAACCGCCCCAGCGGTGAGCATCGTCGACAGATAGACCGGAGACAGGACGTCGCAGAGATAGGCGCGGTTGTCGTTGGAGGCGAAGACCGCATAGCCGATCGCGCAACCGCCCGCGAGCGATGCGCCATAGCCGCGCAAGCGGGGCGCCGCCGCGTCGTCGCGGACCCAGGCGAGCACGGTCATGATCCCCCCAAGCGCCAGATAGGGCAGCATCTCAAGCCCGATCACCAGCGACAGGGCCGTTGAAAGTCCGCTGGTCACGCCGCCGCGCAGCCGGTCGCGGTCGGCGCTGCCCGCGACCATCAGGATCAGGAATGCGAGCTGCCAGCCATGATGATCGATGCGGAGCGGCGCCCACATGAACAATGTCGTCTGCGCGCAGGCGAGGAGCGGGATAGCCACGATCCAGGCATTGCGGTCAATCAACCGGCGCGAAACCAGCATCAACGCGTAGATCGCCAGCGCCATCGGCAGCATCGGCGCCACGGCCACCGCGACCTTTTCCGCGAGGATGCCACCCAGAAACGGCCTTGTGGCAAGGATCAGCCCGGCGATCGGCAGGTCCACCAACCGCGACCAGTGCATGTTGAAGCCGACCGGCGGATTGAGCTTATACTGCCTCAGATCATACCAGCCCTGCCCGTTCAGCAGCGCGCGGACCTGCGACATGCGCATATTGTCGTCGGTATCACCCAGCGCGAACCAATGGATCGCGCCCCATTTCATGATCAGCAGCCAGATGGCGAACCCAACCCACACCGCCAGCCACCACCAGTGCCAATTCAGGTCAACCAGCGGCGCTTTCGTGGTTTTTTCATGCACTGACGCTATTTCCTTGCCCGACATCGCGCATTAGGCATGGCGCACGCTTAACGGCAAGTAAGGATCGGCTTTGTACAGGACGCTTATCTCCCGTCTCGAAGATCATCATCTCCAGACGCTCGTCCATCTGATCCGCTATGTCGTCAGCGGCGCCTTCGTCACGTCGGTGCACTTGCTCATTTATTGGTTAGCAGCACAGCCGCTTCGAATCGCACCGCTCATCGCGAATGTCATCGCGCAGGTTGTCTCGACGACGCTCGGCTACAATATCCACAGCCGCTGGACGTTCAGGGGCCATGGCCGCCGCGACAATCTGGCGCGGACCGGCGGGCGCTTCATCGTCGTGACGGCGTTCGGCTTCGTGCTCAACAGCTTCTGGGTATGGCTGTTCACTGGCTTGCTGCACGGTGCGGTCTGGTGGCCAATGCCGGCCATCGCGATCCTGACCCCCTTGGCGGTATTCTGGCTCAACCGCCTATGGGTGTTTTCCTGATCCGGTAGAGCGCGGCGCGCGGGCCATCCCAGATCAGCTCAAGGCCGGGATCATAGGGAGGCCGGTGCGCTGGGGCGAAGTTGATCAGCCATAGATAATCGAATGCCTTGCGGGGAAAGAGCCCGATCACGGAAGGATAGGTGTAGCTTCCCGGCTGGCGGCAGCGGCCGGGACGCAGCACCTGCGTAGGATCCCCATCGAATCCCCTGGCCGCCGGATAGTCGATGGTGAGCAGCTGAGCGCCCGCCATCGTCCATTGCCCGTTGACGAAAGCCTCACGCCGGATGATCGCAAACGCCTCGATATGATCGAGCCGCGGCCAGTGCGGCACGCTGAGGCAGGTCAGATTGCTCAGAGCGAAAACACGGGAATATCGGGGTATGTGATCGAGAGCCTCAAGCTGGGCGCGATAGCCCCGGTCAAGCCGCGCGAAACTTTCGGTCTGGACGCCGATCCGAACGAGGAAGAAGGCGACCGCCACGAGCGCGATGGCGGATTGTACGCGGGGATCATTCGTTCTGGGCCGCACCGCGAGCACGAGCACCGCAATCATGTACGGCGCCAGACGCATGTCGGCATAGGCCGATCCCAGCACGATGCGCGGCAGGAGGAGGAATGCGACCGCGAGGATGGAGCCGGCGAGAATGAGCTGCGGATTGCGGCGGACACCCAGTCCCAAAAGGCCACAGACCGCCACAACGATCAGGAGCACTGCGCTCCAGCGGTCGAAGGCATCGCCTTCGTTGCGCAGGATGCTGAACAGATAATAGGCCTTGACCTTCAGGTTGAACCAGTCGCCGGTCATTCCGCTGACATGGCCGCTGCGCCAGGCCAGCATCAGCAGGACCGGAGGCATCAGCGGCGCAGTGGAGATTCCTGCCTCGCAGGCGGACTGGAACCATGGCTTGCCGCGATTATGGCGCCGGACCAGTTCGGATGCGAAGGCGAGCAGCCCCATCGTTCCCCAGCCGAAGCTGTGGATGAACCACAATATGATGCCGTAAGGTATGAAAATTGCCGCCCGAAGGCGCAGACGGTGGGTGCGGCCCAGGCGTAGCCAGAGGGCAAAGCCGAGGATCGCGAAGGCCATCGATAAAGTGAAATTGACGAAGCCGAACTGAAAGGGGAAGCAATAGACCAGCGGCAATGCCAGCGCGGCCGTGGGCGGCAGATCGCCATGCGCTTCGCGGGTCACCAACAGCAGCCCGGCCACGGTGAGCGGCGGCACCATCAGCACGATCAGCTTGACCGCCAGTTCCAGCCCGAAGATCTTGGAAAGCGGGATGACGAGCAAATCGACGCCGAGATTGCCGATCACCGCCCATTTGAAATGATAATAGTGATGAAGCGGGGAGGTGGGCGGCGCAAGCTCAACGGCATAGCGGCCCATATGGCCAGGCAGATCGACCAGCGGCGGGATCGCCGGCATGATCAACGGCACCATCGCGGTCACCATCATCGCGAAAGCGAAGGATCGGCTGGACCACCAGGGCTGTTCGGACGGCATCATCGAAGCGCGCCATAGGGGGGCTCGGGCGTTGGCCGCAAGAGTCTGTTGGATTGTGCAGCGGGCGCGTCCTGCCTATGGCGGCCAGAACTATGGCGCGACCGCTTCCTTTCCTTTCTCGCTCCCATCTCCTGCTCGTTCTGGTTGCGATTCTGACGGTCGCATCGGGCATCGGTTTCCGGCTTTGGCGCCTGACCGCCGATCCGCTGTGGCTCGATGAGGCCTACAGCGCCTATGCCGCCTCGAAAGGCTTCGATTTCCTTTGGGCGGTTGTGCCGCAGTATGAAACCCATCCTCCTTTCTATTACAGTATGCTGCGGGTCTGGACCCTTGTGTTCGGCGACAGCCTTGCGGGGCTGCGGTCGTTGGGTGCGTTCTGCGGCATCATTGTGATCGGGGCGGGCGCATGGGCCGCTCATGAAATCGGCCGCGCCGTCGCTTTGGAACGCCGGAACACCGTTGCCTTCGTATCCGTCGCCGCAATGCTGATCTCGCTTGGCACGTTGCCGATCGAGATGGCCCGTGAAGTCCGGCCCTACCCCGTGATGATCCTTGTTTATGTGACAGCAATCGGCACGCTGTTCCGTGTCAGCCGCCATGTCACGGGCCATGTCACGGAGCGTCGGCGGCTGCTGAGCGCGGCCTATGGCGCCTATCTTGCGCTGCTCGCGCTCATGCTGTGGCTCCACAATCTGGGCGTGCTCTATGGGGGATCGCTCGGCATCGCCTTTCTCATCCTGTGTTGGCGGCGTAGCTGGACACGAGAAGACTGGGCGGCATTCCTCGTCGGCCATGCGCTTGTGCTCGCCGCATGGTCTCCTGCACTTATGATCCTGGCGGAGCAGGCGCCCACTTGGGTACAATCTACCTGGCTGCGCTTCTCGCCATCCTGGAAACTCGTCTGGATCGTGGCGAAGATCTATATTCCGCCGCACCCGGAAGCGCTGGCTGCGGCACTGCTGTTGATACTTGTCGCCGCGATCAGGTTGGGGCGACGCGCCGAAGGCGCCAGAACTACCGCCGCGCTTATGATATTGACGGCACTGCCGGTGGCGGCCTCGCTGCTGATCTCCTGGCTCGTTGCGCCGATTTTCATCCTGCGCACCATGGCCGCCGTCGCCGCGCCGGCGATGCTGCTGGTCGCGCTGGGAGTGGCGACATCGCGTTCGGTCGCGACCTGGCTGATCGGCCTGCTTGCGCTTTCGGTTATGCTTGTTGAAATGGTAGCGTTGGATGCGTTTCAGCGAACGCTCAAGCCGCAGGAAGACTGGTACCGCGTGATCGCCTGGCTCGAGCCGCGCTTTGCCGCGGGCGATGTCGTGCTGGCCTATCCCAATGAAGGTGCGCTGCCATTCCGCTTTGCTCTTCGCGACAAGGCGGTGACGATGCCCACCCGGCCGATACCTACCGACATGCCGACCCTGGATGGTGGACCCGGTGCCTGGAATCCGACCGGAAGCCGGGGCGTGTTCTCATTGCCCAAGGTGCGGCTCGAGGCGATCGCCGCCGAGCCCGAGACCCGCC
>Ga0065707_10000507_pt1 | contig 37021 bp, 39 predicted proteins | sample SwiRhicommuniRL3_FD_59094 | JGI IMG/M metagenome (GOLD analysis project Ga0065707, IMG submission 59094) | Switchgrass rhizosphere bacterial communities from Rose Lake, Michigan, USA - RL3 v2 (version 2) | ecosystem: Host-associated > Plants > Roots > Rhizosphere > Soil | place: East Lansing...
CCGATAAAGAGACTTCGCCTGCACGAAATGATCTTGTCGCAGTTCAGGACGTGAAAAGTTCACTGGTGATGTACATTGACGATTCGTTAGGTTTCTATTAAATTCTTCAACATGGCATTCTTTTGTACCGAAATTCCCTGTTTTTAGGGAGCGGTGTAGTTCGGAACAGGTCTCCTTGGGGCAGATGTGAGATAAACTTGGTGAGTTATCACAATTGTCTCGTGTCCATGATTACGAAAAAACCTACTGGGTGCTGATGGAAAGTGATTCCATTCAGGAAAAACTGATTCAACTTGAACGCGGGATTCAACTCAAAGATTATTTGACTCTGCCCGCAAAGGCCCGTCTTATCCCAGTCCCTAACCTGCCGCCACGATTCAAATCCGTGACCCCGCACGGTCCCACCGCCTGGATCGAGATCAAATTGCGCGAGGGCAAGAAACGTCAGATCAGGCATATGACTGCCGCGGTAGGCTTGCCATCCTTACGCCTCGTCCGTGTTGCGATTGGGAAGATTCGGTTAGGCTCTCTAAAACCGGGTGAATGGCAAGACTTAACCCCAAACGAGATAAATTTGCTCAAAAAATAAGCCCACGATAATGACTTCATGCGGAGGCCTGCATCAATCTCTATCTCACATGCGGAGTCTGTGAAGAAGCCAGGCCCGGCATGCCCACCAAATGATCTGGTCCACGCTACGATAAGAAAACAAGCTCATTCCTTGTGAATGAGCTTGTTTTGATTTTAATTATGGCGATGGTAATGTATATCTCAATATGCGATTATTGCCTGCATCGGTCACCCAGACGAAGCCATCCGGGTCAACCGCCACGCCCGCGGCCAGCCCGATCTCGGTGGGTCCGGAACCGAAGTCTCCCCAGGTCCGTACAAACTCACCCGTGTCGGTGAACTCGATGATACGGTACCCTTCCGGGTCTGTAATGAACACATGTTTGTCTTTGCTGACAGCGATGAAAGGCTTGTTATCCAACGATTGACCAAACCAGGCGTTGACATCCCATTGTTGCAGTGGGGAATAGAGCGTTCCATCCTGATTGGGGATAAAAGACTGGATCCGCTGATTCCATGTGTCGGTAACATAGACTGTTCCATCCTCGGCAACTGCCACGCCCACCGGTTCATCAAACTGACCAGGATCCAGGCCGGCGGTTCCAAATTCAGTGATGTATTTGCCATCTGAATCAAAGACCACGATCCGCTTGTTCCCGGTATCGGCAATGAAGACTTCTCCTTTTGAGTTGACAGCAATGCCGCGCGGCCCCCAGAAGGAACTCTTTGACTCCGGAATATCAGGTGTGGGCTGACCATATTGTCCCCACATCTTGACCGGCTTGCCATCCTTGGTAAATTTTTGAACACGATGGTTCCACGTATCAGAGACATAGACGGAACCATCCGGCCCCACAGCCACGCCCCAGGGTTCGTTGAATGTCCCAATGGGAGCATTTCCGCTTTGCTGATCTGCGAACGTGCCCCATTCATTCAACAAGCTGCCATCTGCGCCGATGTGCAGAATGCGATGATTGCGTGAGTCTGCGACATAAATATCACCGTTCTGTCCGGCGGCGATCGCGCGGGGTGCGTTCAACCCAAGTGGGGGATAACGGTCTGCACTGAAGATGGGATCTGCGGTCAACATCACAATGCCAGCCTGGTATGGATCCACAGTAGCCGGCGCTTCGGAGGGTCCCACGCCGTAGTTCCAAATTTTGGAGGCCACATCCTTGCGGATATAGAGTCTCATTTGATCGGCGGGCTGCCAGGTAGTTAGCGTCATGGAAGTGCTGCCGATCGCCTGCGCGTATTTTGTATAATCGCGGTCGAACCAGATATCAAAAATACCTTCTCGTATTTGCGGGTTCGAGATGGCGTTCAAAACGCGGGTCTTATCGAGATTGAAATAGTCCTGATTCGGCCACCACATGCGGATGTAGTCGAATTGATAGAAGTCATCTCCGAGAGCAGCCGTGATCTTATCGAAATTCTTTTGATCGACGATCACTGCCACCGCATCGCGCAAGGAACGAGTCGGCTGGTCGAAGGAGCGCAGGGCTGTGAAGTCGCGCAGATACCATACAAACGGCCATGAGACACCCGTATCCGGCGCACTGGCATCATAAGCCACCACAGCGTTGAGTCCGCCGGCAGTGCGCTCGGAGATTTCCTCCACTTGCGACATGACCTCTTTTACCCCGGTCGCGCCGTGTGCATAAACCATATATTCGGTGGCGTCATCGTAATTGATGTAGGCGGCTCTGAAAGCAGTCCGTCCAGTCTGAACACCGAGCAAACCAAAGATGGTCAAAGCAACCAGGCCTACAAAGGCACTGCTGGTGCGCTGGTATCGCAAAAGGTAAACGATGCCGACAATGCTGCCGATAAATGCGATCAGCGCAGAAACAAATTTCAGACGGTCCCCTGAAAGACTTGCCGGGTCCACACCCGCTCCAGACATTTGCATCAGTAGCGTCGCACCGTTGATAATACTTGAGCCCACGGTAATGATCGCCAGAATGATCAGTGCTACGACACCAAGGCTGATCAGATCATCTTTCATCAAATATCCGAGAAACGCTCCGGATAGGATCATGGCAATAAATGGGAATAAGAAGGCTGCGGTTGCCTGGAGTTGCACTAATTCAGAACCTTGAAACGGTGGTGTGGCGCCATATAAAGCTCGCAACGTGTTGAAGGCTGCCAGCACAAATACGATCAATGTCAGGATGGCAAGCCCGATCCGCTGTGGTTTTTCAAATGCCAGGCGCGGGAGCACCGAGTCGATGATTTGACCAATTGCCCAGCCAGTTAGCAGGATCATCGGCCAGGCCATATGATACGTGAGCCAGGGCATGCGTTCACCAGCGATGGTCAGCGCGAGGATCGCGCTAAATGTCCACCAGACCATCAACCCGAAGAAGACTCCAAAATTGGATTCAGAGGATTCTGCTTCAGATGAGACCCTCTCGATCTCGGTGTCTTGTTCCGCCTCAGGGACAGTTGATCGCCGCGTAAGCAGCTTTTTCAAGCCCAGGCCAATGGCCACGAGACTTCCAATGGCGGGCAGATACTCATACATTGGGATTTGGACCAGCACATAATAGTATTCCGGCTGGCTTCCGCGTTCCACGCCTTGTTGTACCAGCCAGTATCCAAGGGATCCAACCACCCCGGTGAAAAAGCCTGCCGCGTTGGTGAAGAATGTGGTGAAAAGGATCGTATACGCCCCCCAAAATAGTGCTGCATATTTCCACCAGTCGCGATTCCAAAGCATTCCAACGATGATGGAGACCAGGAAAAATGCGGCAACAAAAATCCCAATCACCAACATCGATCTTGAATCCAATGCATTTACAGAAGCAGAATCAGTAGGGATGGTGACATTCAATCTTGTTTTAAGCCAGTCAACGGGAAAAGCTGTCGTCATCGGCAAGACAAAGGTACCAATGAGGATCATCAGATCGAAGGAACGCTCTTTCGGGATCCGGTGCCATACGTAGGCCTGGAGGAAATAGGTTACTCCGGCGATCAGAAGGATCACCGCGCCTAGCCCCAGAAGAATCGTGGAAGGATGAATGCCTCCGCTCGGGGGAGCGAATGCAGAAGTGGCATCTGTTGGGTTGGATGGGACAGCGGTTTCAGTCCCACTCAAGGTGGCAGGTGTCCGATTAATATAGGCCATTCCCGCACCAATCCCAATAAAAACAGACGCGACAACTAAGGCGATGATAAACGTGCGAAACAGGCTGGGATTCCCCTCCCAGGGCTTGCGGGTGATTTGGATGATGAAATAAACAGCCAGAAATGCGAATGCTTGCAGGGCATAAATAAACGAGGTCTCTTTATCCGCAAAGTGGATGAGCAACGCGCCTGAAAGTAGAAAAAGGTATTTGCTTGAACCGTTTTCGAGATAACGCAGGATCGAGTAAAGCATTAAGAGTCCGGACAAGCCCGTGTACACGTCCTCCCGAACGTATCTTCCGTAAAAAAGCATGAATGGGGAAATGACCATCAGCAAGCCGGCGATCAGCGCACCCATTTTTCCCAGATAGCGCCGCCAATACCAGACCATAGCAATTGTTGCAATGCTGAACATGGCCGCTGGAATGCGTGCTGTAAAGTCACTCACACCGAACAGGAAATAAGAAAGCGCGATCCAATGGAATTGCCAGGGACCGTGCATCATCGGTGTATGCTGATAACCCTGTCCACGATATAACAGCCACGAGAAATAAGTGTGCAAACTTTCATCGTGACTCATCACGCGCGCGTCAAGATTATAGAATCTGGTGACGATTGCAAGTAGGATAATTCCCGCAAAGAGCGCCACTTCATTCGTGAGTACAGGAAGGGCGGGATGGATCGGACGTTCAAGCCAGGTGATTTTATTTTCGTTATTCATAATACCTTGTGTCTATTTGAAATTGGGAAACTTATACTTCAATCTGCATGTTCTGACAAGTTTGCGCGTAATATTTTCTTAATATCTTACAGGAACTATGATCCCCCCGGTGTGGAGGTTGTTGGGCCGATTAAAGGCGTAAATGTTATTGTCAGCGTGGATGGATGGAGGGTGCCAGTGGGAGTAGATGTACAAATCGGAATCAGTAATTCCATTTTTGCGTGGATTGATTCTGTACTTAAGTCGTTGATCGCTACGATCTTATTTTTTGCCACGGAGAATTGAGAAGCGATGCTGTCCAGCGTGTCATTTTCCTGGACTTGATACTTCGTCTCTTTGCAGTCCTGGGAACTGATCTTTGTGCTTGTGGATTGACCTGAAGGAGTCGGGATCGGCAGAACACTCACCGGCACAGGATTGGTGGATTGCTTGCCTGAATGAGTGAACTGCCAGGTACTAAAAACAAACGCTGCAAAAACGATGCTAATTATCGCCGTGCGCGTAGCCAGAATCATACTTGTGTGAAGTTGTAAATTTCTTTGACTCTTATGAGTAATGATCTCCATTCGAAGGGGGATGGGTTGAACGGCCCAATGCTTGCTCATCACTGGCAATAAAAGATTTTCCAATCCTTTCATCTCTTCAGCAAAAGCGCGGCATTCCACGCAATCGTTGAGATGTATTTGGAGTATATGTTTTTCTTGAGGCTTCAACACTTTGTCCAGGTTGTATTGGATCAGGTTGTGAGCCTCGGCATGTGTAATTGGCATTACGATTTATTCTCCGTGCAAATGGATCAACGCGTTTCTCAGTCGCTCGCGTGCGGTGTGCAACCTTGAATGGATGGTCCCTTCGGTGATGGAAAGTATTTCAGAAATTTCCGAAATCGATAGTTCATGAAAATATCTCAGGACCACAACGATACGAAATGGTTCATCCAACTGGTTCAGGGTTTTCCAGACTTCGGCTTCCTTTTCGTTTTCAATGGCTGCGTCTTCCGGTGAAGCTTGCTTTTGAGTCTCAATTTGAAAAATAGCACTTAATGTGGTTCGTAATCGTTCAATAACTTTCCGTTTGCGGAGATGGCTGCGGCTGTGATTCAAGGCGATTGTGTAAAGCCAGGCCTTAAAAGACCTCTTCTCCTGATAAGACGGCAATGACCGTAGTGCTGCGATAAATGTTTCCTGCGTGATTTCATTGGCTTCTGCCTGATCGCCAACAACAGATAGAGCCAGCCTGAAAACGCCGGTTTCATAAGAGCGCACGAGCATTTCGATCGCGGCCTCATTTCCAGAGATGCACTCAAAGATAAGCCACGATGGCTGAGCTTCAGTCATGCGTTCTACAGAGTTAACGCGCGCGAGATCAAAAATCTTCATCAGGATTAGATATAATTCTATTTTGCGTATAGCCAGTTAATTACACTTATTTCTTTTACTTATTTTTATCACTAAGAAGAAACAGCACCAGCCAATTGACCACAGCCAGCCTGAATATCGATCCCTCTTCTCATTCGTATCGTACATGGAATTCCAGCCTGCTCCAGGGTCTCCTTGAATAACAGAGCCCTTTGACGGTCCGTAGCGCGACCTTCGTAGCCTGCCGTAGGGTTGAGCGGAATCGCGTTCACATGGCACAACAAGCCTTTGAGTCTTGATGCGAGTTTCCTGGCAACCTCAGGCGTATCATTGACCCCATTGATCAAAGCCCATTCAAAGGTTACGCGTCTCCCGGTCTGTGCTACATAATAGCGACAGGCCTCCAATACATCATCGATCTTATATTTCTTATTGATGGGTAACATACTCACACGTGATTCATCGTCCGCGGCATGGAGAGAGATGGCGAGATTTACCTGTCGCTTTTCGTCAGCGAAACGCCGGATCATCGGGACCAGGCCTACGGTCGAGATGGTGAAGCGCCGAGCCCCGAAGTTATACCCTCCCGCATCGTTAAGTCGATCGATCGCTTCCATGGTGTTGTTGTAATTATGGAAAGGCTCTCCCATCCCCATTAAAACGATGTTGGTAACCACCTGGTTCTCTTCTTTCAACAGGCGCGCATAGTACATCACCTGCGCGATGATCTCTCCACTGGAGAGGTGACGCTTGAAGCCCATCTGACCCGTCGCGCAAAAGACACACCCCATCGCACAGCCCGCCTGTGTAGAGATACAAAGAGTCCGACGATTCTTGGCGCCACGCCCGGTGGGGGAGGCGGTGATCTGCGGATTATCTGCCGGGTCACCATAACGCATGAGAACCGCTTCGATCAAGTTCTTATCGGGCAACTCAAAGAGTGTTTTGCGCGTGGTTCCATCTGAAGAATCTTGATAAACCCTTACTTTGAATGGAGAAAAGATGACATGCTCTGCAAGCTTTTCGCGCAAAGATTTTGGCAGGTTCGTGAACTGCTCGGGGGAGTTGTAGAAATGTTGGTACAAACCCTGCCAAATCTGTTTTGCACGATAGGCAGGTTCATTCCATTCGTTTAAGAGATTTGTGACGGCATTGAAATCAAGATCGTAAATTATCATTTTAGAAATTCATCAATCAACGTTGCCAGGTCATTCGCGACGATGTCTATCTTCGGATTCCAATTGTCTGCTTGTTCTTTCGTGGAAACACCGCTCAGCACCAAGGCTGTGGGACATTTTACTGCCTGCCCGGCGGCAATGTCTGTTTCGAGCCTGTCGCCTACAACAAGCGTTTCTTCTTTCTGGGTGCCAAGCCTTTCCAGAGAGAGCTCCATTAGAAACGGAAATGGCTTGCCTGCCACAATCGGTTCGACATTGGTGGCAGTGATGATGACAGAAGCCCAGGCACCAGCCCCAGGGATCTGCCCACGCGGAGTAGGAAACGTCTTATCCATATTGGTCGCATAGAAGCGAACTCCCTTCCGGATCAGCAAGGTTGCTTCCGAGAGTTTTTCAAAGCTTACCCCGCGGTCCATGCCCATCACTACCACCTGTGCCTGTGGAGCATTTTCAACCGCAACAATTTCAAAGCCTTCCTGTTCCAGGGGTATGCGGAGACCGTCTTCACCGATCACCAGGGCTTTGGTTCCCTGAGGATAGGTTTGGGCAACCGCTCGGGCAGCAGCCTGGGAGGAAGTGACCACCTGCCACGCCTCCACATCCACGCCAAACTCTTTTAGCTTGGCTACATATTGTTCCGAAGTCTTGGTACTGTTATTTGTAGCAAAGACAAATTTCAATCTGCGCTCACGGATGCGTTGAAATGTCGCGGCGAGGTCGCCGATCGGAGCATCACCTCTCCAAACCACGCCGTCCATATCCAGGATGAGAGCTTTTATGTTTTCTGGGATAGCCATGTAATTATTTATCCAAACTTCCTTGTGAGATATTTCAGCACCGGATAGTCAATCCAACCTGCTTGCGGGTCCGCGCGTTCTTCGAAGTTCTCATTGCCGATGAATTCGTTGAAGGCCTCGCTGAATTCTTTTCCGTCTTTCAGATAACCTTGTCGGGTGAGAATCTCTGTGATCTGTTCCTGCACGTTTCCGTTGATTTCCACGCGGTCTTCCTCCGGGCTCTTCCCGAAATATAGCTCGTGCATTTCCAGTAATTCGCCCAGGTGGGGAACAGGATCTTCATGATCATCCACTCGATAATCGAGCCAACGATCGAGGTAACCACCATAACCAGACTTGGGCCTGACAACATAGATGGCCGCAGATTGACGTCCCCGCTTATCGCCACCCGCGCGGTCGCCAGCCAATAATGCTGCATGGAGTCGCGTTGGCAAAGAACCTTGCGTTTTCAAGAAAGTTTCTTCCATCGCAGGGACGACATTCCCACTCGCCAGGATATTGCCTTGAATGCTATAACCTTTTCCGGAAACTCCACCTGCCCATGCAAAACATCCCGTTCCAGAATAGGTGGCAGAGCCGGCTTTCGCATCCACCAGACCTACCTGCCTCAATTCCTTATCAGGGTCATCTTCCAATAATCGCTCAAGTGTTTCCAGTGCCGACAAACCTGTCGCCATCAATGCCAGCCCACGCGGTCCGAAAGAAGTGTTTGCAAACGATTGGGTTGCCACCGCGCCAACCTTTGCCTGTGCCCAAGGCACCACTGCACCCACTGCGGGAAATTTCGACGCAACCGCCACGCCCCAACTTTGTTCTTCGAGATCACAGGCAACAATGGAAAAGGTCATGAATATTCCTTCCTTGACACGGGATTATACCCTGCTGATTTTATCCCACTGAGCAGGCACCAAGTATTTTATGCTCCTCGCGATTCGACTTCATTGTATTTTGCTCGGTTCAATAAAAACAAAAAGCCCGTTGACGCGCTTACGCTTTGCCAACGGGCTTTCAATTTCAACTGGCAGACCAGCAGATGATAATCCTGGTTCGACTACTTGGCGATTTTTTCGGGCGTATCCAATACCTGATCGACCAAACCGTAATCGACTGCACCTTTGGCTTCGAGATAATAATCACGATCGCTATCGCGCTCGATCACCTCGAGAGGCTGACCGGTATGTTTCGCCATAATACCGAGCAACAGAGCCTTCAAGCGCANAATTTGCTTGGCTTGAATTTCNATATCGGTTGCCTGTCCCTGTGCNCCACCGAGCGGCTGATGCATATGAATGGTGGCATTCGGTAGGGCGAAGCGGCGTCCCTTTGTACCGGCGGTCAGTAATACGGTTCCGAACGAGGCAGTGACGCCGACGGCCACGGTACTGATCGGGTTCGAGATCATTTGCATTGTGTCATAGATTGCCAGACCCGCATAGATCACACCACCGGGCGAATTGATGTACATATTGATCTCGCGATCAGGATCTTCATGATTTAGGAACAGCAACTGGGCCACGATCAGGTTCGCGACCTGGTCATCAATGGGTGTACCCAGAAAGATAATGCGTTCCTTGAGAAGTAAGGAATAAATATCATAGGCGCGTTCCCCGCGGCCCGAAGACTCAATTACCATGGGAATGACATTTTTGAAATCAGGGATCATGTTATCTCCTTTATATTTCGCCAATCATACCGATTCCGTGTTGGAATTACGTTAAAACTTTATAAGGATAGGATTTCTAAATTCTTATTCAGATGTAGATTCCGATTCATTCGAAGTGTTGCCCACGTCGATGGAAGTGTCACCGACAACGGTTTCCACTTCATCCGCTTCTTCACCCGAAGTGGATTCTTCCGAGGAGACCACTTCCTCCGCCGGGGTCGTTTCTTCTTCCGTAGCAGGCTCCGCCTCTTTTTGGCGTTCTTCCGGCGGGACATATTCACCAACTGCAATAGACTTCAATAGATCCAGAGCGCGGCGGGTGAGGACCCGGTTGGCTGATTCCATCGCGACCGCCTGAGCGACGCGTTGCTGTCCCTGGCGACCGCCACGGATCTTGCTCAAGTCAACCCCTTGCATGGTGAGCGAAGATAAGGTCTGGTTGAATTCCGCATCCAGTGCCTGATTATCCACTTCGACCTTTTCGCGGCGGACGATCTCATCCAGAATGAGCGAGCGTTCGAAGCGCTTCTTTGCGACTGGGTTCACTTCGTCTTCAATGAACTGTTCCCGAGTGGTGTTGCGAACTTTGAAATAGGTATCCAGGTCCATGCCTTGCTGGGCAAGCCGCTGGCCCAGATCCTCGAGTACATGCTCGCCTTCATGCTCGAGCGCATGTTGATGATATTTAAGTGTCGCACCTTCCTTGATCTTCTCGATCAGGTCGACGAAATACTTATCATCATACTCAGCCTTCGAGCGATTCTCCACGTCCTTTTTCACAGCTTCACGGACCGCTTCAACTGTTTCACCGGCGCCGGTCGTCTTGGCGAATTCATCATCCAGTTCGGGCAAGGTGACGACGCGCACCGTCTTGACGGTTACTTCCATCTCCACATCTTTCCCCTGCAGGTCTTCAACTTCCCAATCGGCCGGGAAGGTATGTTGGATGGTCTTGGTATCGCCGACTTTCAGGCCGATGAGTTCCTTGGCAAACCCGTTGTAGGGCCATTCGGTGTCGCGGTCTTCGGCGCGGATAAACGCGGCATAGCCGGTGCGATTCAATTCAGGGGTCTCAGACTTCACGTCGACGAGAACATAATCGCCTTCCTGCGCCTCACGCTCGACATTTTCTGTTGTGGCGTACATTTGACGCAGGTCTTCAATTGCCGCATCGACTGCCTTTTCATCGGGAGCAGACCACTCGTACGGCAGGCGGATCGAGTGATAGTCACCCAAATCCACTTCCGGAGCGAGCGGGACGCGGAAGGTGAGCTTGGGCGGCTCGAGCGAGTCAATCGATTCCAATGAGCCAGCTGCACCGGGCTCCACATCTGCTTCTTTGAGGATGTTTGAATATTCAGCATCGACGAAGAAATCCATAGCCTGTTCGAGGACGGCCTGCTCGCCGTAGCTGCGTACCACCATATCGTAGGGAGCCTTGCCTGGGCGAAAACCTGCGATCTTACCGCGCTCCGAAATCTTGCGAGCCGCACGGCGCTTGTAGGTATCCATTTTTTCTGGGTCAACTTCAACCACCAATTTTGCTTCGTGGTTCTCTTCAATGGTTTTATCGATTTTCAAGGTTGCTTTCCTTCGTAAAAAAGATTTTTAAATGTTTTAAAGGTGGGGACGGAGGGAATCGAACCCTCACGCCTTACGGCACATGATCCTAAGTCATGCTCGTCTGCCAGTTCCGACACGTCCCCGCGTGCATAGCGATCAGCGAACAGCGATTAACTCTCAATGAGCGGCGAAATTATACCGCAGGCATGCGTCGATTTGCTATGCAAATCGTGCGGAAATCCACAGGTCGGCAATTCTGCCAGTCTTGAACGCTATTTTGGGAACTTGACCTCAACACGAGACCTAAGATTTTGCGCTCCGATTTTACGTGGTAATAAGAGAAAAGATGGCAGGAAATGCAGCAGACACCGCCAACCGTGTGCAAAGCAAAGCTTGCGGCAATGCTATAATGCAGGAAACAAACCGCCCCACCTCACGGAAGGGCGATGGTCAAGCCGATTGCGGCGGCCCTTGCAAAGACAGTATGACACGCATAGTCCTTGAGCCGCCCATTGATCGAATGGCTTGTTTTTTGGAGCCTGGGTAATGGTCGAACTTTATTTACCGAAAACAGACGAAAGACAATTTCTTATCTGGTTGCACACTTATTGCGGTAAGCAAATCGCAAGCAATACAGTTTATCAATTCTCGGATGGCTGGAGCTATAAGCTCTCTTATCCCGCTTTGGGCGACCAAACCAGTGTTAGCTTTACTGCCAGAGTTTACCGGGCCTTTCGCCTTCATGAAGCGAAGGAGACGACGGAGACCATGGCAAATAATCTCGAAGCGATAAAATTAGAGTGGCACGCAATGGGCGATCGCCTAAAGGTGATAATTTCGCCTCATGAGGGCCTCTGGGTTAGACCGCCTCTCAATGATCTGTTGACAAACATTCGCAAGAGTTGGCCCGAGGCGGTTTCAGAAAATTGGACGTAGGCGCGCAGGCCGCGCAGATTGCCACAGGACAAGCTAGCGGGGGGAGGGGGACAGACTTCAAAAAATTACCAAGGGAATAATATCGCAATGGTGACACTCAATAGAATAATAACTACAAAACTTATGAAAACCCTTTGCCATATTTTCGTGACACGCCGTTCGGTAAGAGGCATATCTCGCCACTTGAAGTATGCTGCGAAAGTTGTAGACCAGATTATCAAGACAGTTAACAGGTTTTCTATTTTCATCGTGCAAGTCAATTCTACAACAAAAGCCCAGCCTAATTGCTGGACTTTTACAGACTAAAAATAAGTAGATGCAGTGAATATTAGCGGCCTACGGTACCGAATCATTGATCGTGCTGTAGTTGTTGCCGATCTTGGGACCCAGCATACGTATTACAAAAACGACGATGACTGCCACAAGAGAAAGAATGATTGCATACTCGATAAGACTCTGACCCTTTTCTTTCGGCGCGAATAACATTGTGCTTTTCCTTTTCAACGAGATGTAGTGTGGGTTTTATGATTCCTCGCCTCACTCCATAACAGGACATCCTCCTGCGGAATAGGTTACGCTCTATGCAATTTGCAGTTTCGAAAGGAATAATTGCCGTTCCAATTACTGTCAAATTTCGTTGTTAATGCCTTAACAAATAAATACGCTTGCATGACCAGCTCGGTTGTTTGATTTAGCTCAGAACGATTATAGGAAATTGTCGTATCGATGGGGCTAGCAGTAGTATAATCCCGCACTTGATACTGAAAATTGGAGAGTCCATCTTGAGCCGCGTGATCAATCCCGAATCAGCAGGAAAAGAACGAACTCAATTAACAAAAGCAATCGTACTGGCGGTACGTGAGCTGGCAAAGCAAGCAGAAGTCACAGATGAAGCCAGGGATCTGGCTGCATTCATTGCCCTGGCATTGAAAAGTATTTCGGAAGGGATCGATATCTCGGTCGCAGCCTGGGAAAAACGGGATTACTGGATCAAAGCCGATAAGTTCCGCATGGAGTGGATGTGGACGGGACAGGTCGCAGATAAAATGAAAGTGGCAATCTTTACGAATGACTGGGGCACGATTGCCATGCTCATGCCGCAGATCGCACAGAAGTTCGGCAAGATCATGGTCTCTGATAATCACCGTTTGGGCAAGCCATGGGTGGGAGCTTATCAACAGTTGACCGGTCAATAGTGATCGGTGTTAAATAAAAAAATCTCCGAACATACTGTTCGGAGATTTTTAGCTGAATAGCCGAGACTTACAACTGTGCGATTTGCATTCTCAAAATACTGCTGCTCAAACGCCTAATGGGGCAGGGCCCAGCAGCCGGTAGAGTTCACTTTCCGCTTGCGCCGGGGTAAGGGACATGGCATAGCCCCATTCTCCAATTAGCGCGTTCTTCGACCGTTTCAAAAGTGTTTGCTCATCCAAATTCAGAGAATGGCCCTGACGATACGTTACTAAACTGCGGATCACCCGAAAAAGAGATTCGGTTCGGCCGTCCTTCAGCCATTCCGTCAGTACTGTTTTTCGCTCACGACGGTCATCAGGAAGCGGCTCCCCCGGCTGAGAAAGGGTATTCATCAGCTTTTTGAACTTGGCTGCCTGTGTTGGAAGCCGTAAGCGGCTTTCCAGCTGTTCATCGGCTGGTACCCAAACGGTCATATCGCCAATTTGGATGGCATAATACAGGACCGCCTGACCAGATAATGCCCGCTCTTCCAACTGAACGACTTTCCCCAGTCCATGCGTCCAATGCATGACCGAATCACCCTCGTGGATATTCATGTGTATCTCCATTCGTTTTGGTGAAAAAAAAGAAAAGCGCCAGCCTGACAAAAGGACTGGCGTTCGAAACCCGTCAATTCTGGGATATGACTTGATTATACCACTGATTCTCGGGAAATATTTGATTCTGGGGACTTGGGGGTGCTAATTCTGATGGCTTGCCGCAGAGAGCTTAGAGCTCTTTCTCACCGAACTCTGTGGCAAGGACCGACTTAGCCCATTCTTTTAGCCACACCCTAATCTTCCGGGGAACAGGAAGCCCCGGGAATACGTTTTATAGTCGTTTCCTATTTGGAAATTCCCATTAGCCACGGCGGAAAGAGAGAATGCAATGCAACAGCGTAAATGGTCCTTATCGATACTGGTTTTCGTGTTGAGCGCACTAGTGCTCGACGCCTGCAGTTTTTCAGTCAAGGTTTTGTCCACTGCCACTGTTTCTCCGCCATCAGAGCGCTCTCTTCCCGCAACGGCTATGCCAACATCCGCCGCACCGACACCTACCCCCGTTCTGCCATCCGTGACGCCCACGCTCATATCGATCAGAGCGGATACGATTTCCATGCTCGAGGTTTTCGAGAGCTTTAAACTGGGGGACGTTGTGCGCAGTGTAGCCTTCACACCTGATGGCGCGGTCCTGGCCGCGGCCGGAGGCAACATTGATGATTTTGCTGTCCATATCTGGGAGGCATCCAGCGGCCAGTCCCTTGGCACCCTGGATGGGCACACAGGCATCATTTGGGGAGTGGCATTCTCGCCGGATGGTCAGATGCTCGCCTCAGTCTCGAGCGACAAGACGGCAAAGATCTGGGATTGGCGCAAGAGGAGTCTGCTCAAGTCGCTGGATTTCCCGGGTGAAGTCTCCAGCGTGAGCTTTTCTCCTGATGGTCAGGCGCTGGCTGTCGGTGGAGTTGATGAGCCGCAGAATCAGATCCAAAACGCGGCTGTCTGGACTTTTTCAGTAGATTCCTGGAAACCAGTGCGGAAATTTTCTGAGTATTTGAACGTCACCGCCATGGCCTACTCACCCGATGGCCGGTGGCTGCTTGGTGGCGGAACGTCGCGCAACGTCCAGGTATGGCAGGCGAGCGATGGAGCATCTCTATTCACTTTCAACCATGCTCATCAAGTCTCAAAGGCTGCCATCTCGCCTGACAGTTCCAGCGTAGCAACCGCGACTTGCGAAACCACCATAAACACCATCTGTACGGAAGGAGGGGTATGGCTATGGGACTTGCGCACAGGGAGATTGATCCAGAAGCTTAAAGGGTTTCCGGATGTCGTGGAGAGCGTTGCCTTTTCTGTGGATGGTTCCTCCCTGATCGCCGCCTCTCGGGACGGAACCTTGCGCGTCTATGCCACTTCGGACGATCAACCTCGCTTCGAAGCTGCTTCTGAAGGTGGGATTGAGGCGCTGGCGCTTTCCCCGGATGGGGGACTCCTCGCAACGGGTGGCGGGAATGGCGAGGTACAACTTTGGAAGATCATCTATCGCCCCTGAATTATTGTCGGCATCCCAAATTCAAAAGGTCTTGAGAATTCTCAAGACCTTTTTTAGTGATTTCATTATTTGATGGGTACGCAACCTGGAGAGATGCTTATATCTCCACTCCATTTTCCAGCACAAAGTCCACGTGCATCCACGCGCCGAGCGTGGATTTTTGGTCCAATTCCTTCAACCCCAGGCTTTGGGCGAGCGGATGGCTGGCCAGGGACGTAAGGCTCAACGTGTACGGTTCAGAGAAGAGGCCGCCTTCGAAAAACGTTTCGACCTTCAACGGCGCTTCGATGAGTCTCTGGTAACAAGCCTTGCGTGTATTTTGTGCGTCACGAAATTGCTTGAGAAAGACCAGCGGAATATGATCGTTGATGAACCGCGAAGCGAATTCGACCAGGCCGCCTCCCAGGTTGGTTCGCATATTCCTGAACAACTCAGTTGCCATTCCATTTTTTATGGAGTCAAGATCGCTGGATTGACCCAGGTCGGAGACGGAAGAAGCCCTCAATTCAAGCAGTCGCTCTCTTTGTGCAATGGCATCGACACCAAATTGTTTGAAGCCAAGCACATCGGCGCTATATTCAGGCTTTTGAATCTGCTCGGGCTTTTGGAATTGTGCCGCCAGTTTATTGAAGCCAAATACTTCCCGGCCTGTGGCAATAGCATTGCTTTCATCCACAAGCAGAAAAGGGAGAAACCAAGCCAGGTGATGCGGAATATCACCGGCTTGAGTCTCCTGCATAGCAACAGTCAACACCCAAAAACTGGCTTCGGTTTCAGGGATGAGTCCCACCTGTGAGTCACGCTCATCCCGTGAGGAGACGAGCATATCCGCGAAGACCAGCATTACGTTTGAGGCCATGGGCACATATTTATATCGAAACGACTCGGAAACGTTCAAGGTTTGATCACAAAGAGTCGTCAGCGTCTCCAGATCTGCGCTAAATAAAAAAGCCGCAACGCGAGCATCCTTTTGAAAATAGGGCCCTCGGAAGACCGGAAAACCGGGTCTGCTATCTGCGTAATCCGGCAGCGCCTCGGGAGGCGGGAGCTCAACTCGCTTTTTGACGCCAAGAAAATACGAAAGCGCGGAAAGACCGAAGGCTCCACCGGCTAATTTTAGAAAATTCCTGCGCCCGATATCTTTGCTCATAATTTTCTCCATTAATCGCCCTGAAAAATATCGTTCAGGCAGCGCATTGATTGTTGTCATTCATCGATCCTTCTTCAAGGGTGACGTGACGGCAAGTATAACGCCTGCAACCATGAAATAAGCACTCCTCATCGCAGGCTAAAGTTTCTTTTGAAGAAATCCGCCTATACAAGTCTTCCGTATATTCTAAGTACAGTTTACCAATACCTTTTGCCTGTGCGACGGAAAGGAGGTAGTGTAATGACACAATAATTCATGAAAAGAATATTAGAAAACCAACTTAAACTATTTGATTTTGGAGAGTAAAATGCGATTACAAGTAAATAAAACTGCGCTTAATGGCGCGATTCTTGCCGTTGGTATCCTTGCACCGTTGCTGGCAGGCCCCACATTCAAATCGTTTCGAATTCCCACAGCGAATAGTCAGCCACGAGAAATTACTTTAGGGTCCGATGGCAACATGTGGTTTACAGAGTCAGAGCTTAACGTTAGTCAGATAGGCCGGATCGATCAGCAGGGAAATATTACAGAATTTGCTGTTCCAACCCAATTTTCCCAACCCTCGGATATTGTCGCAGGCGCCGATGGCGCATTGTGGTTCACTGAACCTTCTGGTTTTCCCTTTGGAATTGGGAGGGTAACAACCAATGGCGTGTTTACGGAATACGGGCTTGATCTCAATACGTGCAACCCATGCAGCGTAACCCCCAATGGAATTGCAGCAACTCCGGATGGAAATATCTGGTTTACTGAATTCAACCGCAACGCAATTGGGAAGCTGGAACCATCGACAGGCGCCTTTACTTTTTATAATATTCCAACCCCCAATGCCACGCCTTCCGGCATCACCCTGGGTCCGGATGGCGCGCTGTGGTTTGCAGAATTCCAAGGAAACCAGATTGGTCGAATCAATACGGCCGGGAATATTACCGAGTTTAGTACTGCAATTGGACCCGATCGAATTACCACCGGCCCCGATGGCAACTTATGGTTCACAGAGCCCTTCAACAATAAGATTGGACGGATCACACTGAGCGGTGTGATTACAGAGTTTGCGCTTCCTGCCTCAGTTCAACCACGGGATATCGTGGCGGGCTCAGATGGAAACCTATGGTTCACAGAATATAATGCTGATCAGCTGGCACGGATTACCACCAATGGTGTAATCACTCCAGTGCAAAAGGTACGGGGCGGCCCCTGGGGAATTGGGGCAGGATTGAATAACACAATCTGGCTTACGCAGTTTGACGGAAACAAGATATCAAGATACCAGGTAGCCCCTTAATACACTTAGGCAGGCACAGTACTATACTGCGCCTGCCCTTTTTGTTTCTGATAATGTAATTCTCCCGTTGAAACTCTTTATCTTTGCTGGGGTATCATACAGACGAAGTTAGGCGAGTCAGGCGGGCTCGCCGCGTCTATCCAGTAGGTAACTGGTGCCCGTCAGAACGAGACCGAAAGCGACAATCACAAGCAGCACCAGAAAAAACGGGTCACGGCTCATAACATAGAAGACAATAAAACATACGCAGAAGAATAACCTGATTGCCAGGGTGGTGGTGTAAAGCATATCAAGATGCAGGCGGATCATTTGGACGACCAGTACTCCCAGGCCAATTAATAGCATTCCCGCCAATCGTGGAAACACATCCCCATAATTGCCGTTTGATAAGAGAAGCCGGGTGGAAAAAGTCGGCGCGAGGAGCAGTAAGAGTCCCGCTGGGATCAAATAACCGGCCAGATAGAACAGGCTGAATCTTGTTTTTTTCATTTGCGGCTCCTTTGGATATTAGGTTCAGGGTTCGAGCGAATTGGGGATCTTACAAATTAATTATAGCACTTCAACATTTGGCATCGACGCCTGAAGCGAAAAGGAGGGAACAATTCCTCCCCCTACAGGACTGATCCTCCCGCAACGTATCTACCTTTGTGTGCCGTTCAGCGCTTGCCTGCAACCAGGACGCTCAGGAAAACGAGACCAATGGCAATACACTCGCGCAGGCTCGGCACTTGTCTCGACCCAAGATAACTTGCCAGCACATATGTGACCTGGATAATAAATCCCTGTAACATGGCTGCGGCCCAGAAGCGCTGTTCATAGAATTCATATAGGGCGCGATAGCTCCACCAGATTGGGAAAACCGAGAATGCAAAATAAAGTAACGCCAATGGATGGAGTCCAAACCTGACCACACTTCCCCAATCCGGCGCGGTGGTTTGACGGGCATCAATGTAGAAGTAAATGCCGAACGCAATGACCTGGATCAGAATGGCAGGGATTAGTTTCGCCATCACTCCGTCTCGCCCAGCCCATCCTTCCAGATCCCAGGTGTGGAGTCGGGGATCGCCACGGCGCCCACGGCTTTTTCATAGAACTCCTGCGGCCCAGCCCAGCCGATGATCGCATACCCATAGCCCTTTAATTTCATTTCCAGCAGGCAAGCCAATAACAATGCTTTGCCGATCCCTTTTCCGCGCGAATCTTCCGCCACACCCATTGGCCCAAAATAACCGAGCGCCGCGGCATCATAGCAGGCGAAACCAATAATTTTTTGATCCTGTTGGGCAACATAACAGGATAGCGGTGAGTGCGCGAAGGTGATATCCATTTCGTTCCCCCAGGACTCACCAAAGTTTTCCCGCACCCAGCCCACGACCAGCGATTTTTCCGAGGCCATGGGCTTGCGGATCCTGATTTCAGGAGCGACCGGATTGGAAACAGAAGACCCCGATTCTGGCAGGTTGTAGAGTTTGACAAGCATATCTGTCATAGAATTCCCTGAGTGTGTGGCTATATGCGAAAGGTTTTATTAAGGAAAGCACCAAAAGGCGCACTTACACCCAACCCACAAGCTTGCTGAATATCAGCGCCCCCACCTCGTAGCAAAATATAGTTGTGCGCGAGTGAGTCTGGAGCCATTTGTATCCATACGCCGGCTCGCCCTGAGAGAACACAGACAGCCAGTGGAAATCCTTCCAGCCCATTTTTCTAGCCGTGGCGACCGCGCGTCTCGTGTACAGGTCAAGCGTGACGAGCGTGGGCGGACCCAGGCTCCGGGCCTGGATGATCTCCATCGAGTTGAGCAGATTTTCAAAGGTGTTCTGCGAGCGATCTTCTTCAATCATGTTCTCACGCGGCACTCCTAATGAAACGGCATAATCAGCCATGACTCTGGAGTTCGGGATGCCAAGCCCCTGATTATCTCCTGTGGACAGGATCAGCTTCGCCTCAGGGAATTTCTGCCACCACTCGCAGGCAAGTTCGATCTCCGCCCGAGTGGGCAAGGTGGGGAGCGAAGCATCCTTCAATGCATAGGAGGGAATCACAAAGCACCCCGGATAAGAGGGTGGATGATCATCGATCATCCAGAAGCGTTGGACTATTTTTTCCATGAACGAAACTTTGCAGAAGCCTCCACGCCATGAAATACCTATATATCGTGAATATAATTATAGCGTGCCTCGCCCACCCAAGCCGGACATAATATCATCTGATCCGGGTAATTTTGGTCAAATATATTGTTATTTTGCATAATCCGCTATATACTATTCTTAGCTGATTTCATCGAACAATCACTCCTACCCAACCACTCTACATCAACCTTTTTACTCAGCTTAAAATTGCGATCCATAAGTCAGGAATCGCATGAGGATCTTGAATCAAATTCTTGAAAAGCGGAGTTCATATCATGAATCAGGCTCAACTTTCTCAAACCACACAAATTATCATCGATAGCAATTCAAACCTGGATGCAAATTACATCACCTGGTCTCCCGTTCCTGCTCAGATCCGGATAGTCGATACAGGGGCTGTCACGAACATGTTAGCGGTCAAGCTGCGGAATCAGAATCCCAACCAGGGTGGGCAAGTTGTTTTATTTGCACCGTTCCCTGGGCCTGGAAGGGGTGACCATGGACAGGATGAGTTAATCCTGGCGTTGCCTCACGATGGCTCTCCAGTTCCTTTTTTCATCGCGGGCAAATTCGGCAAGCCAAGTGTTGCAGACAAGGATGCCGTGATCGAGGTGGTCGATACAAGCACTGGGAATGTGCTTTCCGTGACTCCTGTAATGGTTCGCATCCGGAAAAATGCGAATAGCCTGGAGGATGGCGAGCGCCAAAGGTTCTTATCGGCCCTCGCATTACTCAATATGGCAAGCACTGGAGGCGTGGGGGGATTTGCTGATTATGCCAATATTCACGCAGATGCTGGAGTCCAGGAAGCGCATGGCAATGCTGGTTTTTTGCCCTGGCATCGCGCCTTTATGCTCGACCTGGAGCGAGAGCTTCAGGCGCTTGATCCGAGTGTCTCTCTTCCTTACTGGCGATTTGACGAAGCCGCTCCCAATCTCTTTACAAAAGCCTTCCTGGGCGTTCCAAACCCGACAGGCACCCTTGAATTTGAGACAAACAACCCCCTCCAATTTTTGAGCCCACCAATTTTCAGGCAGCCAGATTTCAATACCACGACAGAATCTGCCCATGTGATCAATGAGGCAGGTACGCTCCAACTGGGAGATGTGTATGCCAATTATCGGATCATGGAGGGAAATCCCCATGGTTCTGCCCATACAAGTTTTTCGGGTTTGATCAGCAATATTGGTACAGCCGCTAGAGATCCATTGTTCTTTCTGCTGCATGCCAATGTAGATCGTCTGTGGGCGAGATGGCAGTGGTATATGCAGCGTTTTGACATGACCAGTATTGATACCTATACCTTTTTGGGCAAGGCGGGGGACTCGGGTGCGACAAGGATCGGGCATAACCTTCTGGACACGATGTGGCCCTGGAACCAGATCACAGGGACGGGGGCGTTTGATGACCGTCCGCCAACGGCTCCAGGCGGCAACCTTCCCCGGTCGAAGATCGTTAATTTTCCAAGTCTCACGCCCACGGTGGGTGATATGATCGATTATCAGGGGGCTTTGAATCCTGCAAATCGTCTCGGCTTTGACTACGATGATGTTCCTTTTGATTTTGACATCCTGTAGGATAGGCTTTTAAGGAGAACAAGCATGGACCCATCAGAGTATCGTAAACAGGTTACGGAAGAGTTACAGCGCCAGACGGAAAGCCAGCCTGGCTATCATGAGTTTTTGGATAAATCCAACTCGCTTTCCCAGCGGCAGGAGGCACTGGCCGCCGGCACCAAATCACTGACCGAGGCTGAACTGGATGACACAATCAACATCATTCGCGATCAAGAAGAAGAGCCAGAGCTAAGGGCTTCGGCAATAAGATCTGTCGGTCGAGATATAGGGAACCGCGACGAGACAATCAATTTGTTATTGGAATTGTTGAAGGATAAAACGGAACCCCGCGAAGTACGAATCGCAGCCCTGCAAGTCCTGCTGATGCTTGCGTTCATCTCGCCTCTCTTCATGTCGAAGCGCCCGGAGTTCTTAGCTGCCTTGCGCTCCGTTGTTGAGGATCCGGATACGACGGTACGTCAAGCGGCGATTGAAATACTCGCTTTGGAAAAAGACGAATATGTCCAAAGACGTTTGAATGAGGGATTGGATGATCCATCCAAAGCCCTGGTTAGTCCGGAAAAAGCCGTCCAAATGCTGGGTCAGGATGTTCACGCGGAACTGTATCCGCGTCTCAGAGAAATGATCCAGAACCCTCCCAGCCCGGCGGCCAGGGAAGAAGCGGTCCGGCTGCTGGCGGGGGATCCAAATTCCAAGGAGTTGCTGGTCAATCTGGTGAGGGACAAAGATGAGGATCTCAAAGTTAGAACGCTCAGTGCCGCTGCCTTGCAGTCGCTTGATCCGGTGGAATTTACGGATCAGGCAAAGCAAATCGTCCTGGACGATACTGAAGACGAGGACCTACGTCTCACGGGCCTCACCGGACTCACCCATTTCGGGGATCAGCCTTCTTTGATTCCAGATCTAGAATTTATGAAAGGTCTCGAACGGCTCAGGAACGAGTCTACTTCCGACCAGCTGAAGGAGGCAATAGATAGATATTTGAATCGCACAAAGTAGTTTTGTATTCAGACAGGTGTTGAGTGGACCTACAATGACCATGCTGCTAAATCAAATGCTGGATAAGGATACCTCGGAAGATCGAATTGCCGAGCTGGTGGACGCTGTCAAGGCATCTCCCGATCAGAGGGATACCCTAGTCGAGTTATTGCCGGAACAGCATCCGATCTATTTGGGCCGCGGCACGAATCAGACCATTCGCCTGCGCGGCTATATCCTGGCAGCCTTTGAGCAGGTCGGGTTGCCAGAGCGGGCCCTCCCGTATGTGTTGGACGAACTGGAGAATGGGCGCGAGGCCTATCTGGTGGCCGCCGCAGCCAAAGCAATACGGGGCCTCCAAAACCCGTCCGAGGCAGTTGTTCCCTTTTTGTTTAAAGCGATTAACAACATTCGCTATATGGACGATGCATTGACGTTCGAACAATACAAGCCCGATTGGCCGCGGACAGAACATACAAGCGCTCTTCAGGAGATCTTCCAGTCTTTCAATTGGCTTGGGCATCATGCACAGAGTGCTGTCCCAGACCTGGAGCGACTGTATCACAAGGGGAATGGATTCTCTGACACGATCCAGCGCGAGATCAAGAATGCCATCGACGCTATTCGAGCCACTGAACCAGCGGGCACCCGCACGTTTATCTCGCTTTCGCTACTGCAACCCCCTCCGGTGGGTCAGAAAAAAACCGACGTTGTGCCCGGCCTTGCATTCGAAGATCAAGAGACCAACCATCTTACATCTGTGGAATTCTTTCGCCAAAAACCATCCATTGTCGCTTTCTTTTATACCCGCTGCACCAATCCGAATAAATGTTCATTGACCATCACGAAACTGGGAAGACTTCAACATATGATCAGGGAAGAAGGGCTGAACGGTCAACTGAAAACATCTGCGATTACTTATGATCCGGAATATGATTTGCCAGCCAGATTGAAAGCCTATGGACTTAATCGAGGCGTTGTGTTTAGTGAGGACGACCGCTTTTTCAGGACCCTGGATGGACTGAAGGAACTTCAGGATTATTTCGGTCTGGGGGTCAATTTTAACGGCTCCATTGTCAACCAGCACAGGATCGAATTGTTCGTCCTGGATAGCGAAGGCAGGATTGCGAAAACGTTTGCTCGTTTACAATGGGACGCCCGCGAAGTGCTCGATTCCGCAAAGGCACTCCTCACGCCGGGCGGACAGTAAGATCATCCGCGTAGGAAAACTGCCGCAGCAACTCCACAGGCTTCAACCCCTATCCTGGGCGAACGAACTTTACCCACTTCTCATTGACATCCAGACTCTCGATCTTCCAGCCTGCATTTGCCCAGGCGCGCGTCTTGACATGGTTGCCCTCCTTCTCATGATCCCACCATGCCCTCGATTCATACGCAGACTCGGGCAGTTGCACACTCAATATGCTTTCGATCTGTTCAAAACGGAGCGTAACTTCTCTTTGGCTTTCAGGGAGCTCACGCAGGTAAGTTTCAAGAGGCGTATATTTGCCAGCCATCCCTATTCCTTTCTTTACAGCGGAAGACTATCGCGTCATGAATTTCCTGACTAGCAAGTAGACTGCCAGTTCTGTTGGGATCAATGCAAAAGCCAAACATAAACAATCACACTCGCGCTGAGACCTGCCGCCACATATCCGCAGATCACCAGTCCCAATTTCGCCAGCCTGCTCATCTTTGCCATGACAACTCCTCTCCCTTGAGCTTCTTATCCCAATACTCGACATCCATATCTATTCCGCAAAGAGCAGCCGGCGTATTACTTCGCGCAACAAATCTTTACCACATCTATTTCCAAGGACTTCAAAGGAGTGCATCCAGTAAGGTCCTGTAAAAAGACTCATCGGGCAATTTTCTATTTCGCACATTGACATACTGGATGGACGCGACGGCGAGCCAGGTGTCTCCCTTTAATAGCAGCGGAAATATTTGCTTGCCTTTCCCGATCGCATAGGTTAGCTCGTTGTTGACCCAATCAGAGGCCCGGGCATTGTCGCTCATGATCAGGATAAAAGCCTGACAGGAATCGATTTTTTCCTGGATCACATGTGGCCAGCGGGTCCCATAATCAATACGGTCATCTATCCAGACCGGGATATGATGTCTTTCCATTTCCTGTGCAAGTTTATGGGTGAAGTCACCATCCCTATGGCTGTAACTAATGAAAACATGACCTGCCGCAGGTTCGCCCACCTGGCTATATTCAGCGACCTTGAGATAGTTTTGCCGGTGTCTCAGGCCGGTATTGACCCGCAGCTTTATTTCATCGAGATCGAACGGTTTGGTGATGTAATCGTCGGCGCCCAACCCGAGCCCCTCCAGCTTGTAGGCACGCTCGTCCCTTTGAGTCAGAAAATAGATCGGCACATTCTGACTGCTTGAGCTTTTGATGACCCGCATGACTTCAAACCCATCGATATCCGGCAGATTGACATCCAGCATCACCAGGTCAAATAGTTCCGTGGAGAATAGAGCCAGACCTTCCCTGCCCATGACGGTTACCGTCACATCCATGCCCAGGTTGGTGAAACAGATCTTGAGCAGATTTCCAACATCGTTGTCGTCTTCCACCACCAATAAACGTGGCTTTCGTTTCAGTTGCCAAAATTCGGGTACAGCGCCTTCAGGTTCCATAACTTCATCCTATCTCAACGGCGGACCCATTGACATGGCTCAGGGCAGGCTTGAACGGCACACCAGGAGTTTTGACGGTCTTGTGTTGGATGTCGGGCATTCCATATCTCATCGGTAACTGATAGGTTCTGAAAGATTCCGATCTGCTATGAGAGCGTTGCCGACGATAATTATAACTACTGAACGATCTCATCGGCGAAGGAAAAAACAATGAAACAGGTATTAAAGTTCGCGTCTTTTTTTGTGTTTCCCATGATCGTGCTGTTCGCCCATTTGTTCGCGTGGCAAGTGCTAAACCTCTACAAGCCATTTCCCAATCTGGATATTCCATTTCATTTTTTGGGTGGACTTTCCATCGCGTATACGTCCACCCAAATCCTATCCTACCTGGAAAAAGAGAAGCTCACTGCTGCACTGAATCAAACCGTATTTCTGGTATTAATCTTCTCGCTCACGGCAACTGCGACTGTCTTTTGGGAATTTGCTGAATTCATTGGGGATCAATTGTTGAATACCAATATCCAAATTAGTCTCGTAAACACCATGCAGGATCAGTTTATGGGTATCCTCGGCGGAATTGCGTGGATTGGCCTCTACACTCGGAAGTTTGAGAAAATCATCCAAAACCGTCTACCAGGCTAACCAGAAAAATCCAACATTACAACCTCACTACAAGTTATCTCAAAAATGTCATCCTGAGCGAAGCGAAGGATCTGTGTTACTGAAAGTATGAAACTCTCACCTGCCTGATTTGCCTAGCAAATCACGGGCGGTGCCAGGGTAAGCCGCACGGTGCCAGGGAGTGTCGGTTGCAAGGAGTGCTCCTTCAGAGTGACATGTGTTTTTAAGATGAGTTCTAGTCTTTCAAGATTCCGGCTCAGGGAGTTTGCCCGTTCATTCGTCTTGGAAATCCTCCTGCCCTGAAGAAACGAGGTCAGGAGGTTCAGCGTTCAACGGATGGGCCCAAACACCGCTTTCATTCATCATTGTTGCAACGCGATGGGGCTTCGGCAGGGATTCAAAATTCTGCCCATTCATGAACGTAAGGATCAGTTGATGAGGCGGCTTCTCTGTTTTGAAACTCTTCTGAACACGGATCAGGAAATATTTGGCGCTTTCCCGGGAAATCCGAAATTGCACCGCGATGATTTCAAATGGTTTGGTTTTATGCATATCTGTTTTCCTGATTGGAATTGTAGCACTGGATCCACCCTATGCTCTGCAAGTCCTCAACCTGCGCATCACGCTTGCAAGAATCCGCGTAGTGGGACGCTGGGAGAATTATTCCTACGGCATAAAATGGAGAGTGTCCATGACGCTTGCGTATAAATTCTCCAGGGCAGTGGGGTCTGCCGCATTGGGATACCATGGCATAAAGATGAGGTTGTACAAGCGATCGTTATGGACAATGAACACGTTGCGCGCGGAGTCCTGAGCGGGCAGCCCATCAACTACCACTGCCTGTTCGCCATCCACTTCCACTTCAAGCCGTGTAATGTTGAATCCCTCGCCGAGGGCTGCGATCTGCTCGTCCACGATCTGGGCTGCGGTGCGGCCGGAGGCGGGGGCGGTGGCAATCAAAAGCCAGGCATCCCCAGGCCCATCGCCGAAGCCGATGGTGGGATTGATCACGATGTAGTGCGGCAGCGTCGCGGAGTACTCCGCAGGATAAAGCAGGCAGTAACCCTCTTCGGCGTTCGTCAGGAGTTTTGTCTCTGAAGTGGGGGTTGGGCAGGCGCCCGCGGCATTGGAGCAGGCTGCCTGTACCACAACACTTAGCATCAATATCAAAACCAGCCTCAACCTTTGTTTCGTTTTCATTCCAGCCTCCTTTGGCATTGTGATTGAAAACGTTTGCTGAGCGGGCATTGTTCCACTTAATTCATTGGAACAGTAGGGATCGTGAAAATTAGTGACCTGTTTTTATCCACTGGTTGCGAAGGGAGCATTTTCCTCAGTAGGTCCCTGGCTAAAGTCCATTTCGAGCTGTTTTACCAACCCCGCCGCAGCCTGGTTATAGGCTTCGATAACGGCTTTTTTTAACTCTTCTGGGACCGGATGGTCAGGCTTACGCACATAAAAGATGAGTTTTGTGCCGGTCGGCGTTTCGAGGATCCGTCTGGTTTGAACGAGTTTGATTCCTATACTAATATTTTGTTCGAGCGAAACATACTCGAACGGTTTCCAATCCAGGATCTTATTGAAAAAATGGATTTCGCCATGGGCGCAGTGATAGGTGGTATTGGTTTGAAAGCGTCCACCCAGGGCATCTGTCCGTTCGACCAGGTCATAGCCTGCCCATTGTTGCTCCAGTCGCGGCGAGGTCAAATACTCCCATACAGTAGAGGGAGGCAAACGGGGTCCATCCCACTCGAAGGTCAACCAGGCCTCCTGCGGGGTGACAATGAAGCGTTCCTTTTCCTGTTCGCGCTCCCAGACTTTTCGGAGGTCCAGTACTTGCATTTTGACTTCGCCAAGATGGGCGTAGACCTCGGAATGAGGCACGAGCGGATACGCCAGTCCTGACAGTTTCGAAGCCTCTGCCGCCGCATCGCTGAATAAGGCGTAGCTCTCGATCCCCGTCTGCTCGATGACACTATTCTTCAACATACGGTGCGGAACGATCACATCCGCACCCAGGAGTTCCTCGCGGTCGCCAAGTTTTTGAATGACGTATTCTCCGTAGTGGATGACCATCTTCAGGTCAAGCTTGGACATATTCTGGCAGGCCCGGCAGGTGCAGGTGGTGTTAAAGATCATCTGCCGAAGCGCATCGGAAAAGACGAAATATAGGTTTTCCAGTGCTTCCAGAATGGTTTGCGGTTCACAGATATTGGTTTCCGGAACGTACATGAAGATTGCATCGCCCCTAAATCCCGAGATGACAAACGGATGTTTGATATGGGCAAGCTGCACATCGAACAAATTCTGGAGCGCATCCTGGGCGTGATCCAGTTCGGACTTGGTCAGGAATTCGGTGTAGCCTGAAATGTCGGTGAGGATGAAATAGCCTTTTTGGGTCATGCTTGCCTCTGCAAGTTATTAGTGAAATTCATTGGTTTATCCTGGAGAAATCTTCCCATTCTCCACATCCGCCTGGATGAACGCTGGGATTCGTTCATATCCCTGTCTCGCCGCGCTTTCCAAAAACTCGCGAAAGCCTTCAGGCGCCTCCTGGTCAGGCTGGCTGACATACATTCCAAATTTCGTGATGGCGCCATCGTACTCAAGCCGGATCATTCTGTAATACTGCAGGCCCGCCACATTTTGATGGACCGTATAATAATTGAAGGGTTTCCAATCCACGATATCGTTGAAAAAATCACCGCTGGAATGCGCGCAATGGAAGCGGGCGCCGGGCCGAGTCCGTCCGCCCAGTTCATCCACCCGCTTTACATATTCCAGCCCAAGGATGGGTCCCTCGAGGGCCGGGGTCGTGATGTAACCCCAGATCAACGAGGGCGGGAAGGGGATGTCCAATTCAATTTTGATCCAGGCGGTCTCGGGATCCACGCGAAAGCTTTTCCGTGCTTCTTCACGTTCCATGACTGCGTGCAAGTCATAGACCAGCATTTTCAATTCGCCGAGGTGTTCATACGTTTCGGAATGTGGAATTAATGGCTGGCTGAGTTCTGCCAGCCGCAGGGTGTCTGCCGCGGCTTCGCTGAATAAAGCATAGGCCTTTACACCCGTCTTTTCGATGACCGTATTTTTCAACATGCGGTGCGGCACAATGACATCTGCGCCAAGCAATTCCTCGCGGTCCCCGAGCGTTTGGATGATGTACTCTCCATAATGGATGCATATCTTCAGATCCAGTTTGCCCATGTTCTTACAGGCGCGGCATTCACAGGTGGTATTGATCTGCATCTGCCGCAGTGTACCGGCAAATACGATATAAAGGTTTTCCAGGGTTTCCAAAAATGTCTGTGGATTGACAAAGCAGGCTTCAGGCGTGTATATGAAAATTGCATCGCCACGGAACCCGGATATCTTCAAAGGAAACTTTATGTTTGCCAGCTGCACGTCAAAAAGACTTTGTAAAGTCTCGTGGGCGTGTTCCAATTCTGACTCGGTCAGGAATTCGGTGTAGCCTGAAATGTCGGTGAGGATGAAATAACCTTTTTTTGCCATAGCATCTCCAAACAGGAGATCGGAGTTTCCCCTAGTTTACCCCATCCACACCGCGTGTTGACCTATATAACCACTTCCCCGATTCTTTCATCGGCTTCCAAACGTCGCTCTGTTTTTCCAAGTCAAGTGCCAAAAACAGATACATTCTCTCGTTCGAGTTTCCAACAGACGCAAAATAGGAAGCAATCGGTATCAGCATATTCGCACGATACCTGATTTCCTCCTCCAGTTCACATGCCGCACAACTCATCGGTTCCTCATTGGGCTCAAGCCTCCCAGCTGGCAATTCGATTAATTCACGCTCTATAGAAATCCTGAATTGTCGGATCAAAACAACATTTCCATCGACAACAGGGACAATCCCAACACCGCCTGGGTGCTGAATATATTCCCGAACAACAATTTCCCCATTATCCAGGGAAACTTGACCACCTATAAGGGAGAATATTTTTCCTTGATGAATTTCTTTCTTCTTTGTCCTGCCTTGGTATCACGAGTTTCACTGCTAAATTCATTACACCCCACCCTCTCCCAGCCTTCCCTTGCGCAGCATCCCTGCGCAGTGCCCTGCTGAGGGTGAAAGGGCAATTCGACGATCTAAATGCTGAATACGCATCCCGAATTTTTATTGTCGTATTTGGGGGCGGTGCCGAGGTGCCGAAGGCGGAGGGGGCATTAAAGCTTGTGGCTCGGACTAGCAATAGTCCGAGCCACAGAGCCAAGGGCAGGAAAATTTATCCTGCCTGGTTTGCTGTCAAAGAGCGACGAGCATTAATCCCTATTTCTGACCCTGATACCAGCCCTTTGATAAGGTCTAAAGTATTCCAGGGTATAGCCAGTAACCAGCCAGGCAAACCCGGCGAAAAGTGCAGCAGAGACCCACTTGATAATGATAAACATCTCATCCTCCTTTAGGTCCAAATGCGGCCTATCCTGTCTGAATATAGAGGGCAGTCATAAGACTCTAACTGCCCGCCTATAATATTTAACGCAAGCGAGGGCAGATTTGTGCCATCGGACAAGAAGAGATAACCAATTTGTAAAGTCTCTTTGCCAGATTTGGATTTATACTACGGTTGAACCCACGGGGTCTGCAATAACAACCTGTCAGGGGAAATTTGTGAAAAAACCAGGCAACCATATAGGAACCATACACAAACCATACACAAACCTTATACAGACTCTGGATCAGTCAGGAGGCGGTCCTGAACCAATCCTGAAGCAATGAACGATCATTACACTGGAAAGGACAACAAGAAAATGGCAAAGGTAACATTAAACAAATTACTTGAAGTGCTGAGCGGCGCGGTGGGCGGGCTGGTCTTTCGTCAGAGGCCAGATGGCACCATCATCCTGAGCGGCTCTCCGCGTCACAACAAGCGCAAAACCACTCAAAAGCAGAAGGCTCACCGCCAGCGGTTTCGGCAGGCGGCGAAGCATGCCCGCTGGGCTTCCAGAAAACATCCTATTTATGCCGAGCTGGCCAAAGGAACCTGGAAATCTGCCTACAACTTCGCGCTGTCCGATTGGTGGCACCCGCCGGTGATCCATCAGGTGCAACGTCAGGCGGACAAGATCCTTGTGCAGGCGAGCGACAATATTCGGGTCGCAAAGGTCGTGATCAAGGTTCGGGACGAGCAGGGCAACCTGCTGGAAAAAGGGGAAGGCGTCCGACAGGCAGGGGACTGGTGGGAATATATCCCCAACACCTCAGGGGCAACGATCATCGTCGAAGCCTGGGACCTGGCCGAGAACGTAACCAAATCCACGTTGTAGGGCAGGCCACCGCATCAGAAAGAGTGATGAAATTAATATAACCAAAGCTGCGATAGGGGACTAGAATAGGAGTATGAACGCAGGAACAGATTATCTGCTCATTGTAGAAGACGATCTCGATATCCTCAAATTATTGGATGCAACGCTGACATTCAGAGGCTATCGTGTGATCACGGCTCAAAATGGCAAGGACGGCCTGGAAGCCATCCGGGTGAAACACCCGGCCATTGTCATTACCGACATCATGATGCCTACACTGGATGGTTTCGGTCTTGTGCATCGAATACGGATCAATCCTGAGACGCGTGAGATTCCAGTGGTTTTCATTACGGCTACCTACGTCACACGTGAAGATAGAGAGTTTGCATTAAGCATTGGCGCAACTCGTTTTATCCAAAAGCCAGTTGACCTGGAGAAATTCCTGGCAACGATTGCAGAACTCATCGACCAGGAGCGGCCTGACGTAAAACCATTCAATGAGTTCGATTTCTATAAGGAATATCGCAAGCGACTCCAGGCAAAGCTGGATGAAAAAAATAAACAAATCGCACGCGAGGAGCATCTGCTGACGACCGATACAGACAAGGAGGATCAAGCCGTCCAGCTATCTCTGCGTCATGCCATCCGTGAACGCACTGAACTAAATCTTTTACTCGACCAAATCCACGAACAATTGGAAAAATACGACAAGTCAGAATAACGACCAGCCCAAAGAGTCGATCCGGAAAAACAAACAGCCCACCGAATGATTTCGTTGGGCTGTCATATTTTCAGCGTCTTGCAAGTTAATAGGGAGTGATCCCAAAACCAAAGGGAAATAACCCGGTCTTCCCATCATCGAGATTGATCGGTTCCTGCGTGACAGCGTTCGGCCAGGTGACCGGCAGCTTGCCCACAAAGCCGTAGTCGCCGAAGAGCACATCGGTGATCCCTGCGCCTTCGGTGCCGGGCAGCCAGGCCGCCACGAAGGCATTCGCCCGGTTCAACTGGGTGTTGATGATCAGCGGTCGGCCCGAGAACAGGACTACAATACATTGCGTGACCCGCGAGCAGATGTCTGTCACTTGGGCAGCATTCGCACCGCTCACCGCCAGCGTGGAACTATCGCCTTTGCCCTCGGCGTAGGGCGTTTCTCCGATCGCCACGATCCCGACATCGCCACTGTAGCTTCCCTTCGTGCGTGTGCCCACATTCTGGACTGTGACCGAAGGCCCCACCGCGGCCTGGATGGCCTGCAGGAAGGTTGTACCCACGGTAGTGTTGCCGCTGGCTCCCTGCCACGTGATCGACCAGCCTCCCATTTGATTGCCCAGGTTGTCGATATGACTGCCGCCGACCACCAGCTTATACGTGCCCGTTTTGGATAAGGGCAGGACGCCATTGTTCTTGAGCAGCACCAATGATTCACGCACGGCCTGCCGCGCCACCGCCCGATGAGCAGGCGAACCGACTTGCGATGTATAGGTACGGTTGGTAAGCGGTTGACTGAATAGTCCCAGCGCAAATTTGGCGTTCAGGATGCGCGTCACAGCATCGTTGATCCGTGACATGGGAATATTGCCTGCAGTTACCTCATTGCGCAGCGTGCTGATGAAGGTCTTGTAATTCGAGGGCACCATCACCATATCGATGCCGGCGTTGATGGCGGTGCGCACATCGCTGGCGTAGTCGCCGGGCAATTGGTCAATGCCCGCCCAATCCGAGACGACGATTCCCTGAAAGCCCAACTCGCCTTTCAGCACGGTTGTGATGAGATATTGATTGCCGTGATCCTTTAGGCCGTTCCAACTGCTGTAGGAAATCATCACCGACCCCACGCCATTTTGAACAGCCGCCTGGTAGGGAGGCAGATGGATCGCTCGCAATTCTGTTTCAGAAATTTGCGTATCGCCCTGATCGATCAGATAACCGCTATCGCCTGTCCCGAAGGCTGTCCCACCGTCACCGATGTAATGCTTGGCGGTTGCCATCACGGTCGTTGGGCTTAGCCCCGTGCCCTGAAAGCCCTTGATGGAAGCCACGCCCATCGAGGAGACCAGCGCCGGGTCTTCGCCATAACCCTCATAAGTGCGGCCCCATCGGTCATCACGCGGGACGCAGACGCACGGTGCGAATACCCAATCGATACCGGTTCCCAACACTTCGTCGCGCGTGGCCTGATCCGCCTGCTGAACAAGGGCTGTATCCCGCGTCGCGCCCATGCCAATGTGGTGCGGAAAGATCACTGCACCGTAGACATTATTATGTCCATGCACCGCGTCCACGCCATAGATCAGCGGGATCCTGAGCCGAGTCTGCAAGGCATAGCCCTGGAAGCTATCGTACATATCGGCCCACTGCGTTGCTGTGCCACCCGACCCATTCGGTCCTTCACCGCCGCCGCTAAGCAATGAGCCAAGCGCATAGCTTGTGATATCGGAAGGTGTGGTCAACGCATTCTTGTTCGCCTGCGTCATCTGCCCGATCTTTTCATCGAGAGTCATCTTGGAGAGACAATCTGCTGTCGAAGTACATGCACTTCCTACCGGGGTAGGTGATGGAGTAGGTGTGGGCGGTCTTGCCGCGAAGGAACTGGTCGTCATTGACATGAGCAGCATTGCAATGACAATCGTCGGCACAGCGATCTTAAGTCCTGCACGAAGTATATTCTTTGAAGAAAACATAGGGAGTCCTCTCGAAGGGAAGTCGAACGGATAGAAAATAAAAGTCTCCAAACCCTGGAGACTTTTAGCATGTCGCTATGATTCTATTTCTCGATTTCGGATAATCTGGTGAGGTGCAGTTCTGTGTTATTCAACAGCTCGATCATCAGTTCGCGGATGTGTCGGTTGAGATAATGATTTTCCAGTGTGGAAAGCGGCAGGAAGCGCGCACCTGCCACCACGTGAATACAATTCGAGGCCCCACATAAACAGATGAACGGCGCGTCCATTTCCCATTCCGTGGCGGGATAGAAGAAGTAAAGTTCTTCGCCCTTCTCAATATCGCGGCAGGCCACCATCTGTAAATGTTCAGTATCCAAAATCACATTGGGGTCGCAGGAATGATTGAGCGCCGAAAGTTTTCCAACTTCCGTGTGGCGATTGCGATCAATTTGCACTGTATAACGATTTGCCTTTTCAAATATTTTTTCCGTTGGGATTTCGCAGATGATCTCACCCTTTTTATAGGCCTGCTTTGTGATCAAACTTCTAAATTTATTTTCCGTTTTAATTGTAAGCGTATCCATCGAAACCATTTCAGATTCCTTTCTTCGTGACTAAGATTAACCGTTGCGAAGGTTTAATAAAGTTATTGAGCCAAAGCACATAAGAAGCTTCACAAGGCTATGATGCATTGGAAACAATATACAACATTATTGAATCACAGTCAACAATTTATCACAATTGAATTTCCTCCTGTTACTCTTTCTGATTATGCAATCGTTTGACGCCTCGCAAGGATATTTTTTTACATAAAGATTGGTACTAATAAATTGGAGAAGTCAGAACTTAGCAGGTGGAAGCAATCTTAGCCTGTAATTGCACCAGGCTTGATTGCCAGCTATTTTATGGATAACGCAAGCTTTGGAAGCCAAACTTGCCATACAACCAGAGTGTTTGCAAAACTTACTATTGCCAGAAGGAGGAGGTACAAACGAATGAGGACGAAAAAAGGGCGCTTTGCTCCGGCATCATGTTTTAGATCATGATCAAGAATCTTATTTTGTTGCCGCCAATATGCTCTCATAATCCTTTCGAATAGCGTCAGCTCATTTTGGACAACTGCGAGTCCGACGAGCGCCAGCACGGTAGCAAAAATTGGTGCAAGGAGAATCAAATCGCCAAGCAGCGAAGCGACATCCTGCTGAACGTAGGGAATGATTGAAATAAGCACAACCACTGTGGTAAACCGAAAGATTTGTTGCCAGATGAGTTCATGACGATACCTGAACTCTTCCCACAAATACTGGCAGAGCCGCAGGGTCTCGGCATCGACCGTGCGAATTTCTCCCATATGACGCTCCTCATAGCTGAGAGACAAAATGCAAGCTTGCTAAAAACATTATACAAACCTAAAGGTGAAAGTCAAGCAACCACATTAACAGCACATAAGAATCAGAAGCATAATCTGACAGAGCAGGAGATCGACTGATGAAAACGGCATTTACAAACCAGCAGAACCCCCAGACCCTCGGGCTGATGAATGACATTATGACCCAGGCAGGACAGGCAGCGAATGAAGCAGGCACGCGTCATGCCTTCACAGATCATACCGATCATACCGCCCGCAAGGCAGGTAACACGATACGCCGGAAGATTGCCGACCTTGTATTATTTGAGACGTTCCTCAGATCGGCGGGCGTGCCGGCTAGCCAACTTTATGACAACCCGCAAGCATGGCGCGGTATTACCTAGGGAATTGTGGAGGCGTTTCGTAATTGGCAACTTAGCCAGGGCTATGCAATCGGAAGTCTCAACGGCAGGCTTTCCACAGTCCGAACATATGCCAAGATCGCCGCCCGAGCTGGGGCAATCACGCCGCAAGAGTCAATATTGATCGCCAGCATGCAAGGCTATGCCAGCAAGGAAGCGAAACACATTGACGACAAACGGCGTGCTGATGGCATACCGACCCGCACAGGAGCGAAGAAAGCCGAAGCCGTAACAATCCCCAAGGATATAGCGCAGGCATTGAAGCAGCAGCCCGAAACGTGGCAGGGGAGGAGGGACGCGCTGATTATGTGCTTGTTGTTAGATCATGGCTTACGTGTTGAGGAGATAGTCATCTTACTTAACCCCGAACGCCCTTGACATGAAATGTAGATGTCTCTAATTCATTGCAGTAACGCTCGAATTTCACCGCACTCATGACCGGTTTCGGCCTTGCAAAGTGGATATATACTCACAAATGTCACAAGAATGCTGACATTTGTCAATTGACCTGTCTATATTTCAGATGTAGCCTATTAACGAATATTGTGGACTGTAACAACATGTGTTACACATACAAACTATGAAAATTCGATGATTCTAGCCTGCAAGAGGTGTAACGGATGTTATTACAGTTGACAAATATCGTTTGTCATTCTCTCAAGAGGCAATTTGAACACAAAATCTAAGCCGGGATACATCTCTAAATTTTTCCATTTTTTCCTTATCACAATCTTTGGTCTTGCCCAAATCTCGGCAATCAAGATTCATAAATACGACGTTAAATTGCAGCCAGAATCTAATCAGATTCAAGCTGAGATAAATATCTTCGGAGATGTTCCACCTGTTTATTGGGCACGCACATATATAGAGGAACTATACAGTGCGGGTGTTACGGGAGGGTGTTCAGTCATACCTTTATTATATTGTCCTGAAACTATAGTCACCCGTTCCCAGATGGCGGTCTTCCTTGAACGTGGAATCCTTGGCTCTTCCTACAGTCCTCCTGCAGTCGGCGGGGCCACTGGCTTTGGGGATGTGCCCACCGACTACTGGTCCGCAGCGTGGATCAAACAACTGGCTGCGGAAGGGATCACGGGTGGCTGTGGAAATGGAAATTACTGCCCCGAGTCTGCAGTCACACGCGCTCAGATGGCAGTGTTCCTGCTACGGAGCAAGCATGGATCCACCTACAGTCCGCCTGAGGTGGGACCCGCCACAGGTTTTGGGGATGTGCCCACCGACTACTGGTCCGCAGCGTGGATCAAGCAGTTGGTGACAGAAGGAATCACGGCTGGTTGTGGAAGTGGAAATTACTGCCCTGAAACTCCTGTGACACGTGCCCAGATGGCAGTGTTCCTCGTGAGAACATTTGAATTTTCCATGATAGACTTGACTGCTCCGGCTGCAATTTCTAACCTGTCCGCGACGGCGGGTATAAGCCTGGGAAGTATTTATCTTTCCTGGACAGCCCCTGGAGATGATGGAACAACGGGAACTGCTGCCAGTTACCTGGTTCGTTATAGCACCAGCAGCATTAATGACCAAACAGGCTGGGAAGCTGCTACGCCGGTTATTACGGGTGTACCAACTCCGAATGTGGCTGGGCAATCCGAGGCTATGACCGTGAGCGGGCTAACGCCTGGATCCACTTATTACTTTGCCATTCGCACACAGGATGAAGTGCCTAACCTCGGTGGACTATCGAACAACGTTTCC
>Ga0065707_10081812_pt1 | contig 36996 bp, 22 predicted proteins | sample SwiRhicommuniRL3_FD_59094 | JGI IMG/M metagenome (GOLD analysis project Ga0065707, IMG submission 59094) | Switchgrass rhizosphere bacterial communities from Rose Lake, Michigan, USA - RL3 v2 (version 2) | ecosystem: Host-associated > Plants > Roots > Rhizosphere > Soil | place: East Lansing...
TTACGACGAGTTCCCAGAACCTAGTCCCAACCAAAGAACCGATGATTCTACGTTTAGAAAGGATAGTCTTATGATGATCTACAACATATTTGATAGGAAATGGATAGGACCGCCCAAGTTTGCCTTGGATAATGCACCGTTCGCCAGGTCGAGACACGCATGCTGTTTATCCCCTGACGGTTTAAAGGTATACATAAGTGGTGGGCTCGTAAAGTCTTCCCCTCTTGACGATTTATACTGCTACGATATGGCGTCTGGAACGTGGTCTGGACCCATACGATTCGTTTCTCGATTTGATCATTTCATCACTATCCATAACGACAAGATCTTTTCCTTTGGTGGGCTAGATAAAGACATGAACCATGTCAAAAACGCAATCACTTATTATTCCCTCACTACCAGATCAATTGGCGAGATCTCTATCCTTCAAAAGCCTCAATATAGCTTTTCACCGTTCGTTGGAGATGACGTGGAGAAAGCTATGGATAAATATGTTCCTAGTGATTGTGAACGTATATACTTGGATACAGAGGTTAATGACGCGATAAAGTTGGATGTCTGTTTACCTGTCTGGAGTGCCACCACGAGAGATATCACCATGTCTTTTGTAAGCGTCGACGACTATGAATTTCAAGACTTGTTCACCATGGATAACTTAGTCACCTACTTCAAGGTCAACCATAATATCGATTTTATCAATTATACATGGAAAAATGCGGTTGCAAAGGACTCATCGCTTTATATTTTGGGAGCGTATCAAGCAAAGAGTCGGGCACCAAACGAAGAAACTAACGATCCCGACAACCAGCCCGACCAAATGGATGAATTTGAGAACAACGAACATAATTTCTATCCCAAACTCAGTTGTTTAATGAAATTGCACTTGTCTGATTTTGGTATACCCAATTCTCATCACGAAGGCACCATCCCTCTAGTTAATGATTTCGAGCGACTCCTCAAAAACGAGGAATGTACCGATTTCGAGATCTATACGCTCGCAAATGAATATGACAAACAAACCTATCAAGAACTCTCGGAAATAGAATGGAAGGCAAATACCAACCTTAAATGTATAAAGGTTCACAAGTCAATTTTGTTAGCTAGATGGCCACATTTTGCCAGAATGATCGCCACGGGGATGCACGAGACTATACTAAATAAGATGCTTATCCCGGAACCATATTTATGGATAAGAGCGTTAGTTTACTATCTTTACACTGGATCTATGGAGTTTGAAAAATATTTGCAGCATGACTTAACGATTCTTGATTTTTCTGGACTATTGATTATGGCAAATATGTATGAACTTCTGGATTTCAGTAACTTGCTACTTCACCAGTTGTTTACACGTTTCGAGATTTTTAAAGGTTCATTTGTGGAGAACGATGAGAATATTTCTATCTTGCTCAAACTATGGAAAGACCTTTCATTTTCAAATGAAACAATATTTATTGTCAAGGTAATTGATCTTATTAAGAAGTGCTGGGGTTCCATAACCAGAGCAAACCCATTTCTCCAGCTTTCCAAAGACGAAATTGTAAGTTTATGTCAGGATTGCAGTCTTGTCTTGATGAAAAGCAAAAATCCAAAGAGATCCTTAAGTCCGTCGTCCAACACAACTTCTATCGAGTCTAGTGATAATTTGGCTGATCCGGAAACTCCCAGTAGAAATACCCACTCGCCTTTTGTTATAGATTCTCCTCGACAGGCAAGACCGTTAAATGGAAGCTTCGCTAGCCTACAAAATCTTACGAACGCTCTTAGTGAACATATATCATGACAATACATAGCACAATAAACATAACGAATTTAATAAATCAGACATGATCTGTCAAAGAGTTAAGAACATCTTCAAACCAATGTCCAGCATTTTCAACTTGGTCTTGAACGTACTCAATAGCCTTGTCAATACCTACGGCATGTTCCATATCATTTAAAATTCCTGACAACCCTGATTGAGGCTCCTTGTCACCTCCCTTATCGTTTTCCTTGTTCTCATCTTCATTTCCTCCTTTGTCATCATCGTGTTGCCCTTCTTCTTTGTCATCATCGTGTTGCCCTTCTTCTTTGTCATCATCGTGTTGTCCTCCTTGTTTGTTATCAACGAGGTCACTTTGTTGAGGGAGAGGCTTGGTGGTAAATGAAGCCAACGTTGATTCATCGTTTAACAATGAACTATGTGGTTGGGAACCGGAACTTATATGGACAGGCTTCGGACTCTCTTCTCCATTGATTGCAGGATTCTTCCGGAAGAGTAAATCATAAGTCGATTCTTTAAGAATATGGCCCATATCAATATCGAAATTTAATCCAGGATATTCTTCCTCATCCACCCAGTCATGAAGTGCCAACCTGTTATCAACTGTCACTGCTGATGAAGTCCCATTGTTTGGTGCAGGTTTAATGTCTAATGATTCACATATCAAATTATACACCTCGAGGTTTTTGAAGGGTTGAACTTTGAATGTGGAATGTAACTTTTCTCGAAAGAAAGGGCCCGTACCCAAAAAGAGAGCACGCATTAATACTTCCGTATTATTGTATCCATGTGTTCCCTTGGGTTGGTATTTGTTGCCCATATCTTCCATTTGCTTGTGCGTTGTAATAGAGTATCCAACTTCTGGAACAACCCAAAGTGGTGCTAATCTATAATTGAATTTATGATCATGTAATTTTCCTCCATAAGCCCATTCCTTTGGTAAGTCTTCTGTTTTGAAGATTCGATAGTTCCTGGCTGTCTTCTTGTCCAACTTATCAAAATTTGTCTGCAACTCACGTAAAACTTCATCCACCGAAAATTCTTTGTATGGCCTTAACCCGAATAATGGCCAGCCATCAATATATTGAATTTTAGATAAGTCAAGTAAATCATCCAAGTAGAGCAACCTATGGTTCGATGTTGGAGCCATTCCATGGTCGCTTACAAATACTAAGTTAACAATGTCGTCCAAGTTTCTAATAGAAAGTTCCTTCTTAATCAACGCAACAAAGTTGTCAACATAAGTCAATGCCTTAGTCAATTCAGGACCACTGATTCCAAATTCATGACCGAAGTGATCAACAGTTGGAACGTATCCAAGGATCAATTCGGGTCTTTCTGTGATTAATTCACGATCAATCCAACCCAAAATTCTATCCACTTTCACTGAAAGTAATTCGGAACCATTAAATCTATCAAAATCTGTTGGAGGTCCGACCGTAGGTACCTCACTTCCTGGCCACATGTGAACTGCCGATCTAACTCCATGTTTAGCAGCAGTAGTCCATAGAGGTTCACCACCTTGCCAGAAATCAGGATCTAAACCACCGACCTTTGGATTTGTATAGACAAATTTCTTTTTAAGCAATGGATCGTAAAATGTGTTACTAACAATTCCATGCTCTGAAGGATGTAAACCCGTTATCAAAGTCCAATGATTAGGGAACGTTGAAGATGGAAATGACGGGGTCATATAAGGAGGACCGTATTCGTGAAGAAGCATTTCATGCAAAGTCGGGGTAACCTTTTTACTTATATAGTGGGGGTGAAATCCATCTAGAGATATCATAATAGTTGTAGGATGAAAGGGATGAGTTCCATTGGATAATATCCTCTTGGTGATACCGTTGGAAAGTCCATAATACGGAGAGTTAGACACCTTTCCAGTCAAATATAGTATGACAATGACAAGCAGAACAATGATCAGCAATCCTCCAATAACTGTGTGTTTGATTTTGGAATTAAGTCTATCGATATTGAAATCCCTGCGGACGCGAACAGGATCAACTGAGTACTTCGTAGGAGGTTCGACACGTTGCCCGGAAAAGCCACCAGTCTCAAGCATTTCATAGCTATTTTGCCCAGATCTTCCCTTAAACAACGATTGAATTCTTCCCACTATACCAGCCCTTGGAGTAGGGTCTTCATAGTCTAATCCATCAAGAAAGGAGTCATCGTCAGCACCTCCACTGGTATGATTAGATTGCTCGTTAAATAACACATCATCATCAGGATCATCTATATCAGTGACAGGTATGTCAACAGCATGTGGTTGTGGTCCGTAGTTAATTGACATCCTTATAATAGGATTAAGCACGTATATTGATAGTTAGATTGTTTTTTGGCAGGTGTATTGATTTTGAAATTCCCACACGACTGATTACAAAATGGAACCACAACACTTAGTCACCAAAGATTAGTGAAGCGGTAATGGGAGACAAATTTTAATTTGGCTTCGTTCTTAAAATTATTGTTTTTGATGTTATCCACCTCATATTCTGACAGTATTTGTCCTTGTAAAAAAATATATCACTCAATATTGTAGCTTTATTCAGTAGACCTCCTTGTATAAGTTCTATTAAAATATTTCTCTAAACCTTTATTAAACATACATACAGAACTAAAAACCATTACTTTTAATAGACATCACCGTGGTCAAACATAGCGTCAGCAACCTTGATGAAACCGGCAATGTTAGCACCCTTCAACAATGATGGCAAGCTCTCGGTGTTCTTCTCAGCGGAGTACTTGACAGCAGTTTCGTAACAGTTGTCGAAACAAGTGTACATGATATTCTTCAACTTAGCATCAACTTCTTCAGAGGTCCATTGGACTCTTTGAGAGTTTTGGGCCATTTCCAAACCAGAGACGGCAACACCACCACAGTTAGCGGCCTTACCAGGGGCGTACCAGACGTCGTTGGATCTGTTGGCTTCAAACACATCAATGGCTTCCTTGGTAGAACCCATATTGGAACCTTCAGCAATGAATTTACAACCAGCGTCAACAAGTGCCTTGGCTTCTTCACCAGAGACTTCGTTTTGAGTGGCAGATGGCAATGCAACGTCAACTTGACCAACATTAGCCCATGGACGGACACCAGCTAAGTATTCAACTGAGTTAGAACCAGAGAATGCAGTAGCGGACTCACCAACAATTTCTTGTAAGGACTTAAACTTCAACTTGGCAGCAGCAATCTCAGCAACTTGTTCCTTGGTAATACCGTTTTGGGAAACGATGGTACCCTTGGAGTCAGAAAGAGAGACAACAGTTCCACCTAATTCAATAACCTTTAAAGCTGCATATTGAGCTACATTACCGGAACCGGAGATAGTAACACGCTTACCCTTGAAAGTTTCCTTACCACCAGTAGCTTTTTCAATCATCTTTTCAACGTAGTAGACAGTACCGTAACCAGTAGCTTCAGGACGGATCAAAGAACCACCCCAAGATAAACCTTTACCGGTTAAAACACCGGACCAGTTGTTTTGCATTTGCTTGTAAGCACCGAACATGAAACCAATTTCACGACCACCAACACCAATGTCACCAGCTGGAACATCAGTGTCTTGACCAATGTATCTGGCTAATTGTCTCATGAAGGCAACGCAGAATCTTCTGATTTCGCCATCAGTTCTACCCTTTGGGTTGAAGTCACAACCACCTTTACCACCACCCATGGATAAACCGGTCAATGCATTCTTGAAAATTTGTTCGAAACCTAAAAATTTAAGAATTGACAAGTTCACAGATGGGTGGAAACGTAAACCACCCTTGTATGGACCGAGAGCTGAGTTGAATTGTACTCTAAAACCGTTGTTTACTTCAATTTCACCAGCATCATTTTCCCAAGATACTCTGAATTGAATAAGTCTTTCTGGGATAGAAACAACAGGGATAACCTTCTTATATTCAGGGTGTTGGGAAAACAAAGTAGAGTCTTCTAAAGCAGAAACTAATTCATTGTAGGCTTGTTGAAATTCAGGTTCGTGAGGTAAGACCATTTTGTTTATATGAGTTCTCGAGAGGAATGGAGTAATGCAGCACAAGTATTCCCTAGGATGATATTAACTTATATAGTTTTCTATGAATCATCGAAGGTTTATATACACTCCGCATGAAATCTTTTTCCTCCAATCTCTGACCAATGAAATGAGAGACCTTTAACGGGCGAATTTGGAAGGTAGGGCCGACGTGGCGAGTTGAGGGTACTATCTGGAGCAAATCAAGTGTTGGTTGAGTGGGTCCGGCATCGGACGAGAATTGTTATTTCTTACTTGTGAGATGCGGAATTGGCCGAGTGGATATTAGAGCCTTTTATTTTGATGCATAGTGACGAAGCCAATACAGACACTGATTGGTCTTGATAAGTCGTGATATAGTGCTTCCAAGCCTGGATATAATTGTTTCGGACAATTGAAGTCATAGTACACTATAACTAAGAGGGTCTTAGTACTCTATATCAAAAGGTGAAAATGTCCTTTGTAGACTTTTTGTTTCCTCGTCAAAGCTCACTCTAATATCTGTTTTCTCCTGACTCAAGAGTTCGGAGTTCGTTGAGTCGTCGCTCGGTCCGGCTCGATCGTGTTAATTGCCGCTTCAAAGTTATGTTGCGGTATTGATCAAAATATTCTCAATACAGTTGTGGTAGGTAGTATACATAGGTACAATGCCAATTATAGAATCAATAATGTACCGTTACATTTCAATCATCCTATTGTCTCTTGTTTATCTTACTGAGACATATCTAGAAGCACCCAAGATCTGCTGCTACGATGCATGTCTAAGAAGTAGTGAGATAGCAGCAAGAAGAAATATATTTTTAAAAGCTTGATCGATCATCGTTAGTGTACATACTTATGCAACCGATGAACAGATTCTCAATTGCCGTTCGTGTATGAGCCTTGAGATTTTGCAAGTTATGGTATGCGAGAGTTAAAATTGAACATGGTTGCACTATTGTAATACGAACATAACATTGTAGAGAACAATTGATTCCCATCGTCTCTTTGTAATGATCTCACATCGACTGTGGTTCACTTTGCTAAATCTAGATTTTCTTAATCCGGAAATTATACGGGATTTGTAAGAATCCGAAAAATAAAGAATGAAAGGGGATTGGATCACATGGTGGTTTTTAGCTGTGAATAAAAATTGTTGGTTGTCTATTGAATGCTACATGCCCTTTCAAAGTTCAAATTCAGCTTTTGTCTTTTCCAAAGTAGTTGCGTATAGTCTTTATAGTAATGATTAAATAAATTAGCTGGTGTTCTTCACTCACTTTTTGTAAATTCAAAGCACCGGATGCAAAAAAATAACTAAACCTAACGAAATCTGTTTCACAGAATTATCATGACTCTTGAAATTAATCTAGGTTTTGTTCTTCTCATCATATTAAGCGTTATCTCGCAAGATTCTCATCATACCCGAGTAACTGCAAGTGTTGAAAATACTACGTATAGACTCATTAATAAGATTATATAAGCAGTTGAGGCATTCGTCGGTACTATACACATATCCACATGTTATCCCTCCAACACGGAAACAACTTAGTCATGAACCCTTTTAGAGGTGCCCGTTTCTTTAGGATTAGAAATTATGATGTAAAATGTCCTCCATGGATTTTGGTGTAACCGAATCAAATCTAGAGATTTTATGTAAGCAATGCTTTATCCATGAAAGTCACACGATCAACCTCTAAAATTGACTACAGAGGTCAATTGCACTAATGCACCGAAAGTGGCGATGAAATAGTGCCTTAGTATATTCTTCCTACTAATTATGGGTTTCGCTTGAAAACTCAAATGACCACCACGTTAGTATTTAGAGTCTTCGCAAATTCACTTCAAAACTTTCCGGTACATAGGCTTTAACCTTTCCACACACCAATGACTCCACCCTGAACTACAAACACATAAAGCTGCAAGTACATAGTAGTATATCCAAACACTGCAAGATAAGCGCTTACTTCACCTAATATCCATTTTTCATTAATTTATGATGTGCAACAAGCAACGCCAGTTTGACAATTTTGTTACGTGCCAGAGGAAGTTGGATGAAATCGCGAATTAAAAAAATTTACAAGTCCATTAGAACAACTTTGAAACGACACTTGATGGATAATCGAAGAGTTTTTAGTTCATATAAGGATAAGGTTAGGAAATCAGCTCAACCTTATCCACTTCCAGGTGGTGGAATTTTCTCAAAAGTCAAACGTCTCTTCTCTCCCGCCCCATTTGAGGATTCAAATTCAGAGGAAGTTCATCCATTTAAGTTTGCTCCTTCGAGCACCAATTTCTCTTCAAAGGTGAGTTACAATGGATCTTCCACTATGACACCATTGAAAATCCCTGGCTCTTTTGAGGTGCACACCTCGCCTAATCATATACTATCATCCTTTTTTCAAAGGAAGGGAGACGAGCCGCTCAATGATATCGAGTATGAAGGTGTGGTGTCACTTATGTCCAAATCAGGCACGCCAATGGAAGACATACACAAGAAGCGAACCCATGATGCTAATGAATCAACAGTTATTCGTCCCAAGAGACTGAAGGAAAATGATCTGTTTATCATGACTCCACAACAGCGCAATTTGCGAAACAATACATTCCACAATGATGTTTCAAACATCTCAATTCCAGAGTATCAACCGGTATACCATACATTCACAAATGATAGCAATACAAGCAGAAGTAATCGTTCGGTGCGTAGGGTCTACCAATTCTCTGGATTGCCTCTGCCATATAGAACAAGAATAAGGGCACCTTCATTATCTAGGCTGAAGCATCGTACGTCCAACTTATCCAACATTTCCATTGATGCCACTCAAATCACACCTCGTGATGAGAGTAATATTCTCGAGAAGAGACCTATCAGTGAAGCTGCAAACACACTTCTCAGCATTTTGGATGGGAAATCCCAGGAGCCAATTAAGGAAGACCAGACTCAGAGTAATATAAAACTCTTCTCCAACCCATATGCCTCTACAAAGAGTAAAAGAAGAGCTGAAAAACCATCGATAACTGCCACAGATATCAACAAGACTTTATTGTTTGACAAATCACAGCCATTACCAATTGTGGAAACTAAGGAAGAAGTGGAACCTAAAGAAACGAAGATGAGTAGAGGAAATGCTAAAAAAGTTCCTGAGTCAAGTTTCGATTTCAAATTTTCGAATTCAACTATGAAAGTTGACTCCTCTTCACTCACTGAGAATTCTAACGAAGTTTCAAATAAGCCAGAACAACTCCATTTTAAAGCTTCTAAAAAAGCTGAGCCTATCTCGTTGAAAGCCTCTCAAAACCCTGATTTATTATTCAAGGTAAAAACTTCCAACTTCGAATCGAACCATTCAAGTAATAAACCACTACAACAAGAACAAACACCCATTCCATCCACAAACGCATTTTCATTCAATACATCAGCCTCCTCATCTCTCCTGCAACTGTTTTCTACAGCTGAAAAGCCAAAGGCTATTGATAATTCTCAAGTTAGCACCAAATCAAATTTCATTTCGAAGGAATCTACTACATTCATATTCCCAAATGTGGAAATCACTAAAGTAATCCTAGATTCTTCCAAGGTTGCCCAATATAGACCGTTATATGAGTTTATAGTATAATTAATATAGCTATGACCTGTATTCTGTAATTCGCTTAACAGGTAAATGCACTACCTTTTTGATATCACCTGAAAAGTTGTACGATTCGTTTAATTCAATCTCGAGTAATTGGACATAACATTTACTAAACAACCATTATGAGCCAGTTAAATTCAATTCTCTTGATTGGAGGTTCAGGGTTCCTTGGACTCCATCTCATTGAACAATTTTACAAGGATAGTCCTGGAATAAAAATTCATGTGTTTGATATTCGTCCGTTACCAGAGACGATCTCGGCATACTTCACGTTTGATCCCATGACAGTGCCAGCAATTATTGGCGATTTAACTTCTGATAAAGATATTGCTCAAGCGATTGAAAAATCACAATGTGATGTGATTGTCCATGCAGCATCTCCACTTCCATCCCTTCCTCGAGAAGTGCTCGAGAAAGTTAACGTTGAAGGAACCAAGAATATCATTGCTGTTGCCAAAAGAATGAAAGTAAAGGCTTTGGTATATACGTCTTCTGCTGGCGTAATTTTCAATGGTGAGGATGTTCGTAATGCAGATGAATCATGGCCATATGTTGATGTTCATATGGATTCATACAACGAAACCAAAGCAATTGCCGAGACAGCAGTAATGGAAGCCAACACACAAGATGGATTGAAGACTGTATGTCTTAGACCAGCGGGAATATTTGGACCAGGTGATCGTCAATTGGTCCCAGGTTTGCGGGCAGCTGCGAAATTGGGTCAATCCAAGTTTCAGATTGGTGACAACAACAACATTTTTGATTGGACATATGTGGGAAATGTTGCGGATGCTCATGTTCTAGCTGCACACAAGATTTTGAACCCGCTTGAACTGGACAAAGTGGGCGGTGAAACATTTTTCGTGACCAATGACCAGCCTACTTACTTCTGGACTTTAGCAAGAACCGTGTGGAAAGCAGATGGGGTGATTGACAAGAGATATATCAAATTGAGTCGTTCGTTTGGAATTTTTGTTGGATCGCTCTCCGAATTCTTTGCTAAATTGTCCGGTAAAGAACCAGGATTGACACCTTTCAGAGTCAAATTGGCCTGTGCCCACAGATATCACGATATTAGTAAGGCAAAGACTATTTTAGGATACAAACCGGTAGTTGACCTTGAGACAGGAATCAACTATACTTTAGATTGGTTAAAAGAAGTGGGTCAATAAGTAGATTTAGTAAGCATAACTACCTGCAAGTAGTATACTCTCAAGATCGACGCAAATATAGATATAAATAGAGTTTGACTTAATAGGGGCTAGGAATGAGCGAACGAGCATTTTGCTGACACCACCATCAGTTACAAGGTGTAAGTTGAGTGGTGATATTGCACAAAAAAATGAAGACTACGGCAAGAAAAGAAATTTGAATTGATTCGACTTAAGTACAACGAACAGTACAACTACGAGACTATATATTCGAAAGAATATAGTGTACTAAGAAATGGTACTTAATAGTATAGATGTTATACATGTGAGATCGCATACTCGAAAAATACAGAAGGTGAGATATTGATTCATATTACGTGTCTAGAGACATCTCCGAGACTACTGGCAATATTTGGGTTATCATATGTTGAATATCTAAAGAAACAACCTGGAAACCAAAAGGAAGAGTGCTATATTTGAGATTACTGGGATAGTAGCACTGGAATCAAGGCGTAACACTGCTAATAATGTTAGTAAATTCTTGTAGATATTTTACGTGAAACATACCATTAGAACTATTGGTGTTGTTCGTAAAGTCCTGAGTGAAGTTTGCTATAGGTTCCAGAAATTGAGTCTGATTTAGCGTCGCCTCCACGGAGCTCTCATCAATAGGCGCTAAGCTCGCAAGTTCTTCGAAATCAAACACGAGACTAACACGAGATGGTACTTCAGATTCAGAGACTATTTTCGATTTCACAGAAATAGAATCCTCTTGAATTGGCGCCAGGGATGGACGTCGCCGAGGAGTATATTTTGCGAATCGAAGGGAACAAGCATTCACATCATTGAGTGCGGAACAAGCATTCACATCATTGAGTGCGGAACAATCATTCACAAGGGTATTAAGAAAGTTTGCCGAGGGGTTTGTGGGACATAAGTGAAAGCATCCTTGATCAATTTGCTGGAGTGCACAGCATTCACACGCCAAGTCGTCTGCTACACAAATATCCAACTTAGAAAGGATGTCATTAAAACACGCTGATAGTTTAATGAGGTCTTCGGCTTCGCATCTTTCGTATGGACGGGGGTTAGGATTGATATACGAGCCATATTCACCAGCATTAACCCCAACTGTAGCCAAACCTAACATTAATAGTGGCAACATTGTAGATTGGTTACGAAGTAGATGGTTGCAAAAAATTAGCTAATTTTTGGAAGCGCGTACAACGAAGTGAAAAACCACAAACAGAAACGAAACATACCGCAACAAATTGGGCACAGAATCAATTTCTCAACAAGAGTTAAACCTGCAAAAGCCAAGATTGTGACGTATGTTTACTATTGATGAATTTACTGTGTTTACTACGGCACAACCAATTCTCGTCGCAGGCATTACCCAGTATTCGCGACAAACACAGCCCAAACAGATGCCCAGATGCAAAAATGAAACAAGTATTTGGGTCCACAACCGAAAAGGCAAGAATAGACAGCAATACTTGGTAAACAACGCGAAACGCCAAGTCAACCACTCTGTTAAGTAAAATTAAAAATCTGTGCGGTGGCCAAGACTTAGTTGGGTACATTATGGCCAAGACGTATAGAGCCAAAAGGGAGAACTTGCCTTGGCTATGGAGTCTCCTATTAGTCAAATGTTACTTGCCCTATGTTGTAGTCGGCAATTTCACTCTCTCAATGTCGTCTAGTTTGGCGCATTTTTTCAACCAGTGTCCATACCGCCCATTCCACGCTTTCTACATCCTCAACCGACCAAGTTTATGTGGAACATCAATATAGAACAACAAAAAAGAAATGCGAGTGCGAAATGCGCAACACATAGAACCAGGTCAATAATCAAAGTTGAGTTCCAACTTTTCGCTAACTATATGCGTATACTACGATCGTTAAGCAAAAGAGGTCAACTACAATGGTGACAATATATAAAGCGCCCTCAAGATTGAAGTGTCCCCAGAGCCTGACTGACTTTTCTCCGAGATGAAGGTGGAAGATGCAAGTGGCTATGATCGGCGACTAACGCAGGAGAAGCTACATTCCTCATTGGGAATTCTTTTTTTTAGGTTTCTATTTTGAATCGCCTAGAAACACTGGTCTCTCGGTATTTAAGAGCTTCAGTTCGCCCCAGTTCACTCAAGAGTTGCATCTTACCGGCATAATGATATTCAATTATTTACTTTCGCTTTTTGTATTGGCTGGATTTTCCATTGCTGCTGACTCTCCAACTCCAGTAGTTGAAGTTGTTGGCAATAAGTTTTATTTCACCAATAATGGTTCTCAATTTTTAATGAGAGGTATTGCATACCAACAAAATACCAATGGTTCTACTTCTTACACCGATCCTTTAGCAAACGAAGATGAATGTAAGAGAGATGTCGAATACTTCAAACAACTTAATACCAATACTTTGAGAGTTTATGCTGTAGATCCAACTTCAGATCACGACCCTTGTATGAAAATATTCGAGGATGCCGGTATTTATATCATTGCTGATTTATCAGAACCAAAGACTTCGATTAATAGAGAAAATCCTGAATGGAACTTGGAATTGTATGACAGGTATACTAGTGTTGTAGACATGTTCTCCAAGTATTCTAATGTTTTAGGTTTTTTCGCTGGTAATGAAGTCACCAACAATAGATCTAACACTGATGCCTCTGCTTTTGTCAAAGCTGCTGTCAGAGATATGAAGGCCTATATCAAGGATAAGGATTACAGAAATATTCCAGTCGGATACTCTTCAAACGATGATGAAGATACTAGGGTCGCAATAGCTGATTACTTTTCTTGTGGTGAAATCGAAGAAAGAGCTGACTTTTTCGGTATCAACATGTATGAATGGTGTGGAGACTCTACTTTTAGAGCATCTGGATATATGGATAGAACTGAAGAATACAAGAATTTGACTATTCCTATATTTTTCTCAGAATATGGTTGCAACGCCGAAAGACCAAGAAAATTCACTGAAGTTGGAACTTTGTTTTCTGATGATATGACCGACGTTTGGTCTGGCGGTATCGTCTACATGTACCACGAAGAAGACAACGATTACGGTCTTGTTTCCATTGACTCCTCAGGTGACGTCTCAACCTTAGCTGACTTCAAATACTACTCCTCCGAAATCAACAACATCAGCCCATCTTATGCAAAATCGTCTTCCTTAAGTCAAGACGCTTCCAAAACTTTAGCCTGTCCAGCATCTGCCAAAACCTGGGAAGCCTCTCCATCCTTGCCACCTACTCCGGACAAGGAATTCTGTGACTGTGTAGCCCAAAACTTAGAATGTGTTGTCAAGGATGACGTCAAGACTAAGGATTATGGTAAATTATATGGCAGTGTTTGTTCTAATATTGATTGTTCTGCCATCTCTGGGGATGGTATCAAGGGTAGTTACGGTCAAGTCTCCTTCTGTGAAGAGAAGGACAAATTATCGTTTGTCTTGAACAAGTACTACCTTGATCAAAATAGAGACTCTTCAGCTTGTGACTTTGGTGGATCTGCTTCAATTAACAAGGGTGCTACTTCTGCCAGTTCTTGTTCTTCTGCCATTGCTAGAGCAACTAGCAGCTCTTCTAAATCTGGATCATCTCGTTCTGGAGGTTCAAGTGCTTCGGGCTCTTCCTCAGGAAGCTCTTCTTCTACCAAATCCTCATCGGCTTCTATCTCCTTCAAGACTTTGTCAAAGGGAGAATTGATGGCCATTGCTGGTGTGATTACCTCAATTGTTGGTGGCATCTCTTTTGTTGTCTTCGAATAGATAATAGATTACTACTATTTTAACTTAAAAAATGTACATTCGCAGCCATTGAGGGTTGCAAAATTTTAGACTTCAAGCGATTTTAAGCCCCCCATTCATGTTAGGAATTTCTCTTCCTATTGGATTACATAAGCAAGATTGCCCAGAACGCTCCCGCGACTTTGTGGTGGGATTATCTTCTTGCACATTCCCCTTCAAGTTTTGCAACTTCGTTCCAGCAGAACTGTACATAGAAATTGTCCTTGATTTGTCCACTATAGAGGTAGCTAATACATACGGGATCCTTGACTATGTACAGTCTTCTATATTAAAATTATATAGAAACCAAGGAACTACCAAAGTTGTACTTCTTGAGTAAACAGGTACCTTTAAGGACTTCTAAAATTACACAGGACCATCTTGCGCAAGAAGCAGATGTAGGATAATATACCTTGGTAGTAAAATTATAATATTATTACTATGTTCCCCAACTCAGTCCCAATTCAGCAAACTGGTTTCACATTACTTGGGCGCTCAAATTTCAAGTAAATATTTGTGACTAAGCTTTCTCCAAAGGATGAAAATACTACATAGCTAGTCGCTATTAAACAATATGCATTTGAAGTGAGAATATCTGGACTATTTAAAATGTTTAAAAATGACACATGGTCTCAAGAGTATCTCAATTATGTATTAATGGAATCTTCTCTAAGCTTTTTTCCTTCAAGAATGATGAAAGTACTCACATCGAAGGAGTCGCTTGAACAAGCTAACTAGCAATCATGAAAATCTCATTAAGTGCTTTTGCATCCATTACTGAAGCTCTCTTTTGCTTGATCCATCTTGACCTCACAGCTAAACGTGAAGATATAGGTTGGGCCAGAGATATACTTGGAGAAAGACTATGTGACGTATCTTTCTTTTCCTTTTTTTCCTTCTTACTTTTCTTACCTTTCTTCTCCTTCTTATCTTTCTTCTCCGTCTTATCTTTCTTCTCCTTCTTATGTTTCTTCTCCTTCTTTTGTCTCTTTTCTTTCTTTTCTGATTTGATCTTCTTTCCATTCTCATCCAAGCTACCCTCTTTCAGGTCCCTTTTCTCCTTATTCGATTTCTTTTCTTTCTTCTTCTCTTTTCTTTCCATATATTCTATTGAATCTTTTGACTTTCTCTTCTTGGTTTTCTTTTCATCCATCTCGTCATCTTGATCTCTGCTTCTCTTTTTATTATCTTGCTGGGACAAAAGTTTCTTAGAGTCACCATCCCAGGTACTCAGTAAGACCTCGCCCCTGATAAAATGCATCCCCCACTTTCCATTTAATATGTTATCTTTTCTTTGTCTGTCAAGTTCATTGTTGATCTTGTCTTCTTTTCCATTTAACCTTCCTAATATCCTTTGGAAAACGTCAAGTCCAGAACATTCACCATTGTCAAACTCGTCTTTCTTTTGCCTTTTTCCCAATTTAGCTCCAAGTCCCATGTTATCTTCCTTTATGGTTACCTTTACATGACTTGTCATAGCATGGTCTACCAACCCCAATCCTTTGCCTGGTGTCCATCCCATACTTTCCAAGTATTGGTGTCCAAACCTCGAAGTATCGTTTGACCAATTAGTATTTCTTGGGTCTAAGCCAAATCTCTGCTTTACTTTTGTTCCTGCCAATCCCATATTATTGTCCGTATGTCTATTACTATCTGCTAGTTCCCTTCTAGAGTTAAAGATAAAAAAATACGCTGCGATGCCATCCTGCGTATAAAATGAACGTTTGTTTTCGCTTCTTACATTATTTAGTGAGATTCGCATACACAATACAATAAAATAATCATACATACACTAGTAGCCTAGAATAGAATACCATGAATTTTTTGTCCAGTAACCTTCACTTGGACCCCTTTTAATACAATTACTATCCATTAGCCAATTTATGACAGCTCTGAAATCGTTGTGACTCAAAGCAGTTTGCATCCTTCCCAAGATAGCACTTTCTTGTACACCAGGTCTGAAATGAATAAATGAAAGTACGGTTGTGATAATCTTTACCCATATTTGCTGATTAATATTTCCATTAAGATCCAACCAAATGCGGGAGCACGCTTTTCCAGTGGGGACAGGTACTTTGGGAACATTTTCAACTATTGTCAAGTCTGTTCCAATCGTAACAATGTCGCTTGAAAGCTTTTCCTTGTCGATTAGTCTCGACTCATACCCTTCAAATTGGTACTGTCTGTCAATATGCACTAAAGATACAGACAAATCCGAAATTAAATGAAGCAACGACGCAACGTGACCATTTAGAATATTTTGGGATATTATAAGGCCCTTTTGCGCTCCTGCTATTGACAACAAATTCAGTTTAAATCTAGCTCCCTGGTTGAAGAGACGGCTTGGAAGTCTCAGATTAATTGCGTTGTACACCCTATCTGTTAAAACGAATCTACTGTTAGAATCATCGGATCCGTAGTACAACATTTCCTTATCTCTAATCAATGCAGAAGAAGCTAGATGGGTCATTTCGTCACCATATTGTGATAAAATTTGCTTCACTCTTGACCCAGTAAAATTCTCTTCGGTTGTAGAGAATATGGCTTTCAATACGGTTCTCAAGTCTTCGTTGTCTTTCCTTTTAATGGTTGGATATGTGCTGCAATAAAATGTTATCCCAGCGAGTATTGCATCCTTCTGTCTCATTGAGTTATCTTCAAGCTGATCGAATATATCCGAGTAGGTCTCGACAATTTCTGTTCTATCGTACTCTTCAACATTTACACTATTCGAGTGGTAGAGAGGAGTTTTATCAACAATGTCCAAGACTGAATTATCTGTGTCTTTCCATAAGTCAAGAAAAAATCGAAACTTGATATTTTCCAAATCATCCGCTGAAACCAAATCATCTTGTATCCCTTTCAATACAATTTGACCAAAAGATTCAACGCCCTTAACAACCATAGGCAACCCACCTACCAGTTTACGCACAACAGTCCATTTTTGCTTGACACTCTTGATATCCATATCCTGAAATAATGCCGCAATTTCAGCAAAATCAATAGCGCCTCTCTTGAATGTCTTGGATATAACGACAGCTCGAAATAAAGTTGTAGCATCAGACTTGTCAAACTTAAAAGTTGGCCTAAATCTCCGGGACCCTCCAGTAGCTTTCTTGTCAATCTTTCGCTTAAAAGGATTCGTCCGTCTTCTGTGCTTTTTTGAAACTAAAGCAGGCAAGGAGTCGCTAATTTCAAGTTCTTCGGGTTTTGATTCGCTGCCTTCTGGGGATGACCCATCATTCTCTCGGGTCGTCTTTTTGGCCTTACTGGATACAGTTGGAACACGTCCCAAAGAATCCAACCTACCTTTACCTGATTTCCTTTTCAATGATTTCTCGGTCAGATACAACGTCACTTCACCCTTGATTACTCTTCTATCGACCTTTTGATAATTAGAAACACCTTGATCACTGATGCATTGTTCTCTAGCTAACTCGATTTGTTCTTTGGTTGGTCTAAATGGCTCTTTTGTCAAAATGAGCAATTTTCTTGTTGCAAACCTACCAGCCCTCAAGAATGAAACGCTTTGAGATTCTAGTACTTGGGTCGATATGAGAATGGAAATGTCTCTAGCTACAGTCTTGAGGTCAGTCGCAGTATTATTACCCAACTTTTCATCTAAATCACGACAGAGTTTTGCAGTTGTATAAGTGACCCCCCCTAGTTCCTTAATAAGTTGCAATAGTTGTTCTCTTCTTCGCTGGCCCTTCATCGTCGACTTTACAACGCCATTTGCTTCTGATTTACGTGTTCGCCTTGCGATATCAGTGGAAATTTGAGGCTTAATAGGAGCAATATTCGAGACATGGACTGATTCCCCAAATTTAGGTTTCACGACCTGTGAAATTTCTTTGCTGATCATTTGTACTTCTTCATGGGGTTCACCGAAGTCGACCGCAAGTCTTGCTTCAGTCAAATCCGTGACAGGTTTGTCCTTGGATATATTCTTTCTCAAGGTTCTCCCTATAGCTTCAACCTTCTGTTTCTTATTTTTACCATTCACATCAATTGGAGTGGCAGATCTCTTGTTAGACTTGATAAAAGAGCCCTTTGGAGTTTTGCCTAAAGGCTGATAAAACTTCGTATTTAATTGCTTCAAAGATATGCCGCAGAAAGAATCTATCTGAGGTCTTTTCAATTTATTCGGTTGTGCAGGTAACAGTTTGTGGTTCTCCCTCAAGTAATAGCGATAGAATTTGTGCTTACCTTCAACATCGTAAGCCTTTATTATACACCAATCATTATAAAAATCGTGGTATGGCTTGAGGGGGATTAAACTGTTTTCTTGAACAACATAACTAGTCGCGAACTCAAGCCATCTGTTCCAAGGTCTGTATCTTGTAGCTCCGCTTAAGGAGCATACAATTTCTCTAGACGTGGAGCCCATTTCTTTTGTAGAGTTGATTTTCTGATTCACTTGTGTTGTGATCGGAAATATACTGTTGAACAATGGGACTTTGTCTTTATCCTCGTGTACCTTCTCACCTACTTCATCAACAAGTGATTCGCCGCTAACATTTGATCCAAAAAGTTCGACGTAGTCTGAAGCATTATCTAAATTAATAGGCAAGTCTTTAGAGTACTTAATAGAATAGACTATCCTTTCCGCTTCATCTTTGACATACACTTTCTCGACATATCCATTCTTGTGTAAGAACTCAACAAGAACTCCAAAGTATTTGGAAGCGGACTTCGGATTGTCTAATTTCAACTCCTTCTTCAAATCATTGAACCCTCTCAAGTTATTGGGTGCCTCTTTAACGGCTTGAACAATCAATTGTCTCAATTTGAAGGAGCTTCTGGATGCAACCACTTTTGTGGTGTCTGCGCTGGAACCCCCTTCCGCAAATTTCGAATGAATACAGAGGTTGGTATGCTGAGATGAACTTTCGTGATAAACGTTTTTGCGAATAATATATCCCATTTCTTCCAATTTCTTAAATCTCGATGGCAAGGATCTTGGATCTTGTCCTGTTGCTCTGCACAAATCAGGAGACAATATCCCATCAGCTCCATATTTTGCTATTTCACACAAAAGTTGAAAAGGTTTCTCGCCCAACTGTACCTTCAATTTCTTGGAAATCTCTAAACCCGTCAAATATCTCCACTGAGTTTCTTGTGTAGGGATAACACTAATTTTGTCTTCCGGACCCTCCTTCAGAATGAACTCCGAATAATTGGGAAGGATAGTCAAAACATTCGAATTCTTGGATACGTATAATTGCAAGGATGCGTCTTCTTCATTACAGAAAAAGAGCCACTGCCATACGATTTGCTGTTGGAAAGAATCGAGTGCTTGCACTTCAAGCTTGTCTCCTATCGATCTCCACATTTCGGTCAAGTTGAGTCCAGACGAACCACAGAACGAAAGTTTATCCAACACATAAGGTATTAGCTCTGCAGGTGGTAACGTGAACAGCATTGATAACTATTCTAAAGGGCCAGATCTTTACTTTGCTATATGTATCTAATTTGCAATGATTAAAAAACAAACAAACTTAGGTTGGTTTGGAGACATTTTAAGATAATGTCGCAATATAATGTCGTGACTGTTCTTGGAAATGAAATAAAAAACCAATGGCTTTCCATACTAGCGACTTAACTTCCACAATATGGACTCGGACGAAGAAATCACTTTATCATCTCACGCACTAGCTGCTCTTCAACAATTCAGAGCAGAAGAAGACGCTAGAACCAAGCACTTTGAGGAATTAAAGGCTAAATCGCAAGAACAATTTGACCAACGGCAGGTAACTATTGATGCATTCCAAGAGGATTGGCAACTATCTCAATTTTGGTATACAGATGAGACTGCAGCTACTTTAGGCAGAGCTTTACTAGAAGGTGCTGATAACGAGACTGTTATTGTTATTGCAAGTGCCCCATCTGTTTATGCAGCGATAAGGAACTTCCCTCCCGAAGATATACCAACTCCACACATTTATTTACTTGAGTATGACACAAGATTCGAAATTTTAGCAGGATCTACCCATTTTAGTTTTTATGACTACAAGACTCCTGAAAAGGTCCCCGAAAACCTCCGCAACAAGTGCCATCGGCTATTAATTGACCCCCCTTTCTTGGAAGAAGAATGTCAAACCAAATCAGCCCAGGCTGCCAAAAATCTCCTTGCGACTGATACAACAGCAAAAACAAACTCTGGAGACACCAAAATTAAGCTCATTTCCTCAACAGGCGAAAGAATGAACTCAGTGGTCAAGAAGAACTACCCAAACACCGAAGAAACCACATTCTTACCAGAACATAAGAATGGTTTGAGTAATGAGTTCAGATGTTATGCCAGTTTCGAATGTAAGTATTGGAAATTCAGAACTACCCATCTGTCGTAGAGACCGTTATGTGTACCTAAATACAAATTTCATTATATATACTTATCTTTCTCATCCAGGTGTTTTGAAGATGTATAAATCCCCAAAAAATTTGCAGCCGTTTTTAGATTTCCATTTTTTTATTTAAATGAAACTAGATAATAGGAAGCTAGGCTACAACTAACCTAAGGCATTCATTATTAGTCTATTCAAAATACAAACAATTCCATTTTTGCAACCAACACCAGTTACCCGGACAATATGCTCATATTTACTCAAACATTGATATGTCAGTGTAAATTATAGACCGTTGCAGCCCTAAAAAAAACGTTCTTCCACAGAAGGGACGGGAAAATTTTTCTTGAACATAAATTGTTGAACTTTCTTCCTACAAAGTAGAACATTTTTCCTCTTAAATCACTTAGTTATAATGTCCTTCTCAGATTTCTCTAAGGTTGAATCTATCAAGTCCTTAAATGACTTTTTAGTTGACAAATCCTACGTTGATGGGTATGTATTTAATAGACCACTAACAAGCAAGCACATTTGAACTAAAAAAATTGAAATTAAAATGATGATCATGATCTTTGGTCCGTGTTTATGAGGTGGATTCAAGACCCACCGTGTGAGTGACAACGAAGATTTAAATAAATTACCTGAACTTTGAAATTTTTTTAGAAGGGAAGAACAATTGTGCTTGAATTACAATCAATATACTAACATCAATTTAGTACTGAAGCTACCCAAGCTGACGTCACTGTTTACAAGGCTTTCCAAAAGGAATTTCCTCAATTCACCAGATGGTTCAATCACATTGCTTCATTCACTGAAGAATTTTCTGACTTGCCAGCTGGAAAGGCCCCTGCCGCCCCAGCTTCTGTTGAAGAAGATGACGACGATGTTGACTTATTCGGTTCTGATGACGATGAAGTTGATGAAGAAGCTGAAAAATTAAAGCAACAAAGATTGGCTGAATACGCTGCCAAGAAGGCCACTAAGGGTGCAAAGCCAGCTGCTAAGACCGCCGTCACCATGGACGTCAAGCCTTGGGATGATGAAACCGACTTAGAAGCATTATTGGCTAACGTCAAGGCCATTGAAAGGGAAGGTTTAGTCTGGGGTGCCCACCAATGGATCGCTGTCGGTTTCGGTATCAAGAAGTTGCAAATCAACTTAACTGTTGAAGATGCCTTAGTCTCTATAGATGATTTACAAGCTTCTATCGAAGAAGACGAAGACCACGTCCAGTCTACTGATGTCGCTGCCATGCAAAAAGTATAAGCGTGCCTCTATTGTATAGAGACGTGTATTGTTTTGTAGTTATGTTCACTAGTGCTTAATATAATGAATACAAAAATTTTAATAGAGCTATTCATAGAGGTAAATAATTAACATCTACATCAAGCCATGTCATCAAATACTCCTCTTGGGTAATGCCTTGTTGCCAGACTTGCTGGACAATCCTTTTCAAAGAAAACAAAGTACCCATTTGTGCATTTTGGTACAAAGTTTCCATGATCGATAACATGGATTCCTGCTCTTCTAGAAATTTGCATTCGCACCCAATTGCATATACTGGCCACACCATTTGTGTCACCATTGGTGAAATAGATTCCATAGAACCGTACACGTTGATAAATTCAAGCACATCTTTGCGTATTAGTTTCTCGTAACCAAGAGGTTTCACGACTCGATTGAGGGTAACTTGCACTGCTAAAGTCCAACATTGCGCACATTTTAATCTAAGGTAGTACGCCTCTACCCCATCATCATCTAGGGACACATAATCACGGTACAGCAATAAATCAATCTTAATTGACAGGTATTCCTCTAATACTTCCTCGCGATCTTTCTTGATATTATAATGCACATCACGTCGCATGAAGCATAGTTTCGACATAGCGCAGAAGATTTCTCCTGGACAACCCATCATTTTCGAAGTTGAAATCAGTTCATTGGATGAGCCATACCAGGTTGGAGTACAATATGGCAAACGACAATCAGGACTTACTATAGCACTTATGGTATCGTACCACGACAACACTACAACTAAAGATCTCTTTTTCTCATTTTCCATAAGTCGATTGTAAAACTCCGAGTCCCGACATATGGAAGCAAATACACGGAAAAAAAAACGCACGAAAGAACTCTTGCCCTTTTCTAACACTGCAAACAATATATGGACATTAATCAACACCAAAATTGCGAATGAGCTGACTTGCTTTTTGCGGTTCTCTGCAATTGTCCTTGACGACGAATTTTCTGAATTTGGTTTCTCGCCACTGTTACTTATATTCAATATAAGATGTTCCATGGTAATGTTAATGTGTGCCATTCCCTTTTTATAATACTCTTCCCCCCCCTTTCTACTTTCATACATATGAATACAAGCCAATGCAATAAAGCAGCTCCTTGCGACATCGAAATCACAATACTTGAGTGCTAAATCAGGCCATGGTGAATTGGGGTGGGCGTCTAAGAGAGGTAATAGCTTTTTGAAGAAATGTTTTAGCATCATATTTTCTTCCTCATACGTTACCGTTACTGACTCTTGAATTTTGCTTGCATCAGAAGATATCAAACGTTCATTTCCTCCAAACAAGTTAGAACTATTCATAAAATCTATTATATCATTCTCAAAGCTAATTGAGGTTGGCTCAGAAATTACACCTCGTTGTAGGTTAGAATTTAAACAATGTTTTGTAATATTAGGAGTCTCTTGCTCTATTGGCTTTAACAAATATTCTAGGTCTTCAAATAGCTCAAAACTAAATTGTTCTAAGCTATCACTGCCAAACTTTGTATTTAAAGTATTAAACAACCTTGGAGATGACGTGATCGTTTCTATCGCTCCTAATTCTTCTTCCTTTAACTTTGGGGTTTCTTGATTAGCAGGCTCAGACATAGAGCATTCGGAACTCAAAGATCTATCAGAATTGCTTCCAAATTTACTCAGAGACAGCTCCATATCCGTTGAGACAAAACGTCGGATTGTACTGTTAATATCTGATGGAGCTCCTCCATTTTCGGCTCTATCAGATTGAGGAGTCAGAGCAATACCATATTTGTACTTACCAATACCCAGTTTCTCCTTCAATTTCTGAGTCCTCAACTCTTCAACACCAAATGTTAACCGTATTTCATATCCTTCACACTTCCTGCTAGTACTTAAACAATTATTACAGTATGGTTTGGATTCATCACATTTCCGATGTCTAAATATTAGTATACCGATATACCAATTGAATTCAGATACAAAATCACATACCGCTTCTTACACGTCCAACATCCTGTTCTAACTCTAGATATCTTTCCCATTGTTTTGTAAATAGCCCTGGTGGAGGGTTTCATTTTGTCAAAATATATATCAAAAGATTGAGCTAAGATTATATACAGTCCCGAATAAATTATATATATCTACAAAACCTCCATAGATCAAACGAATGCACTGCATACAAGTTCAAGTATTATCCTTATTACGAAAGAATTCAATGTGGTCAAATACCAATCAAATAAATCTGTACCCACAATTGTAAACTTATACTCAAAACGAATTCAAACAGAGCTTCCCCAGCACACCAACTTGTTACCCATTCCGCACTACTCGAATTCATTTGCTAGCGCCAAAATTCATACTTCTTCTCACTTATACTAAAAGTTGTGAAGCTCTTAAATATAACCGACATCTACAAAACAAACAAAATAGCCCGATGTGTCATCCAGATAGTAGTAAAGCCACCTTAAGTTGCGTGCAACACGCAACAAAAAAAACCTATACCCGATAAACGTACCAAACATCAAATGAAATCTACGTATCACTAACAAAATATAAAACTCAAAATCTAGCAAACTTAAAACTAAAACACATAAACATAAACAAAAAGAGAACAGATCTGAAAGCATATATCTCTCAGTAATATAGACAGAACTCTTACGACGTAATGTTTTGAAGCTTCCGTGAGATATCCTCAGATACCCAGGCTCGTTATTCAAAACTCTTCACCCATTCACTCAAACAAATCATAATTTCTACATCTTTTAGCATTATACAATTTGAAACAATTTATCAAATAGAAGCTTAGAATAAATCCGGTCAAACTACAACAATGACTCTCGGTTCAGTAATTAGCTAGCATAGTAAAAAACTAGTCTCTACATTTAGCTACTCTTCACCAACTCTCACGACTACTCACTATTTATCACTGCAATTCGCTATCATCCCTCGTAAAACAGACAAACACAATCTACTCACGTATATACGAGGTTGACAGATACACCAAACTGAGCTCCTTTAATAAGAAACAATACAAATAGATAAGAGAAACAAATCATAAATTAGCTGCGCAATTTTAAGTAAAATTCTATACAAAATACATGCTGATGAGTTAGAAAACTCCCGAATATTCAATCCAAGTTGATACTATTACTAGTATCCTTTGTAGTTTTCATGTAGAACAGTACTGTCTTCAGGAATACTTTAATGCAAATACCAAAATGACTTCTATATACCTTTCTACTACAACTAAAGGGCCACATTCTCCATAGAGCCGGAAATATGTCTTGCTATATATCCACACAAATTAGAGACTAAATGAAGAGCTCTTACTCCCTTTGCACCCAAACTACAAAAAATCGTTCATCATTTAAAGGAAAGTACTTTTGCACCTATTGAATATTACTCTACTCCATTTTTAAACATCAGTGCTATGCTAAACCCTCAAAAATATGCAAGACCATACGGTGAGAGCAAAAGAATCTTCATGGAGCCCAGACTGTACTCCAAAGCTACAAATATCCTACCTCGAAAATCTAGGGACCGTAAAATCTATAGCTAAACAAAGCTCAATATCGAACACTATAGTTTTCGTAATGCTACAAGATAAAAGATGATAGTTTCATACACTATAAGCTGCCCGTCAATTGACATCACCACCGTCCATAATTTGGAAAGAACTTACCTAATACACTATCTAAATGATTACAATACTTCTACGATACTCCTCGTAGTATTGATTTACTATTAAGAAATCAACAAATCGGAGGAGTAAATATTAGGAAACAAAATATCGAGATACTGATATAGAGTTTCTGTAGCACAAAATTTCTTTTCTGCTGCTTCAAGTTCTATTCTTCTTGTATCGATGAATCCTTGTAGTCCTCAGCAACAATTCTCTAAATGGAAACACGTTGGACATAATGTCTGATGAATTGAATTATACATTTGCGGAATAGGCATAAATATAATCAAATCAACGAAGAGTTTCGACTCCAAAAATCTATTAAACTTAAAGATAATAATCTAAAATAAAGTTGTTTACATAGAGCAATCATAATTTATTCCACACTATCGCTTTATTTTTATAACAGTACATATCTTCTTATAAACTTAAACCTAATATTAATGGAAATAATCTTAATCTCTTCAGATGAAGATTTGGGATTCGCTGCATGGGTTCTAGATTTTACAATCTCTGAAGCTTAAATAGCTCAATATAAGAGATCCAGTATTGTTAATTTGCTTCTTTATTAATATCTCATTCGCGATCTTTATTGTATTCGTAGTTTAAAGTTCTAAATATCCTTCTTTGAAAGACAAGCACCGACTTAGAGAATTTGGCTTTCCGCAGCTTATGTAGTCAATTCAGCTGTCGTATTTGTGAACCTTTTCTGACGGATTTCGTAGTTCGCTTCTATTGAAGTATGACATGTATTTGAAGGCTGATATTACCTTCCAAACTTAAGTCTCCTAGACAGCAATTAAGGTCGGCATGTATACCGTCTTCTAAGAAGATCTTGCAGTCCTGAAATTTTATTTATCTACGTACGTTAGTGACTGTTGTATGTTGTTTCATGATTCTACTTTTTAAAAGTGACTTGTTGAGTTTTCTAAATTCTCATGTATTGGAAAAAACTTCAGTATGTTTAATATTTGACTTTCAATTGTATTGCTACTACCATTGAGAATTTGCAACGTAATTTTTTTTTTAGCGAGTTTCTTCTAGATGATGAGCTTAGATAAACTTAAATATAGATTTTGGATCGTTGATATTAACATCAATCTACTTCATAGACCTTTAGTATTGTTTGATATATGTTTAGCTGCATCAATATCATATTCAACTTTACTATTCGTAGGATTTGTAATAGGATGCATTGATTACTTAAATTTAATTCTACTCTTTCTATATTGATGATTATCCGTAGAATTTGATGGTGTTATTCATTTAGTGAATCTAGTGTAGGTATTGAAAAGTAGTATTATTATTGAGTTCATATTTAGCAAAGATTTATTTCTTTATGCTTATGAGCGATTGCGTAGTGAGTATGGTATAAACCGTGTACTACAATATCCTCTTCATAAACCTTGTATTAAAGTTTCTATTCATTTGCAATAGCCGCGTGGGAAGAGGTTTATTGGAAGTAAGTAGAGGAGGTGTTTGAAGAATTTTTTAGTTGAATATATATCTATAGAGTATATACTATCCATCTTGCAGTTTTTAACAAATAGAACGAAGCTCTTTTTTGAACAGGTACCTTGTCCCATGCCTTAGTATTAAGTTCATTATTTTTTAACAACTCAAAAATCAAGTAGAGTATTCTTTGTATCATAGTAGCACCTTGCTATAAGCTCTAGGGTCATTTATTTTATATATTCTCTTAGATGGTCTCATCACTTGTTTACTCCTCTATATAAAATTAGGTATGTAGGATGTAGAGGTATATCTTCACCTTGTTGGGGATATTATTATCACCTTCTTATGTTCTACCCCTCTAAAAAAAAAATATTGAAACCCGCGAGATTCGAACTCGCGCCTCCGGAGAGACCAGGACCTTACCCTGGCGCCTTAGACCAACTCGGCCAGAGTTCCCAATTTGTGTATGTTTTATAACAGTTGGGGTCTCAGCTACGTCAAATCCTCAAATGCTAAGGTATAAACAACTCTGAAATTATGGATTTGAAAGTTGATACTGAAACCCACTTGCTTTCTTGTTTCTGATCTAAAATATTTGGAAGAAAAGATACTTAGGGCAAGCTTTGACCTACATTTAAGTGGGTTTGCTTTTGATGAAATTGTTCTATGATCCATGTACGTAGCAATCATAGAAAATTGTTTATGAATAATTATTCTTGACGAATCCTCTGATCTGTATTGAATCGGCAGGCTGAAAAGATAAATTTGTCGACTCAATCTTGATCTAACGTACAGCGCAAACAAGAAGTCTTTTTGAAAGGAGATGGGTCATATCGATTTTTTTAATTCTTCAAAGTAGTATAATTTCTGAGTCTCTTTTGCCTAATTAGAAGTTTCAATCAAGAAATGGTTCAACATTTTCAACCATTGATTTACAAGTCGAAAAGTTCACATTGAAAAGGACTAATATTGCCTTATGTATGTTTCAGGTCGCTTGAACTTGGGAGAAAACGTACGAAATAGGTCTTTGGCGCCTTCGTGCACTGTCATGACTCAACAGAAAGATGATTCATGAGTGAATGGCGGTCTTTTAAAAAAGGAAATGTTCAAGAAAACTTGAGAATACAGGAACTGACGAATAAGAAGGATAGAATCATAGACCCAGAGAAATAGAGTCATAATATTAGAGGCTTCTCTATGGTTTCTCAGCGACTTCGGTGGCTCCCAGTGGCTTTCTAGTTATGACCTTTCGCTAGAGATTGGCAGGGGGGAGTAGAGTGGCTGGATTTTAAAAAATTAGCTGCTGCGATTGCAAAACAATTGAATTTTGACACAATTACGAACGTTTCTTGATATGCACTAGTATTAAATGGGTTATCTTGGTTTCCGAAGTATTAATGATATTCGTCGAACGTCCTTACGATAAATCTAAAAAAATTCTTCCACTTGAGATTTCACGATACCCTCAACAGAGACAACATAAGATTGAGATCCCGACAGATTACACGTATTGTCCCTCTGTTCAACCAACTCCGACAAACTTAAAATTAGTGTACAAGGTATGGAAGACGCTTACTTGATTTAGGGCTGAACTGAAGCTTTCTTGCGCCCAAAAATGATGACTTCCCACGGAATCAGGATATTCACAAGCAGAAGTTTTTTGTGGGGTTGTTTTTTCCTGTATATATACATACGTCGGGTGGAAAAATCATAAGCCTTTAGTTGCAATCACAAGGCAAAGTGGTCCGATAGGGGAGGTATGTGATCGCTTTTCTAGTATATATACATATATATATCTAGGTTTGCTTTCTTAACCAATATTTTGTTTAGATATCTCAAAATATGATTCCTGCCGTGTTAACCGACAAGAACATTGAGGTTCTTGTATGTCTATCAGATGCAATTATTTATGAGTTCAATGCTGCAGATGTTAAGCCGTATTTACATAAAGATTTTCCCCTTGAAAGATTAGATGAATACGTCGCGAGTTACCCTCGTCCATCTAGAATTCCGGAGTTCAAACAACTCGTACTTGAAAGTATTAATTCTAGTTCAACAAACTCTGTCCAATCCTTTGTCATTCTAATGACAGCATTTGATTCTAGAATTCTTGCTCCGGCACTTACTGGTAGTTTGACTTTAATTAAAGATATGACTTTAGAGCAGCGTGAAGGTTTGTTGAGATCTTGGAGGGACTCTCCTTTTGCAATCAAAAGAAGATTGTTTAAGATGGTCTTCTGCCTTACTGTGGCTTCCTACGGAAAGATCTTCAATGACTTGCATAATTTGGCTTTAGGCTTCCCAGGTAGAGAATTGAGAGATTTCTTATATGAGGATCAGGTCATTGATGACTTTGTCTATACTATGACTGAAAAACCAAAGGTTGACGGAAACGAGCTTTATTTGCCCAATATTGACGTATTAATCATCGGTTCTGGTTCTGGTGCAGGCGTGGTTGCGCACACTCTATCTGAGTCAGGACTCACTTCATTGGTTTTGGAAAAGGGAAAGTATTTTAACAAATCAGAGTTTAATTTTGACAATAATGAAGGTCAAAAACTATATGAAAGCAATGGTACTTTAGCTTCAGGCAGTCAAGATATATTTATTTTGGCTGGGAGTACTTTTGGCGGAGGATCCACTGTGAACTGGTCAGCCTGTTTGAAAACTCCATTCAAGGTAAGAAAGGAGTGGTACGATGAATACGGTATTGATTGGGCTGCATCTGAACAATTTGACAAACATATCGATTATGTTTGGAAAAAAATGGGGGCGAACAAGGAAAATATTGACCATTCCCTTACAAACAAAGTCATTTTGGAAGGTTCGGCAAAATTAGGTTATGCAGCGAAAGAAGTCGAACAAAACAATGGAGGTCACCCTAACCACGACTGTGGATTCTGTCATTTAGGATGTAAGTTTGGGGTTAAGCAAGGCTCTGCTGCTTGTTGGTTTAGAGATACACTGACTAAAGGAGCACAGTTTATGGATCAGGTCAAAGTCATCAAGATTTTACACAAAAATAATGTTGCTTACGGTGTTTTATGTCAAGATATGGAAAGTAATGTTGTTTTTAAAATTACAGGTCCTAAAAAGATTGTGGTGAGTGGTGGTTCGTTGAACACTCCGGTTATTTTACAAAATTCTGGCTTCAAGAACAGGCACATTGGTGCTAACTTGAAATTACATCCTGTAACTGTCATATTTGGCGACTTTGGGAAAGAGGTCGAGTCCAAACCTCACGCACATCCAATTTTGACGACTGTGTGCACCGAAGTTGATGATTTGGATGGAAAGGCACATGGTGCTAAGATCGAAGCAATACTTCATGCCCCGCACTTGGAATCTGTTTTCTTTCCTTGGAATGGCAGTAAAGAACTCAGACAGGATTCGTTGAAGTACAACCTGTTAGCTACTATTTTGCTTATTACCAGAGATCAAAGCAGTGGTTTTGTTTCTGCTGATAAAGCAAAACCAGATTCCTTGATTGTTGATTACTCAGTAAACAAGTATGATCGTAATGCCTTATTACAAGCAGCATTGATTGGTGCCGACTTGTTATACATCGAAGGTGCTAAGGAAATCATTTCTCCACAGTCTTGGCATCCTCGTTTCCATTCAGACAAACCTAAACACGAAAGATCGATTTCCGATACTGACTATGTCGAATGGAGACAAACTATTTCAAGAATTCCGTTTGATACATTTGGCCCTTGTTTTGGATCTGCGCATCAAATGAGTTCTTGTCGTATGTCGGGGAAAGGTCCCAAATATGGTGCCTGTGACCAAAAGGGTCGTTTGTTTGAGTGTAAGAATATTTATATTGCTGATGCTAGTACCATGCCAACTGCTAGTGGTGCCAATCCTATGATTACTACCATGGCTATTGCAAGATTAGTGGCACTAGGAATTGTGAGCGACTTGCAGCCTCAACCTAAGATCTAGTTTATGTTAGTGATGTACAATTGCTACAGTTTGTGAGTCGCACAGATGGTATTGCTCTTGACAAAAATTTGGTTTTGTTTTTAATCGACTCTCAAGTCTATATTTATAATATGATAAAGCATTAAACAGCAAGCAATGAATTTGACGTTCGTAATAAAACAATCTCAACTATCGTATAAGACAAGTAAGTTTATTTGTTTGGGGTAACAACACAAATCGCTAACCTATGTCTCTTTCAAAAACTTTACTTGATTCTCAATAAAATTACATAACTCTTTCATATCAGTCTTTGCAAAGTGAACAAATTTTAGGTTCCTTTCACATAAGGCACGGTTTATTTGTGTCCACCTTTCCAATTCAAAGGCAGTCTTGGCCGTCGTGCGTTGGCCATTTGCGATAATGTTCTTTTCATATTTCAAAGTTCCAAACAACTTATACTTCAAAACATTTTTCGTCGAGTCATATATATCCATTTTTGTCATTAAATCCAAAGGATCTAGCTTCGGATAGTTGCAATGAATGGTGAAAAGTTTCATGCCGTTTCTTTGATCAAAAATCTCCTTGTCGACAGTTTTCAAAGTTTCAATTTGCTCCTTCAATCCTTTATCATTATTTGTTTTACTGGATTTGACAATGTTATCCTCGTAAGCCTTAAAATCAACTAAAGGGTGTTTTTGGCCCATTGCAACTCCTTGAAATTTCCCCTCTGAATTGACATAGCCAAACGTTTGGATGTAGGACTTAACTTGGTAGAATTTATCTTTGCATACAGTTGCTGCTGCTACAAACGTGTCCTTGTCCCCTTCACCTTGTTCTCCCAAAGAGAACAATTTGTAAAATAATTTTGGTCCGTAAATATTGTAGTACAAGGACAACAATAAGGTTTTGCCATGAGTAGCTTTATTGATTATCAATTGGCCAGATTCAGTCGATAAATCTGGTATAGTTCCCTCTAAATCGTGAAATGGAATTTCCGCTTCATCATCTTCGGCGATGTTCGAATCGGCCTTTTCATCGATTTTGAGGGGGTACCGATTGTATCGAACTCTTTTCTTTTCGTTGATCTTAACATCGGCGATATCATAAAAATGAGGGGATATGGTACGTTGCCAGTAGTCGGGCCATGTTATCATACCATTGTCTTTGTATAATTGACTGTCAAAAACTTCATCAGGATTGGAAAGAATAATATTATCAGAATCCAAAAGAAGAACATTTTCGAAAGATGAAGTCATCAAGGCTAAAGATTTGTATTGATAACTCGAAATTCGAGGGGACCATTTCAACATTACATCCGCACCTAAAGCGTCAGGTACGACGACACAGGAAGCCTGAAGCTCAGGAAGAATGACATTACAAAATTCCTTTTCTCTTTCAAAATCTTTGAATGTAGGCATGAATACTTCCACAGGTATACGAGAACCGGTGTCTCTTAATGAAACGATAGAAAGGTAAGATAACCACGAGTATCTCCCTCCTCCAACCAACACTACGCCTCTCGATCCTTTCTTGAACGTGGAAGTAGATATCTTTTCCGGAAGTTGCTTCACGATTTTATCATGCTTGAGCTTGAACTCTGTTAAATTTTCTGGGGATATCTCTGCTTTTGACAATAAGACTTGCTTGTTCTTCGGTCCCTGAATCTGTTCTGATTTGTCAACGTATTTAATGCAATCAATTGGCACTTCGGGCTTACTTTCCTCCATTATAGCAAATATCTTAGCCCAGAATTCTTGGGATACCTTGGGTTTGAATTGCCCCACTATAGGCTTCTCGATTACTCCTTCTGTAGGAGCAGGACTTGTCCTAAACTCGGCTGGTAAATACTCATTTTCAAGTCCTTTCCCGCTGAATTGAAATACTATTACGACGATTACTATCACAATTAATGCAATCCTTGACTTTGATCTAGGTATTCTAGCCAACAGACTCAACATGCCTCTCTCCATATCTCTCTTGGCTCCCTTCTTGGTTAAACTCTATTTAAGGCTTTTTTCTCAAAAAAAAAATCGCTAAGGGCGCGTTTTGGCGCTGCATATAAATACTATATTGGAGTCCATAATACAGCATACGGAACAATTTGGCTAAAGTGCTTCATCATTCGTAAGACTCAAAGTATTCGATTCCAGTTGATAATTATCAAGAACCAGTTCTGTAGAAAACTGAGTTAGGATCAATTGTGGACAGTTAGGCTATAATATTATCAACCCCCCCATAGTAAGCAATTTGTCAGAAATTCCAATGAATTGTGATTCAGTATTGCAGTACTGGTAACCAACACAAACCATAAAAAGTAGGAATTTAGGGGTTTAGGGTGTTAATGGTTGAATAATTTGGCAAATGATACTTTTCTTTCAAGATTTACTCACCATGTTTCTTATAATCTATTGAGACTGACACATCAATACTGGTTAGACTTGGACAACTCAATTTTTCTACTGCACATACTCCAAAAACAATCATCATCATCATCAACACAGAGATGTCCTACAATGGAATAGGACTACAAACAGCTAGAGGTTCAGGAACTTCGGGCTACGTACAAACTAGTTTGGTGCTGCCTGATGGGGTCATTCCAGGAAACTATAAAAAGAGAAAGATTATTAGCAAAAGAAAAGAAGAGGAGGCGAGACTCAAGGTAGATGAGGGTAACAAATACAAAGCAAGACTTGAAATTGAAAAACATGGGAAGAAACGGCAAATAGAAGTTAAATGTATGGAGCTACGTGAGGAGTTAGAAGATGTTGAGAAAGATAATGTTATTGAGCAACGAATAGCTGAATTACGATGTAAACTATTAGAAGACATGAACGGCAGTAAAGATGAAGATATTCAAAAACATTCTAGTGAACTTGAAAAATCGTTCAAGGATGATGCGGTCCATTTTAAATCAAACAATAAAGAGGAAAACCTGGGCCCCATAAATATCAATATTAGTGAATCCGCAGATGTTGCTGTCCACCATCGTGATACAGATAGAGCTTCGAAGTATGTGCCGAGATATAAGTCTAGAGGATCAGATATCAGAAGACTTCCGAGACTGTAGTATCTCTTAAGGGTATGAATATTGATCAAGTGCAAATTCAACTTGCTCTCTATTCTTACAGTATTTAATAGTGAGCCGTTGACCCTTTCAATACAACATATATATCAAAAGAGAATAGAGGCCCTCGAATAAACAAAAATGCTCATATTATATATCATTCGTATCCACCAGCTATGTTGATGTATTGTCGACTTCGTTATCAACTACTGCTACTGATTCAAGATCCTTTGAATTTTGAACATATTCAACACCTGGAGCAACGATTTCTCTGACAATATCGTCCTCTTGCACAGAAACGGGAGTACTAGAAATTATTTCTTCGTTCACAGATGTTGAATCTGCTTCTAATTCTATTTGGTTCTCTTCCCCAAGTTTGGGTGCTAGTTCGGTTCCTTGTGATTCAATGTGTGACAATTTCTGACTGCGATCTTTGTCTTCAAACTCGGCTGTTGGCTCAATCACACCGATATTCAGTTCAATGTCATTCTCGTTTTTATATATGTCAAATTCTGTTGTCAGCTCAGTTGCTTCAATATTAGACATCTCACTTGAAACTAAGCCGTCCCCCTCTGCAGTTTTCTCTTCCAAAACTGAATCGATGGTTTGCTTTCCGTTAATTTCGGTGTCTTCATTCATACTACCCGGCTCCAACTCGTCTTCTTTCTGAGGAGCTTCGAAATTGAATTTCCACAACTTATACAGAACTAATTGAAATCGGGGTCTGCTCTCTATTTTGATAGGATCTTTCAAGCTTTTAGGTAATCTTCTCCCTTTCGGGCCTTTTGTTCTTCTTGCTTCTGATTTTCCCACATTTCGCTCAGGTCTTGGAGTATCAAAATCTTCATCTTGCGTGGTATCTGAAATTTCCTTGTCGATGCTGCCTTCGACTTCTTTTCTCAACAAATTAGGATTCACCATACCAGGCATGGGGACGCCTCTACCCATTACACCTTGAAGGCTCTCTGCAAACATGAGCTTGTCGTTAGAAAGTTTCTTTGAACCTTTATTCTCACTCTCAACTTGACGTTTCATCGGTCTCTGGGGAGGAGCCAAGGGTTCTTGATTGAACAATTGTTGAAATGCACTAATTTTGGATGACAACTTTTTGGGCCTAGGGGGTGGAACTTTTCCAGTAGTAAGACTTCCCTGTATTACTTTTTTGTTAGGTCTTGATGGAACTAAGGGTTGCGCATTTTCTTGCACTCCTGTAACTTTTGCCGCGGATAGTTCAACTGAGTCACCTTTCGAAACATCTTCAACGTTCTCTGGTTCAGTGGGATTGTTTATTTCTTTCGATTTAGTAACTTGTGGAATATCTGAATCCCCTTTGGACAAAGCCGAGTAAACATCAAAAAAATTCTTCTCGCTAACACCAGAAAGAGGAATTCCTTCACCTTTTATAGCTTCGCCAATGGTATATATCCCCGTATTATTCGTTCTATCGCCTTCATTTTCACCCTGCGAAAAGTTTAAATCGTCCATTGCAGTATCGTCGTCCATATCATCGTGAGATGTTTCGGTTTGACCATCGCTAACTTCGTTGCTCGCTGGGTTTGACGTTTCCCTTGTTATATACAGCTGTTCGGTGCTTTCAAGTGAGTCGTGATGGCTCTCTTCTCCATCAAGTTCTCTTTCCTGTCTGTGTCCTTCGTCAGAATATCTTTCTACTCCCTCTTGTTCAATTTGTTCAGCTTGTTCAATCGGTTCAGCATGTTCAGCTTGTTTTACATTTGCTTCATTATCCTCCTTTTCTTGCAGGAAAGTCTCGACATCATCGTTAAAACTAGAGACATCTGAAACAACAGCAGATAGGCTCTCATCGTCATGTTTGAAGGTGATCTTAGAATTAGAATTACCTGGTGTCTTTTCGCCATCCCCAAAAGTTTCTTCATTATAAACTGACACACCCAAGTCAGAATTTAGTCTTGATTCTCCATTTTTTTCATGAAACGAGTCAGGAATAGCATTCTTGACGTCCGCTTTTGGTACAGAGATGGATTGCTTGATAGGCAATTCTTCTACATTCGTCTTTTTTGTAATTCTCTCGGGAACCGAAGGTCTTGTAGGTACCGAGTTTTCAACATATATTTCTGAATCGCAGATTTCATCCTCAGGGCTACCAGACGAGGATAAAGTTCTTGGTATTGAAATATCCGTACTGTTTTTATTACCTTTTCTTGTAGGTCTCGAAGGTATCACTGGTATTGAGGACAGATTTTTGATAAACTCGGTTGCCATTTGAGAATTCTCCACAATAATGTCGCTATTCATTGGAACACTTCCAGAAGTTATGTCGTTTGCCTTGTTGGTGTGAACATTCAGAAGAGTTGTCGAATGAACTTCAGGTGACAAATGAGAGTCAAAACTTGCGTCTCTTGTGGATTCTGTCAAAAAATCTGTCAATGAAGAAGAAGATTGCTCGGTGTACGATATCTTACTTTCTTTTTGAGGTCTAGAGGGGATTGGAGGAGTTCCTGGCTCAACAGCTCTTTTCTCTGTATCACTAAAATCTGAGTTGTAGGAGTCAATCCCGGTAGCTATCGGAAGATCCGATTCAACTTCGTTCTTGTGGGGTCTTCTTGGAATGATAGGTTCTATATTATCAGAATTGTTTACGGGGTTTATTTGCTCATATTCGGTGTTGTTGGAATTAAATTTAGGAATAGCATCAGCATCAGAACCAGTTGTATTTGAATGTTCTTTGGTTTTGTTTGGTCTATTTGGTATTGTTGGATAATTCAGATCGTCCAGCATGATAGGCATTGACGGTGAGTGGGCAATAAGTAGGAGCGTAAACTCCCTATTTCCATCCGCGACAATTCAAAATTCGTGAATCCTGAACCTCAGAATGAAACAAATATCTAAAGTATTGTCTTACGTACACACTTTGCACAACTTTGGTCCCAAAAAGGTTTCAAACTAACACT
>Ga0065707_10081813_pt1 | contig 36984 bp, 31 predicted proteins | sample SwiRhicommuniRL3_FD_59094 | JGI IMG/M metagenome (GOLD analysis project Ga0065707, IMG submission 59094) | Switchgrass rhizosphere bacterial communities from Rose Lake, Michigan, USA - RL3 v2 (version 2) | ecosystem: Host-associated > Plants > Roots > Rhizosphere > Soil | place: East Lansing...
CTATAGAAAGGAGGAGGTGATGTCTCAAATGGATAGTAGTAACAAACCCAGCGCTGTGGCATCCCTCCTCAATTAAGAAGGAAGCCACAGCGCGCCACGGATGCCACCCAAATGGGTGGCATCCTGGTTTTAAGCCCATAGTCAACCAACCTCACCCCCAACTTCTCTCCTAAAAGGAAGGAAAGTTCTATTCGTCTCCAAATGAAATGCTCATGCCACGCGCAGTGATGACCGCATCCTCATTGACATCCACACGCTTGGGGGCTGCGATTGCCTCTTCCAGAGAAACATCCGTGATCTTCCCTGCCTGCAGGGCCACCATACGGTCAAACTTGCCCTGTACCGCTAAACGGACAGCAGCGGCCCCGTAACGGGTCGCCAGCCAGCGGTCAAACGGACTGGGTGTCCCGCCGCGTTGCAGATGACCCAGCACCGTGACGCGTGTTTCAAAACCTTGCTGCTCAATGTACTCCCCGATCATCTGACCGATACCGCCCAGACGGGGCACATACATCTCGTCGCCTGCCCGAGAAAAGACTGGGACGCCTCCCACTGGCTTCGCTCCTTCTGAAACCGCGATGATGCTAAAAAGATAGCCGCGTTCCACGCGTTGACGAACTTTTGCAATCACAGACTCAAATTTGAAAGGAATCTCGGGAATCAGGATCACATCTGCTCCACCCGCCACGCCTGCGTGCAAAGCGATGAAGCCCGCGTGGCGACCCATGAGTTCCAGCACCATCACACGATGATGGGCTTCGGCTGTGGTATGCAACTTATCGATCGCTTCCGTTGCTGTGGTGACAGCCGTGTCAAATCCAAACGTTACTTCTGTGCCGCCGATGTCATTGTCAATGGTCTTGGGAACGCCAATGACACAGGCGCCTTTTAGATACAACTCATGAGCGCTATGCAATGTCCCGTCACCCCCCAGCACGAGCAAAGCATCCATTTTCAGCCGCTTTATGCCTTTGACAATTTCATCGGAAACATCAATCGTTACTTCTTTGCCCTCTCTCAGAACTTTGCGCGCATAAGGATTACCGCGGTTCGCCGCGCCAAGAATTGTGCCGCCGCGCGGCAAAAGGCCGCGTACATCCTCAATGCCAAGCGGGATCACCCCTTGCTCCTCTATGAATCCATCATAACCATCCCGAATTCCGATTACTTCGCATCCATATTCGTAGATCGCTGTTTTCACCGCCGCACGGATCACTGCGTTCAATCCGGGTGCATCACCTCCGCCGGTCAAAATTCCGATTCGCTGCATGGTTCTCCTCGAGAAGATTCAAAAAACTTTTATTGAGAGTTCAACTGCGTATTTGTCTTTTCGCCTAGACAAACCTATAAAACAATCTTACCTTAATCTCACAATCTTTCTTGCACGCAATCGTATATACTCATATAATGACAGGAATGGAAGACACATCTACACAACGATATGTTGCAAATCTAACTCAATTCCTTGTTCCCATTGCTGCCGTTTTGGTCTTTGCTGTCTGGTTCAGCCTTACGCCCCCTGGGCTACTCGGCAAGGCGGACGCGGTGGGTTACGCGATCTGTCACCGTATTGGAGAGCGTTCCTTTCATATCGGAGACCGTCAGCTCCCCTTGTGTGCGCGCTGTACGGGTGAGTTTTATTCCGCGGCAATCAGCTTGATCTTCTTTGCAGTTTTCAGTAAAAAACAAAGTGGAATGCCCGGCTGGAAACTTGGGGTTCCCCTTCTGATTTTCTTCGCCGCGTTTGGGATCGACGGAAGCAATTCCTTTCTGTATTTGCTAAAACAAACGTCCGGTGGCGCGCTCAGTAATATTCCCAACCTTTACATTCCAAATAATACGCTACGCCTGTTCACTGGCAGCGGGATGGGAATTGCGCTGGCATCCATTCTTTACCCGGCCTTCAATCAAAGTGCTTGGAAGGACTCAAATCCGGGCCAAGCCTTGGATTGGAAAAAACTGGGCATCCTGATTGGCATTATCCTTCTCGTAGATCTTGCCATCCTCACCGAGAGTCCAATTGTGCTTTATCCCATTGCAATCCTGAGTGTCCTTGGCGTGTTGGCTTTATTAGTCACTGTCTTCAGCATGGTCTGGCTGCTCATTATGCGCCAGGAAAATGAATTTACAGCTCTGAGACAGATGTGGCTGCCGTTTCTCGCGGGAACGACTCTCGCCTTCCTGATGATCTCCGCGATCGATCTGCTCCGCTTCAGACTCACTGGAACCTGGGGAGGCTTTCCCCTGGGTTGATTCTCACAATATGATTCGCGTTGAACGGAGCGAGCTATCAAGCGAGCGCAGTCGAAACGAATGTTTCTAACAAAATTGTCCTTCGACGACAAACTTCGCTGAAGATGCTCAATTCTCCGCTCAGAACGAAAATGAGATTGGAGTACATATGGAACTACTTACTGGCATATTTACTGCCTTCGGTCTCTCAGCCTCCGCCGGACTGAATGCATACATCCCTCTACTTCTGGTTGGTTTACTCGCTCGCTACACAGACTTGATCCACCTCAATTCCCCTTGGGATACGCTTTCCAATCCCTGGATCGTTTTGATGCTGTGCATCCTGGTCATTATCGAGATGCTGGCGGATAAAATCCCTGCGGTCAACCACCTGAACGACCTAGTCCAGACCCTTATCCGCCCCGCCGCGGGCGCCATTGCTTTCGCCGCGAGCGCAAACGTTGTTACGAACGTCAGCCCCGTGCTGGCGTTAGCGTGTGGCTTGCTCGTCGCAGGGACGGTTCACGTGGCCAAGTCTGGGGTGGTGCGTCCAATGGTTACTGCAACGACTGGCGGCGTCGGAAACATCCCGGTCTCCATCGCCGAGGATGTTGTATCCACGATATTATCATTCCTCGCGATTGCGCTGCCGATCGTTGTTGGGACGCTGCTCATCATCCTGGCGGCGTTCATCATCTACTGGCTTTACAGGCGCTCGAACCGGGAAACTACCTGATATAATTCCAGTCATTCATTCAACATAATTCCACAAGAGGAGCAGAAATCATGAACGATCAAATGCCGCCCGTTACTCCCATCACTGAAGAGCCAAAGAAGAGCAACACCACCCTTATTATTGTCATCGTAGCAGTTGTAGTGTTATGCTGCTGTTGTGCAATTGTGATTGGCGGCTGGTTCTACGGCGACCAGATTTTGAGAGCTATCCAGGGTGGCTAATAAGAAAGTTACACTCTACAAAACCCTCCGATCAAAATGGAGGGTTTTTGCTTTTAAAAAGACTCTTCAATTCATCCAATCCATTCAAAGCCCCGGTTTTTAACTCTTCGGTCAATTTCAACTCTTCAAATTCGTCTTCATCCAAAACAGTTTGTTTTCCATCCACTGAAACCCATAAATCCAGCGCAAGGTCAACGTATGAAACAATGCCATCGTCAATTACTGCGGGCTGGCCAATGTTGCAGTACCAGCCTTTGATCTGTCCATCTCCGCGATCATGGATCGCAAAAATGTTGTACCAGCGATCTGAATAATAGTATTCAACAAAGCGATCCCCTGTCTTAAAAACAACATCCATAAAAGGCATATCCGCGCGATCGAACAACGCTTCGAGCACAATCGAATGTTCATCGCGACTCAAGACCGCGCCTTCATATTCATAGGTCGTTTGACCCGCAGGATTTTTTTTCTGTACCTTAATTTTCATATCAGACATTCTACCTTAACTCGCACTTCGATCTTCTCCTCTACTTTTGGTGCCTGCGGCAAGTAAACATACAATCCATTATCCAGTGTGACTTTGAATCGATCCTGCTGAAAGATCACGTCGGTGACAATTCCCCAGATGATGTTTGGTTCCTGCTCCGCCGATAACGGGCGCACCAGCAAATGGACGTTATCTCCCTTTGAGTGTTTGTGATTGCAGTGAACAACAAAGACTCCAAACCCACTTTCCACTTTCCATTCACCCTTTGTTGTCTTCTCAATTACTTTCCCTTCAATCACATTTCCTAACCCGAGAAATTCTGCCACAAACGCAGCCTCCGGATGCGCCCATACATCTGCGGGCGTTCCCTCACGGATAATCTCACCGTCGTGCAGAATCAAAACGCGGTCTGCAATTGCGAAAGCTTCCTCTTGATCATGGGTCACATAAATCGCAGGAATATTGGTTTGATGTAATATGGTCCGCAATTCGTTCAGTAAACCTTCGCGCAAAGTCCTGTCCAATGCGCCGAGGGGCTCATCAAACATTAGCAGTCGTGGACGTGTTGCCAGCGCACGCGCTAAAGCAACGCGTTGCTGTTCTCCACCCGATAAATCTGTTACTTGTCTGTTTTCAAACCCGCTAAGATTGACCGTCTCTAGTGAATTGGCTACGCGCTGCGTAATTTCGTCTTGAGGCAAGCGTCTCATTTTCAAGCCAAAGGCAACATTCTCCCTGACGTTGAGGTGAGGAAAAAGCGCGTAGTCCTGAAAGACCAAGCCAAAGTCCCGAAGATGAGGCGGTGTCGAAGTGAGGTCAATGCCGTTAAACGAGACAAAGCCCGAGTCCGGATCCTCCAGCCCCGCGATGATCCGCAGGAGCGTTGATTTTCCGCTTCCCGACGCGCCGAGCAAACAAATCGTCTCACCGGTATCTACTTTGAAAGAGATATCCTTTAGGAGTGGTTTGCCCTCATAGGTTTTGAAAATGTGATGGACTTCGAGCATTAAAACTCTCCCGAACCTGGGATGCGGAATTTCTCGATGAGCAGAATGCTTACAAGGGTGAGGAGCATAAGAATAGTCGCCATCGCCATGGCCTGACCATAGTTCAAACCGCCAGGCTGGGAGAGGAATCGTTCGATGGCAACAGGGATGGTGGGGTACTCAGGGCGGGAGATCAAAAGTGTTGCGCCGAATTCACCTAGCGAAATCGTGAAGGCAAATATCCCTGCCGTAAGCGTCGCACGACGGAGGATCGGCAGGTCAATATTTTTCCACACTTCCACCGGAGAGGCACCCAGTGAAGACGCAGCCTGACGTAGTCGTTGCGGAATGGACGCGATGGCTGGTTGAAGTGTACGGATGACGAATGGAAGTGCAACTAGTGTATGCGCAAACGGAACGAGCAACGGCGAGGTGAGCCAGGCGCCAAACGAAATGATGAAACCAAGCCCCAGCATGACCGCTGATGAACCCAGGGGAAGGATGATCAGCGGATCAAGAATTTTTTCAAGGTGGGTTGGTTTTGCAAGAGCAAGCGCCGCCGGGAAACCAAGCAGAAGCGAGAGGAGAACCGTCGCCGCAGCATAGGCTAGTGAATTGATCGTTGCCCGAATCGGTGGGACGTAAAAGACCGACCCGCGACGGTTTACAAAGAGTTCAGTGTAATAGTCAGTGGTGAATCCATATTGAATCTCGCCGCGTTGGCCGCGGTCTGCTTCCAGGCGGAAGAGGGAGCGGATCGGGAGAGAGGAGAGAGGCAGGAGAAAGAAAGAGGCAAGAAGAAGGGCAAAAGAAATCAAAAAGATTCTTTCTCGAAGCGTTTTCGGTTTGTGGATATTTGATTCGGCGGAGCGCGGTGCGGTTTGAACCGTTGAGCGGCTGACGACGCGACTGTAGATCAGGGAAATGATCAATGTGCAAAGAAGTTGGATCACGGAAAGCAGCGCAGCCAATGAAAGGTTGGGAAGCTTGAGGACTCGTAAATAAATTTCCAATTCGAGGGTGGCAAATTGTGATCCGCCTAACAACAAGATAACGCCAAAACTTGTGAAATCAAAAAGAAAGACGAGCAATGATGATGCAAGCAATGATGGACGCAAAAGTGGCAGAATAACATTCCACCACACATGGAACGAGTCCGCGCCGAGGGAGCGCGCCGCGGCTTCAAGTTTTGGATCCAGGCTGGAGAGAGCATTCCCAACGACACGGATGATGATGGTGGTATTGTAAAAGACGTGCGCAATAAGGATTGCCCAGAGGGTACCAATAAATGGGAAAGAAGAAAGAGGGAAGAGATGATGGATGAGTCCGCGTGGACCGAGCAGGGCACTGAATCCCGCCGCGACGACAACCGTCGGAAGCATGAACGGGACCGCGGTCAATGCACGCAGAAGGGACTTGCCGCGGAAGTTATAGTGGGCAAAGAGATAAGCAGAGGGAAGCCCGAGGAGAAGAGTAAGGAGAGTCGAAAGAGTCGCCTGATAGAAGGTGAAAAGTAACACGCGAAACGCGAGAAAAAGGTTGCTGCTTGTAAAGGTCTTGAGATCAAAAGTGAGAGCAAGGATGCGAGAAAGAGGATAGAAGAAAGCAACAAGAAGGAAGGACAGAGGCAGCAGCCAGAGCAGAACGCGAGAAGAAGTAGACAGGTAAACAGGTACACCAGTAGACAAGACTACGTTCTTGTTTGTGTTTACCTGTTTGCCCGTTTCCATGTTTCCTTGGTCATTTCATTACAATATCTGTCCAGGCCTGGATCCAGGCGTCGCGTTTTTCAGCGATGATATCCGGAGCCAGGGCAGCCGTCTGTTTGGGAGCCTGTGAGTATTTGATAAATGCGTCAGGCAATGCAGCATCCGGATTGACAGGATAGACAAACATCTGCGTTGGCATATCTTCCTGAAATTGTTTGCTGAGCATAAAATCCACAAACTTTTCAGCGAGGGCACGGTGTTGAGTCCCTTTGAGGATGCCAACAAATTCAATTTGGCGGAAGCAGGTATCTGTTCCCAGAATGGACGCGGTGGGCGCATCGTTCAACGGTTTCTCAGCGAAGATTACTTCCGCAGCAGGAGATGACCCGTAGGATACAACCATGGGTTGAGGTCCGTGCCCTGAAGAACCACTGAAGTTGGTGTAATAGGCCGTTTCCCAGCCATCCACAACAACGAGGCCATTCTCTTTAAGTGCTTTCCAGTAATCTGTGAACGAATCGCCATAGTGCGCGATCGTTGCCAGCAGGAATGCAAGTCCTGTGGAAGAGGTGGCAGGATTCTCCGTGACAAGCAAGCCTTTGTATTCAGACTTGGTTAAGTCTTCCAGGCTTTGCGGTACCGCAAGATCATGATCTGTAAAATATTTTTTGTCATAGTTGATGCATACATCACCATAATCCACAGGCAAGGCGCGGTTGGATGAATCAAGTTTGAAGTCACCTGGAATATCCTTTAAGGCAGGTGAATCATAGGGCTCAAAAATATCAGCCCCAAGGGCCCGTGAGAGAAATGTATTGTCTACGCCAAACAGCAGGTCAGCCAGCGGTGCATCCTTTGTGAGGATCGCTTTGTTCAACACCGCGCCGGCGTCACCGCTTTGCAAAAACACAACCTTGGCATGATTGGCTTCTTCAAACGACTTGACTACTGCCTCGCTGACGGCAAACGAATCATGAGCCAGGATGGTGATGGTTTGGGGTTCGGTGGATTGAAGAGTTGCAGTGGCTTTGGGAGCGCAAGCAGCAAAAAGAAAGATGAAGCAGAAAAGAAGCAGAGTTAGTTTTTTCATAGGAACCTTTTTAATTTAAAACATCTGCACGTGAATTGCTAAGCAAACCGTGGCACCGTACGTCAGTCAGGTGCTAGAGTTGGCGGCGGTGAACGATGAGCAATAGTCCTGATCCAATGGAAATGGAGGCAGTATTGTCGGTCATTTCATTGCTGATGCCGCGCGTTTTATCGGGGTAAAGCGTTTCCTTGTGGAGCACCCACTTAAGATTCATTGTCTCGACTTTGGATACTGCACCCTGCCAGGGAATCAACGAGACAAGATCACCGCTTCTTCCGTGGACCTGGACCTGATCCCGGCAAATAAATATCTCCTCCACCCCATCATCAAGGCGAACGTCGAAGCTCGAAAGTCGCAGGTCAGTGAGGAGGGTGATATTTGCGAGGGTTTGGTCAAGTCGCCCGCCGAGCGCCGCAATGATAATGATCTGTGTTGGATTGAGTTCGATGGCACGCTGGATCGCGAGCTCGAGATCCGTCTCATTTTTATCGCGGGGATACAACTCGATGGCAACACCAGCATTTTGCAATCTTTGAAACTGTTCCTTTTCAAGAGAGTCCATATCTCCAACAATAAGATCAGGCTGTACTGCAAGCGCCAATGCGTGCTGCGTACCACCGTCCGCGCAGATGATGTAATCGTCCGTGTGCAGGATGCGACGGGCTTTGTTGAGGTCAGGTAATTCGCCATTGGCAAAGATGATGATTCGCTTCATAGTATCCTCGCCCTGCCCTCTGCCCTTGGGGCATGCTGTCCAAGAGAAAGGGTACGGAAAGAAAAATCCTCCGAGGGCGGAGGATGGTTGATTGAAATACTATATTCCCTCCGCCAGCATGATCTGGATCAGGTAATTCGGGTTGAGCGCGGCTCGCTCCTCTCAGTCCCGCATCGCGGGGCACCCCGTTCAATTGTTAGTGATAAATATACTCTAAATTTTTAGAATGTCAATTCAAAAACGGGCGAAGCATGCTTCGCCCCTACAGAACTATCTCACGCGCCGGCGCCACTCTTCCTTCATCTGCAATTCACGAGGACTTAAACCCGAATCGAGCGCAAGGAAATCGGTGAGCAATCGGTTGAAGCGAGTGGTTTCATCGATCATTGGGAAATGACCCGAACCTTCCAATTCGATTTGGTGCGTCATCGTCGAAAGGGAATATTCTCCATCTGGAGTGATAATGGCCGGGTCCTTATCTCCATAAACCAGTAGGCATGGAATATTCAAAGCGCGGAAACCACTAAAGACATTGTTTGCCTGCAAGCCCACCAGCGAAGCGGCAATCGCCTGCCCGTCGGCTTTGGAAGCATCCGACAAAGCGGTGTTTGATTCCTGAGTACGGCTGGAAAGCCATTCAGTCAATTCGACCGGCGAAGCAGTCCTCAGACGGGCATTGACCGCTGCATAATCCAACGGACAACTGACCGCCATCACTCGGTCGACGCTTTGAGGAAAACGCGTGGCGAAGGTCATACCCACCAAGCCACCCAATCCATGACCGACCAGGGCAATTTTTCCAATTCCCATTTCATTGAGGAAACGATCCAGCAACGTGGCCTGCTGCTCAAGGGAATAATTCAGAATGTTGTGAGCGGTATCGCCGAAGCCCCACAGATCCAACGCATAGGCGCGATAGGACGTCGAGGTGACTTGCATGGAGGTGATCCAATACCGCCATGAGCCAACCCAACCGTGCAGAAAGATGACGGGACGACCACGTCCCAACACCTCGTAATGCACAATAGAACTATCGAGTAGAATTGCGCTCAAAAATTATTTCCCAAATTTCACAAGAATAGCTTTCACACGAGTTGTCAATTGATCGGGAGCAAAGGGCTTGAGCAGATATTCCTCCGCGCCTGCCTCCAAACCCTGCTGGATTTCGCTTTCCTGTCCGCGTGCAGTGAGAAAGACGATTGGTATATCCTTCAGATCAGGATCCGCTTTCAATACTTTACAAGCTTCATAACCGGTCATGCGCGGCATGCGAACGTCCATCAGGATAAGGTCCGGGTTTACCTGAGGCGCCATTGCGACAGCCTCCTCCCCATTGGTAGCCACCATTACTTCATGCCCGGCAAACCGAAGGGTAAAAGCGACCAAATCGCGAATATCACGTTCGTCTTCCGCAATCAAAATCTTTGCCATTGAATCCTCATTGTTTTTCGTAAACCGGCAGGGTAAATGAAAAGATACTGCCATCACCCGGTACGCCCGTGCTCTTCATCCAAATGCGACCTTTATGCATTTCCACAATTTGTTTAACGATGGAAAGGCCCAATCCTGTTCCTGGTGTTGCCAGAACCAGTGGATGCTCGCCTCTATAGAAGCGCTCGAATACCCGGTTCTGATCTTCCAGTGGAATACCAACACCGTTGTCCGTCACATCTACCTGTACCTCATGACCACCATTTGGAGAATAGATACGCACTGTAATCGTCCCATTCTCAGGTGTGTAGTGATAGGCATTATCAACCAGGTTGCCGAGAATTTGACGGACGCGCTCAATGTCGCCATAAACATGCGGCAGTTTTTTTGGTGCATCCAAAGAAAGCGCCATCGGTCTATTCTCTTCCTGAGAGCGCCGTAAGATATCTCCAATCACATCCTCAGCAATTTCACGCAGATCAAGTGCCTGAGGCGAAAGCGTCACCCGCCCAGATTCGATGCGGGAGACATCCAGCAGATCATTGACCAGGATATTGAGCCGTTCCGTATTGTTCTTGACAATATTCAAGAAGTGCACCTGATTCTCATTCACGGCACCCGCCGCTCCCATGAGAAGAACATCTACATATCCACGAATGGATGTCATAGGCGTGCGAAGTTCATGACTGACTGTTGCAACAAACTCTGATTTCAATCGATCCACTTCGACTTCATGGGTAATATCGCGGAAGATTGAGACCGTACCCAGAAAATCATTCTGCAAGATGACAGGGGAGAGATGTACCAGAATAATACGACCGTTCTCCAGATCCAATTGTTCCGCGTAGGTCTCGCCCGGCTCATAGGCAATCGGACCGTCAGACCAGTTGCGAATAGTTTCCATCCATGTGCCGGCTGATTTTCCAAACAACCCGGCAAAAACATCCAAAGATTGACCAATGATGCGACCGGGTTCAAGATCTAAAATATCCGATGCAGACTGGTTGAGGAATGAAATGCGATTGTTGGGACCCGTAACCAGCACCCCATCTGCCACGGCTTCAAGGATGGCCTGTGAGCGACTGGCATCTTCCTGTTCGCGACGCAGCATGCTTCCCAATCGTTCTGCCTGATCGCGGATCAGTTCGTACAAATGGGCGTTATTGATCGCGACCGCCACCTGGCCTGCGATGGCTTTGACCATATTCAATAGCTCACCGCTGAAATAACTTGGTTTGCGGTGGAAGACCATCAAGACTCCGATGACATCCTCTGCCACCAGTAGAGGCATGGCAATCGCGCTTCTGTGCTCACGCGAGGAAGCACTCGTCTTCACCCAGCGTGGATCATTGATAAGATCGTTAATGAGGGCAGGCTCGCGGCGCTCCACCACCCATCCAGCCAACCCTTCACCGATCCTGAGCTTAAACCCACGACCCTCTCCTGAAACTTTATCAGTGAGATACCCATACCCTGCGCGGAAATGCAAAAGGTTGTCTTCGGCGTTGAGCAGCATGATCGTTCCCTGCTCAGCACCGATCGCATCATTGAGTAAGGCCAGCGTGCGATTCAAAGCTCGGTCAAGGTCAAGGCTGGCAGAGACTTCTGTCAAAATACGCAGGAGTGTTTCCGTGTTTTGTTGTTCGCGTTGCAACTGGGCGGTACGCTCAACCACGCGCATCTCCAATTCACGAGCCAAACGTTCCGTTTCGTTGAACAAACGTCCGTTCTGAATGGCAACCGCCGCCTGGTTTGCGAGCGTGCTGAGGATTTGCAGGTCATCTTCGGTGTATACGTTTGGCTGGTAACTCTGGGCAGAAAGCATACCTACAGTTCGACCACTCAAAGTCATCGGCACAGCCAAAATCGACAAGGGTGTATCAGGTTTTCCATAGACCACAGTCCCGACATTTTCCACGGTTTCAGCGCCGTGCAATAATAGGGGCTGACCTGAGGTTATGACCTGGCCGCTTAATCCCTGGTCGCGCGGGATGCGGGTAATCGGTGAACGCTTCTCGTCATCCACCAGATAAACGCCTTCGATTTCGTTCGTCTCCTCATCCAAAAGACTAATAACAAAGGATTCGACCGGCATCAACCGTTGTGCGGCCTTATGAACTGCCGTGTAGATTTGTTCAGGATCAAGATTGGTACTCACCTGATAACTTGCCTGATTAAGAATGGAGAATCGCTCCGCAGTGAAAAGTGTGGATTGATACAACCGCGCATTCTCTAAAGCAATGGAAGCCTGATTGGTGAGCGTGCGTGCAAGTTCGATCTCCGTAAGGCTGAAACGGATCGCCTGCGTTTGGAAGATGAAAATCAGAGCACGCAGATTCCCACTACTCACCAGCGGAAGAACAAGGAGTGACTTCGTTCCCTCTCCCAGGAATCTGCTTAAGGATGCCAAATCTGGTTCCGTGCTCACAGAATCTGTTGCAAACACTCCAAGCGATTCCTGCAACCGATGGAAGATCGGCGCATCTGGCAGGCGCTGTGGAAGTTTACTAATGGGTTTGGGCAGGGAATATTTCCAGACTGCATCCCCGCGTTCGAACATCACCACAGAAGCATTTGGAGCATTCAAGGCGTCAATCAATTCCTGGGCAGTTAATTGCAAAATCTTGCCTTCATCAAGCAAGCCACTCAAGGCAGATGAAAAACGATTCAGGAGACCCAGGCGCTGCGAACGTTGATCCAATTCGGTCGCGCGACTGATACTATCTTCAAACAAACGGGCATTTTCCAAAGCCACTGCCGCCTGGCTTGCAAAGGTGGTTCCCACTTGTACATGTTCCCGATTGTAAAAATGGGATTGCCACTTCTCAAGCGCCAGCACACCGATTACTTGATTCTTGGAAATAAGAGGCAATCCAAGCCACGAGAGACGCGGTGCTTCCAACGGCGGGAAGCGCGGGTCCTGCCGCACATCCCCAACCAGGATTCCCTGACCGGTGCGGATCATTTCCTTAAATAACGCGCTATCCTCCACTGCCAGCGTTAAGCCAAGACGGCGTTCCGTATCGGGGAAACCCCGCGCGGCGGCGACCGCCAGCCGGTCTTTCTCACGCAACCATAATGTCGCTGTATCGTAGCGAATGATTGGGTCCAGTTGATCTAGCAGGGAGGCAACCAGCTCGTCACTTTCAAGGCTGGCCGTAAACGTGGTTGCGGCGCTAGTCAGTGCTTCCAATTGAGCCGCACGCTCCTGAGTGGTCTGAACCAGACGAACGTTTTGAAGCGAGAGACCCACCTGTTGAGAAAGGGAGAGGAGCAAGGTTTCATCTTCCGGCGTGAAGGCTGCGGCAGTATTGAAGTTATCCAATACGAGCACACCCACAGGATCTTCACCGGATTGGATCGGGATCAGCAAACTGGAAATTGGCAGACGTCCGCCGGTGGCCTGTCGGTAAAGCAGCAAGCCTTCCGTTGAGAAGATATAGTCACGCGTGAACTGAACTTCATCCACGCGCAAAGGCCGCCTGGATTCAAAGACCTGCCCTGGTAAAGATTCACCGGGGCGATATACAATTCGTTTCATGGTCTCATTGTCTGCATAACCAGAAACTGCGGTTGGCACCAACTGACCGGCATGCTCATCCCAGATCAATACAACACCTGCATGTGCAGCATATAAAGCGCGCCTTGCACTTTCGAGCAAAGCCCGGACGATGCGTTCTGAATCCAGGCCGCGCAACTGACGGCTGAAATCAAGCAATAAGTTGACTTCCTGCAAGCGGCGGCGTGTCTCATTAAGCAGGGAAATATTCTGCAGAATCACCGAGGTCTGTCGAGCAATCTGATGATAGACCTGCAAATCTTCATCGGTAAAGGCAGGCATCGGCTCTGGGCTGACCGCCAGCATCGCCGCCACCGTTTTCTTATCGATCTTGATCGGCAGGCAAATCAGTGACTTGGCATGCAACGCTGAAAGAAGCGGAGTTTCACGCCACTCCAGGTCTTCATCCAGGTTTGAGATCAGGATGGCTTCGCCGCTCTGCAAACAGGCCCGCAGCGGATTCCGTTGCCCAAACAATGCTTCAGGGTTGGTTGCACGAGGAACATTTCCAAGCACATAAAGCAGTCGCGGACCTTCATGAGTTGTTTCCGCCACCATCGCCACAGACATCCTCAACTGGGTAAGCGTCTCGCGGCCAAGGGCCTGCAAAGCGGATGAGGAATCCAATTGCCGGCTTACGGATTCGGTAATGGCAAGACCCGCCCGAACCCGCTGGCCGCGTTGATCCAGATTTTGAATGGCGATCGTCTGATCGAGATCCTTGCGGAGCAAAATCGGTAGATCGTTTTGAGTAAGGTTGATCAGGCGTTGCTGTCTCTCCAACCCTGAGTTTAAAGAGTCCACTTTTGTGCGGAGTTCAACGAAACGTAAATGATTTGCGATGGCAAGCGAGGCTTGCGCCGCAAAAATCTCGAGCGCCTCGATAGTTGCGCGATCCGGCCTTAATCCATCCCGCGGCGCATCAAAACTCATTAGACCGAGTGGAACACCGTGCTCATCCTCCAACGGAATAATAAGGAAATCATCCGGGTCCCAGGCGTTGGATGATTTTCCGGTTTTATCTTCCAGTTCCAACGTGACCATGTGGACATCCGTTGGGATAATGGGTGCTTCGTCGACCGGGATGAAATAGGAACGACTGATCCGAAATTGCGGCTTGAGCATTTGCTGAATACTGGCAAACGGTTGTTTACGCGACATCAATTCAGTCAAAGTTTCAGGAGAAAAGCCAACGCCGGTAATACGACGTAACAATCCAGTGTCCCGTTCATAAATACTGACCAGGACTGCCTGGAAAGGTGTGGCTTCTCGAATACTATTACCGATGCTTCGCAATAATTGGTCAAGTGGCTGATCAAAATTCAGAACAAAACTTGATTCCGTTAGTTTGGTCAGCGTCTCAGCCCGGCGGCGCAATACTTCAGTGCGCTGGCGCTGCTCCTGATAACGTTGAACGTTGCCAAGCGCAACGCCTGCCTGTGACGCGAGAGTTTGAGTGACCTCCAGGGACGCCTGATCAAAAAAGCCAGGACGCCCGGAATGCAGGTGGAGCAACCCGGCGGTTTTTCCCTGATTAATAATCGGAACGATAAGAGCGGAACGAACACCTTCATGAACGGGTGTTTCATCGTTTAGTGAATAATCAACAATAAGTTGTGGCTCACCGGTCTCAATGACTTTTTGGTCGAACGCTGAAAAAGCTTCAGGAAGAGGACAGCCCAGCGACAGAATAACGGGTGGGGGGCTGGATGAAACGGTTGTGTTAAATAACAGGATAGCGCCACATTCGGCACGCGTTGTCCGCAGGCTTTCGTCACGCACCACTTCCAGCAGAGATTTCAGATCAGTCATCGAGTTCAGTTCACGGCTGACGCGGGCGATGGAAGTGAGCTGTTCCACGCGGCGGCGAAGACTCTCATCTGTCTGATTGGAGCGGCTCGCATTCTCTATCGCTGAAGCAAGTTGGGCTGCCGCTGTCAACACGATCTGAAGATCATAATTGTTAAAGAATTCAGCTTTGTGGCTTCCGAGCATTAATTCGCCAAGACTTCGATCCCGAACAATGAGAGGCACAACGATCGCCGATTCAACCTGGAGAATATTCACCAAGGGCCGGTAGACCGGAAGAATGTAACGATCAGCGCTCAGACGCCCCGAAATATAGGGCTTCTGACTACCAGATATCGTGAGACGATACTGAGGATCGTCCACATGCAGGCGGGCAAGGGCTTCAACCGAGTCAACTGAGGCACCGACCACTGAGGCTCGATGCAAACTCAATTCACCAATCTGTTCGTCGATGAGGAAGACTGCCGCCAAATCGCTTTGGAAAAGATTACCAAGTTCTTGTAGAGAGAAGCGGAGAACCTCATCCAGTGTGGCGGTGGAGGCTGCCAGACTGGAAATACGGCGTAACGCGTCGGAACGCAGCGCACGCTGACGAGTCCTTTCCACGACAAAGGAACTCTCGATAATCCCGGCAGCCTGATTGGCCACGGTCTTGATCAAACGAACTTCCGCGTCAGTGAATTCAAGCGGGGATTGATGATGATTTGAAAGCTGGAGATACCCTACAAAACGCTCACCGGAAATCAGTGGCGCAAGCACAGATTCACGCAAACTGGCTGCCTGGGCGAGGTTTTGCAAACCCAGCTCACGCCAGGTTTCATCTTCAGCCGCATTGTGAGTCATATAAAATTTTCGATCAGTTAGTATTTTCTCAGACTCACTTTCAGGCTGAATCGTCGTGCGATAGATTTCAACGATATGAGTCGGCAACCCCTGAAATGGGATTTGTGCCTCCAAAGTCCGTTTGTTCTCATCATATAAAAGGAAGCCAAGTATTTCCACCGAGAAAAGCGGCGCAATCGTTTCTACTAGGCGACTGATGAGATTCGTATAATCCTGTGAAGCGCTAAAGACTTGAGTAAGATTGGCAAGACTGCTTAATTCTGCAGAGCGACTTTGTTCACTCGCAAACACCATCGCATTGCGGATGCTGTAAGCGGCCTGGGCAGCAATCAGCTGAACCAGATCATAATCATGTTGACCCAATACACCAGCAGACAAATGACCTATCTCCAATGTACCCACTAATTGATGGTCAGCAATCAGCGGCAGGCCCAAATAGGATTGTACAGGCGAACTGCCATTCAATTTCGGAAGAGACAAATCAGGCACACGCGTGTCAGGGATCAGAAGTAATCTCTGACGAGTGCGTAATGTATTGGTTAACTCGCCAAATTGAGAGTGTGCGGCACGAATAGCATGAGAAGTCCCGGAAGATTCCAATGTATATGGCATGAGCGCTTGGTTCGCTTCATCCCAGACTTTTACTTCCAGTACGTCCGCCGGAACGAGATGAGATACATTTAGCAAAATCGCATACAGGGTATCTTCAAGGTTAAGGCTGGCAGAAACATTTTTGCCAAAGTCTGACACAATTCGGAGGATGGAAGAATCGGCACCGGCCTCACTCAGACTGGTCGAGAGTTCCACGCTCCGCATGGTGATGAGCATCAGTGGATAAGGCCCCGGTATCTGATACGAAGTAGCATCCATAAGCCGCCCACCTACAGACAGTCTCTTTTGCCCCTGGCGCGTGCACAGACTCAGAATATCCTCCGCGGGCCGTGCACGCCGGATCAAACGTTCAAGGTCAGCAGCTTCGCCTTCGCGCAGTCCAAACCATTCGCGCGCCAATTCGTTGACGTACTCTACGCGTCCGCCAAACTGGACGATCAATATGGCTTCATTTAAATTTGAGGAATCGGGGGAAATAAAAGTTGAAGTGGCTTCAGATTTAATCGAGGCGTTACGCGGTAATTGACGCAACCAGATCACTGCCAGTACCAGAAGGCCCAGTACTACAGCAAAGACAATCAATGCAAGGCCCACTTCCAGCCCGGCTAGCATTCTCTAATAACACCTTATCCGCCAGACGCGGAATCCTGGCGGCGGGCTTCCGCCGCAAGTTCAGTGATCTCACGAATATCGGCAAATGAGTTGGAACTGGGCGATACGATCCCCACGGACATGGTCATGAAAGGAACTTTGACAGTCGTGCCATCTGCCGCAGGGGTCTGCACAAATCCCTGTTGGCGATCCATAAAGTTGTAGTGCGTCAGTACTTCGTTATCGAATCTTTCCTTGAGACGCGCCTTCATGGCTTCGGCCTTTTCTTCCGTCGTGATCATAATAAAATTGTCGCCTCCCGCGTGACCGATGAAGTCAGAAGTGGACCCGACTTCGTCCACCACTTCTCCAATCATCATGGCCGTGAATCGAAGGACATCGTCGCCCGCGACAAAGCCATAGACATCTTTAAACGGCTCGAAATTGTTCACGCGCGCATCCAGCAAGGCCCAGCCCTTTTGCCGGATGATCCGGCGCAGTTGTTCCTCGATAAGCCGCCCCGCGGGGAGTCCAGAACGAGGATCAGTTAAACTCTCTCGTTCCGAACGTCTGATTGCGCCCTGGACGCGTAGCTTCAGTTCCTCGATATCAAATGGCTTGGTAATGTAATCATCCGCGCCCAGTTCCAGTCCCTGCAACTTGTCGCTACGCTCATCCCTTTGCGTGAGGAAAATCACGGGGATATGACTGGTACGCATATTAGTACGCAAACTGCGGCATACCTCGTAGCCATCAATATCGGGCAACATGATATCAAGCACGATCAGATGCGGCAAAACCTGTTTTGTTTTCTCCAGCGCCTCTGACCCGCGCACCGCAACATCGACATCGAAGTCCATGCCACTGAAATAAATTTTCAGCATGTTGCCGATGTCAATATCATCTTCCACAACCAACAGGCGGGCTTTTCCCATAAGCAGCCTCCAAATTACGTGTGCGCCGTCTGCAACTTGCGAGCATTTTTCGCATTGCGACGCACTGTTTCAATATGTTGTTGAGTGACCTCACGCTCGAACGAACGGAATCCACTCAAGCGAAATCCATGCTTCTTGGCCATTGCACTGATTTCTTCCACGCGTTCTCTCGTAAGGTGTTTACCCAATGTATAATCCTCGAAACGTCCTTCCAATGCCAGGGCAATTGTCTCAGCCATGCAGGCATATGCCTTTCCCGGCGGGAAACCAAAGTTAAAATGGAAATTCACGGCGCCTGGAACATCAACCATTCCGCCGTCTATTACTAATATATCATCTCTCGCCGCTGCTACCATTGCAGAAACATCACGGGGACGGGCCACGTCGCACACTACACTACCGGGCTGTAAATGCTCGGGACGGATGACCTCGTGGAGTGCGCTGGTCACCGTCAAGATCAATTGGGCGTCTGCCAGAACATCCATGCTGGTGCTGACGATCAGTTCGGCTCTGGCCCGGACCTGGAGCCGGTCGCGCAATCCCTCGAGCGCTTCCCACCGGCGGCCAATCAGATAAAGCCGCTCTACATCCTCTGCCAGTAATTCAGCGCATACCTGCCCAATCGCACCGGTGGCACCTACAACCGCAGCGGTCGCTCCGTTCAGCGGAATGTCCATGACAGCGGCCGCCTCGCGGATCGCTTCTACTGCAACTGTGACAGTATAAGAATCTCCAGTAGTTACCGGCACATCCAGAGCATTCGCGATCGTAACACCGGCATCTCCAATCACAGATGTAAACGCGCCCAGTCCGAGAATTTGTGCGCCGAGTTTTTCAGCCAGGCGACCAGTTTGGATGATCTTGCGATATACCGTGCGTTCTGGCAGTTCCATCATCCTCCTGGGTGTGTAAGGGCAGGCAATGAACCAGCCTTTTATTTCCTTGCCGGTTGCCTGAGAAGTAATTCCTGCGATCTCCGAAATATAGACCGGTGGAAAAAATGTGGAGAAGAAATCGATCTGTCTCTCATTTAATATGCGCCCAAGAAATGGAAACTTGCGGCTCACATCCCGTTTCGGGTCAATGGGATGGATGATAAATGCAAAAGTATCCACCGCTTACCATGTTTCCAATTGACTCTCGCCCGGGCGAGGATATAAGCGTCGATGAAGACCAGCCGCTTTCAGCTTATGATGATCACTATCTTCATAGCGGACATCTCGGTCAATCACACGGCGGTCTCTCGACGCAGCGAGAACCACATCCGATTCAATCGTGCGGGCAGGATAGACGATCATTCCGGAACCCAAACGACAATTATGCCCGACAGCGCTTCCGATCACCGGGCGATTGGACATGTTCAATTTGCCATTGCCATCCAAAGCACGGATGGGGGCTGGGATCAGGTTGTAATCAGTAAAAGTAGACCCAGCACCAATAAACGTGTTTCGCCCAATCACGCACATCTGCAGACAGGTATTTTGCGCGATCATGCTATTTTCCATCACCGTGGTCATAAATAACGCCGCGCGGAATGGGAGAAAAGCCCCATCTCCCACTACCGATAACATCAATTGGACATCCTGCGAAATATTGACGTTGTTTCCAATGATACAGTTTTCGATGACCGCGCCTGCATTGATCGTTACATTATCTCCAATGCTAGTTGGGCCATGGATAATGGCATGCGGATCAATAATACAATTCCTGCCCACCTTAACCAACTCTGAACACTCCAGAATCTGGTTCCCTTCATAGATAGCCTTGCCCAAAATTCTCAACTTAAAAACCACGTCTTCGGTGAGGCGCTTTTCGAAGCGGGCCCCTCTTGAAAACAAACCAAACACCACATCCGCAATAAAAATATGCACCCAGGAGTCGATGGCGAGCAAGGCACGCAAGGGCACTTGAAACGTCAGATCGCCACTCTGGTCCGCCATATAAGTGGGTACATGGTAGTAACCAAGTTCACGTGCTTCAAGGTCGATCACCAGTGGTTCGACATCGGCAACAGGCCCGTTTGGGTAATACCACAGATCGGCGAGAAACAGCCCACCGGCCGGTGTATAAGAAGCTGAAAGCGGCAGGGCATGTTCTTTAAAGGCCGAGTCGTCTGCAGAAAATGCCGCACGACAGGCGGTCCTCCCCTTGCGAGCTAACGTGATGAACAAACGAATATATTCTTCGTCGAAGAAAAGATTGTCCCGATAAACGATCATTTCATCACGTTGCTGGGGAAAACGCTGCCCCGGTTTCAACTCAACTTCCCGGGTAGTATAAGGAGTAAGAACATTCCGCTGATGCAACCACAAGGGAGTATTTTGTATGCGTAAATCCCGGGCCGGTTCGTTAAACGGTGTTATTGGGTGCGGAGCATTGATAATAACCTTGAGCATATCGATGAGCAATTATTCCACAGAATTCATAAAACAGGGACGGGAAGTTCCTGTTTTCAAGCACGCAGCGTCTACAAATTTGTTTGGATAAATTCTTTTAGAAAATGGGGGCTTGATCGATCTCAATCGTACAGGTTGGATCCCCGGCGGCGATGCATGTTTTTTCTTCCACGTTGAAAACCTTGCCGCCGCTCACCCAATAGAGCGCTTCCTGTAATAAACCTACTGCCAGATGACAGACAGGATCATGAGCCTTACGTTCCCAACAAAGCGGACAACGCTCAATGTGCCAAAGGATTTTCCCATCCTCTTGTTCGACACGGACTTGTTGATCTGTAAATTTGTTGAATAGCTCAGCAAAGGCTTTTGCGCCAGCCTGGAGTTTTGTCGGAAGCGGCATCAGGCGAAAAGCCATTTCTGTGAGTCCCATTTGAGTACCATATTGGCGCACACCGTAATTGAAACAGGCTCGACCAACTCGCAAGGCAAGTCCGCGGCCACCATGTGGACCATAGGCGTGCTCCAGAACTTCGGTGATGTTACTGAGGGTTGAAAATGGAAAATCAAGACTTGTATTATCTGGAGGGTAATTTTCAATGAGAGTTGGAAGTGAGGCGAGATTTAAAACGGCATTGATCCCGTTACGGCCCATCACCTCTTCCATCGATAAGAGAATGATCCTCCCCATTCGATTCGGATAGTTATACTGGGTAAGAGTGGTCATAGTGTCACAGAGGGTGTCGGAGATAGAGATGGCGATGCCTGAGTTGAAAGGGCAGGTTCATCTTTGTCAAGAAATGATTTTAACCGTTCTGAGAAATTTTGAGGCTCTTCCAGCATTGGGAAATGCCCGGCCGCCGGAAACCGTTCGATGTGCGCGTGACCGATGCCTCTTTTCATCGGTTCCCATTGTCTTGGGTGGACGATCACGTCGCGATCCCCATACATCCCCATGGCTGGGATATTGATCTGTCCAAGCATGGGACGCAGATCCGTGCGGCGAAGCGATGCAATCGAAAGCAGGAAGGCTTCGAGGGTAGTGCGCGAGAGGTCGCGGTCCATCATAGCCGCAAAGCGTTCGTCACGACAGATAAAAGGGGAAGCCACCTTTATACCAAAGCGAAAGGCACCCATCATATTGAAGAGCATAAAGGCAATCGGGCGATAACCCGCCCATTTTAAAGGCAACGCCAGAGATGAGCCAACAATCGGTGAACCAACCACTACCACTTTGCTGACGCGTTGAGGATATTTGATCGCGACAGAAAGACTGACTGTTCCACCCATGCTATGACCAACCAGGGGCGCCCGAGTGATGCCCAACTGTTCCATAAATTGGTCTACAAGACTAGCGAAATCTTGAACCGTGTAAGTTCTGCGCTTCTTGCCTGATTCGCCAAACCCCCAGAAGTCAAGCGCATAGGTGCGATAATACCGACCCAGAAAGCTCATCGTATCCTGCCACAGGCCCCACGAACCAAGCCAGCCATGCAGGAGGATAACGGGCTTGCCACGTCCGTACACCTCATAATGAACTAAGCCTTGATTAGTAGTAATTGAGGACATTTAGGATATCATTTGGTGTGAAACTATTTAATCTGCACAAGTAAATAATTCGATTTATTAACTTTATCACTGGGCCAAATCTTAATTGCTTGCCGTTTTTTTTTGTCTTTCTTCTCTGGATCTCATAAGAACTTCTACAGCCTCTGGCAAATATGGATGTCGCAGTCTTGTATAAATATTTACACTTTTTAGGGCATAGGAAGATGCTAATGAGACATTTCCTTGCAGCAAAAGAGCACGAGCTATTCTATAATTATCCTGAGCTATTTCTTCTTGCTGTCCTATTTCTTCAGCTAATTTTAATGCCTCCAGAGCTAACTTTTCAGCTTTCGCCCAATCTCTTTGTGCCAAAGCTAATTCGGCTAAATTGCCCTTGTATATTAAGATTACTCCTGGATCCTCATCATCTCTTACAATTAGAAGTGCTTCTTTAAGATTTTCTTCTGCTTCTGGGAGATCGCCATATTCCATCTGTGCTTCTGCAAGTGCATTAAGGACATCAGCGATTTGGCTATCTTCGGCCATAGATTCCTTTAACCTCCTAGCAGATTCTTTGAAGGACTTAATCGCAACGGCGTAATTGCTCTCCAACTTATGACCAATACCATAAAGATAACTAATCAAAGGAAATTCTTTTGTGATTTTGCCTGGATCGAGTTTTTCCCAATAATTTTTGGCGCGATTTGCGGAGTCCAGAACCTCCTTGGATTGGCCTCGATAGCTATAAATCAAGCCTACATTATAAGCTCTCCATCCAGCTGAATAATAATCGCCACAGTTCTCTGCTTTTTTTTCTGCATTTTGATATATCCATAATAATTCTTCCCACCGACCGCTCGATTTTAAGAAGCCCTCTAAGCGCCGACAAAGGGTTTGGAAATCATCATTCTCACCCTTTAAAAAATAGGGCAAGGCAGACAAAATAGCCGGCCATTCCTTGTTTTTTAATTCACTGTAATCCTTATGATCATCACATTCTTTGGCTATCCGAATAACGTATTTTGCCAATCGGTGCCCTGCTAAACTTACTTCGTGTGGCATCTTGGATCGGATAAATCCAGCGGTGACTTCGGGTAAATAATATTCTGTATATTTTTTATTAGAAATCAGTATCGACCGATTTGAAAGTTCGTCAAGCATATTCTCGATAGAGCCTTTAGGCAACTGCGAATCATCATCGTCCTCAGACATTTGAGAAATCCATTTGAAACTATCACTGGTAACAAGTCCAATATGAGTTATAGCAGCTAAAACTATTTTTTCTGGCGAAGACAAAGTCTCGATTAAGTCGCCAAAAATGTACTGAAGAGGATTATTTTCTTCAGATTTTTCTTTATCCCGAGGTACCCGCTTTATGAATTCGATAGCCTGTGTAATAGTGCGCAAATTACTACCTTCGCGTCCTAATTGGCCAACTATCCATTTAATTAACAAAGGATTGCCACCAGTATAAAGATTTAGTAATTGTTTTTCATCCGAAGATGCTCCTCTTAAGAGCTCATTGTTTTTTGCCAGTTCGGATATCAATTCCTTTGCCTCATTTGCGTTTAGCCGATCAAGACGAATAACTTTCGCTTCAACATCTGAACGACGTCTGCTCGTTACAATAGCTTTATTCCCTTCTGGGAGCAGACTCAAAAATTGATAAAGTCGAGAAGCCTCACTATCTTCTAAAGTTTCAAGATTGTCAAAGATGATTAATACTCGTTGCTTAGTTAAGGCACGACGTAAGGCGTTAGCTCGATCTTCTTCGTTTAACCTTTGAATGCTATCTTCTCCAAGTTCGAGAGCCAATTCACTGAGTAGTGCGAGGTAATTAATCCGAGCGTATTCATTCAATTTTTGCTCACCCGAAGGCGTAAGTTCACGTATTTTTGCAGTAATAAAGATCTTTCTATCAAATAAACCATCAGGTGCTTCATGAGCAGCCTTGATTGCAAGAGCTGTCTTCCCAATACCACCGGGACCATCAATAAGAACTCCCCACGTTCGAGCATTGGCCGATATCGCATCAGCAATATCTTTCAGTTTATTTTCTCGACCAAAAAAGTAAGGTAGATAGGGAAGAGAGGTGATCGGCCGATCTGTAGTTTGTATATAAGGCTGTTCTGATAGTTCGCTAGTATATCTTCCAATAGCCGCAGAAACTTGGCTCGCTAAATTTTCAGGAGTAGTAAAGAAATCAACAGTCTTCTCCTTCCTAATTACTTCTATGAACTTGTTTAATTTGTCAACTTTTTCCGGTTCACGTTCCATCATTTTTGGAGGCCAAGGTTGATCCTCATTAACTATAAAACAAAAAACAGGCTTACCTCGACTTTTAGCATGCCAATACTCTTGCTCTGTAATTGAATAATCATTTTCGTCAGGAATAGATCCATAGCGATGGGCATAAATTCCAACTACGACATCGCATTTTCTTAACTCACTCTTTGCGACTTTGTTCGGTTCTTCTTCACGGGCAGCGAAGAATTCCATTTGAATAACATCATGTCCTTGTTTTCGCAGAGCATTGGCCACAACTTCCCTATAGCTTATTAAATCTAAATAAGTTGAGCTAATAAATATTTTCAGCGGGCCCAGTTGTTTTGAGCTTTTCAGAGTTTCGCTAGCCATGGTATTGACGTATGTTGAAACTATGCCGTATTACCTAAAACCAGTAAGAAGTAATTGGGGACATAATATTTGAATAAGCCTTTCCTATTTCCTACTTTCCCGACTCCATAGCTTCCAGAATGCTATACAACAACTCAAGAAGGACAGACTTTACGGTATTCCGGTCTGTAGCAACACAAGGGAGAAACTTGACCTTACTATCCAGCCGCAATGCATGGCGCATATCTTCGAGATCCCAGGCATCCTCACGGTCCTGCTTGTTTGCAGCGACAACATAAGGAGTAGGCGCATATGCACGGAATGTTTCGAGGATCGAGCGCGCCTCCCGGAAAGTCTCAGGGCGAGTACTATCCACCATTACAATAAAACCCAGCATGCCTTCTGAAAGGATTTCCCACATGAAATCAAAGCGTTTCTGCCCGGGCGTGCCGAATAGATAAAGCACAAGATCTTCATCCACGGTAATACGGCCAAAATCCATTGCAACAGTAGTGGACTCCTTAACCGAGCGCTCTGCCGCACTGGAAATCTTGCGTTCCGTCGAAACAACGTCAATTTCACTGACCGACTGAATGAACTCCGTCTTGCCAGCACTGAAAGGACCTGTCACCACCATTTTTACTGTTTGCATAAATGCTTATCCTTCCGCCTCGATGACTACAGCGAGCGAATGCGTCCAATTAACCTATTGACTAATGATTTCTGTTCTTCCTTATTCTGGGTTGGGAACGTCTTTGGACTCATTGGGATCACCATACCCTCAGGCCGAACAACTTCGATAAGGCCAGCTTGCAACAGTCCATATACAATCCGGCGGATCTCAAGATCATTCATTTTGTTGGTCTGCGCGATCTGTTTCATTGTATTTCTGGGATTAATATAGGAAACGACGCGCCACTCTTCCACGCTCAGGCTCACATTCTTCAACGGGCGGTCAGTGAACTTGAGAGCCATATCAAGGCTGGGGATTTCATCCTGCAATTGTTCCCATTCGCGCAGCTGACGGGCACCCTCAATAATAATATTTTCAAGATCAAGGCGAACGTTAATTCGGTCGTCAGGAGGGAGCATCTCTCCCTCGAAACGGAAAAAGCCTTCGACCCAGGTAAAGAGACGGCGAATAATCTCTGTAAAATAACCCTGAAGATTAAGCAGGATCTCTTCCTGAGAAAGGTAACCAGCATTGATCAGCAATAATCCCAATTCTTTATCTGAAATTTTCCCCGCCCGCTCGACAATGGCACGATACTGATTCACCGTCAACTTATTGGCCTTATGCAAAACCGCCGCCAGACTTCCGTCATCCTGACCTACACGCGCATAGGCCAGTTTGCCTTCACGAAATGAAATAAAAGCCTGTTCACTCGGACCATCGACAACCAGAGTGCCAGTCTTTTGAGCCAGATTGACCAGATTGAGCAATTGTGTAATTGTAAAATCTCGGAGATTGCCGCGTAACGCCATATATACCTCAACAAAATCCCCCGCATGGGAGATTAAAAAAGATTATACATGCAAAAGGATACATGCGTCAAACGGCGTACTCTCGATTGAAAAGGAATTGGAAGGTGGCGTTTTTCCCATTAACGCGGTGATACACTTATTGAAAACATTCGTGGGAGCCTTCATGCGAAAATCGATCTCTGCACTCATTTTCGGTTTAAGCCTGCTGACCATTACATCAGCTTTTATTGTTCTGCCTCCAATTGATAACGTTGCAGTTGTCCCTGTTTCTGGTACGCCTTTCTCAGTTCAAGCTACTCCCAGTGCCATACAGACTTCATCATTCACGCCTCAAGCTGCAGAAACACCCGTTCGAGGCAATCCGCCTCTTTCCTTGACGCTGATCTTATTAGTATTATGCTGCGGCTTTCTTCTTCTTATTGGAATGTTCATCCTTGGATTTATTGTCCGCAATCAGAATATGAAGGAATGGAAGAAGGGTCAACAATCTGATCCTCCTTGAGTTAAATAGGAGCCTTCTTCGAAAAAAGGAGTCTGGGTGAGGGATCACGGCCTCGCTTCCACTGCAAACTCAACCTGTGCGATCTTTCCTCCAATGCTGGATACCATAAACTCAAACGGTAGGTTCCCACCTGCCGAAAGACCCGCTTTCGATTCCCATCTACGGACACCAACCACGTGTCCCGCCTCGTCGTAAGCTGTCCCCGCTACCCAAACTTGAGATGCAGCCTTTGCTGCATCTGCCAACAACACGACTCCACGGATCCGCGCGCTGCGCCCATCCGCATTGACCTGCACCAGCGTATTGTTGACGGTAGCGGGCAAATATCTTTCATCATTTGGCAGCAAACGTATTGCGGTTAACACCTGAACTTGTGGCTTCGCATCCAAGGGAATCGCAGGAGGGAAAAATACAACCAGAGGTAAAGATGTGCTCGGTGCAAGAATATTCAATGGTAATAAGGCGGTTTGACTTGCAATCGTAGTATTGTCTGCATCAACCAATGTCACCTGCGCACTGAGGTTTTCCATGAAATCTGAAAAATCATTGTGGGCAAGGAGGAAACACCACATCCCTTTATCCGCAGTGGGGTAACACTCGATCTGTTGAATGGTAAAAGGCACGGCGGTTGGTGTCGGTTCACCGGATGGATTCTCAGGATTGCTCGGAATTTTGAGTACCTGTCCTACAGACATTGCGTTAGGTGAGATTTCCGGATTCGCAGCTTGCAAATCATCCATCGAAACGCCAAACTTGAGCGCAATACTACTGATCGTATCGCCTCGTTGCACGGTATAGGTAAAAGGCGTTGGGCTGGTAAGAGGCGCATCCGCAGTAACCAGGCCTTCAGGAGCCTGCATCGTTCCCACTGGAGAAGTTGGACTCTGGGTTGATGTGAGAAATGGGATCAGATCCACGCTTGAAGGCGCGGATTGAGTCTGTTGAGGAGCGCAAGCAGTCAATAAAAAGATGAAAGAGGAAAGATAGAAAATAGAATCTAAGCAAGGACGCATGAGTCGGTTATGAATACAATTGGATTTCAGGATTTTCCACCGCTGATCGAAATCACAAAATGGACTTCGCTGGATTCCCTGAGGTTATGACGAAGTTTCAGCGTGCTTGTATGCCCATCAACAACAATGGCAATGGATGGTCGCAAATGATCATCCTCACACAAGCGATCCTTGATTCCAGGATAAATCCTGTCCAGATTATCGATCACATCCCGAATCGTAACACCCTCTACAGCAAGAGACCGTTCCCCATTCGTAAGATCGCGCAACAAAGAGGGAATCCCAACGACTGGCAAAGGATCATCCTTCTTGCTTATTAAGTTCTGCAACGATCCGCGCCGGGGTCATGGGCAGTGTGGTCATGCGCACACCAATCGCATGATAGATGGCATTCGCCAGCGCGGCTGGCGGCGGAACAATCGGCACCTCTCCCACGCCGCGTACGCCGTAGGGATGTCCGGGATTGGGAACTTCGACGATCACGGTTTCAATCATCGGCAGATCCAGAGTGACGGGCATGCGATAGTCCAGCAAACTTGCATTCACCAATCTTCCTTGTTCATCATAAAGATATTCTTCATTCAAAGCCCAACCCACACCCTGTGCAACCCCGCCCTGCATTTGGCTCGCCACATAATCTGGATAGATCGCCTTGCCGGCATCCTGCACGGCGGTATAGCGAAGGATTTGCACCTTGCCCGTTTCAGGGTCTACTTCCACGTCAACGATGTGGGTTGCAAAGGTGGGAGCAGACCGCTCCGGTCGTACAGCCGCGCTGGCAACTACAGGACCACCGGTCTCATCGAGACGTGATGCCAATTGGGCAAAGGTCATCTGCTTATCATCAAACAGAAACCTACCATGTTCAAATCGAATCTTATCCGGCTGGGTTTCCCAAATCAGTGCCGCCCGTTCGAGTAATTTTTCCTTCAATAGTTTGCTTACTTCATAGGCAGCCCAACCCGTAGAAAACGTTGTTCGGCTTCCGTACGTGCCTTCGGTGTATCCTACCGAATCTGTATCCACAACGGCAGGATGAATCGACTCGGCCGGAATTCCAAGCCCTTCGGCAAGTTGCATTGCCACCGAGGTACGCGTGCCGCCAATATCCACCGAACCCGTGATCAGACTAACCGTGCCATCGCTGTTGACACTCGCCGAGGCGCTGGATTTCCCCCCATAGTTGTACCAAAAACCGGATGCAACCCCGCGTCCCCGGTGGGAACGATTCGGACCTTCGAGCGGCCCGCAATAATGGGAGGATTTCTGTGCGGCTTCCAACGTTTCCAGGAAACCAATCCGAGCAAAAGTCGGACCATCCACGCGGCGGTCACCTTCCCTGGCGCCGTTCAACAAACGGAACTCGATAGGATCCATGCCAAGTTTTTCGCACAATTCATCGACCATAGTTTCGCAAGCGAACGCGGCGTTCGATCCGCCTGGCGCGCGGTATGCTGCTGTACGCGGTTTGTTGACCAAGACATCATAGCCATCCACCAGCGCATTCTCGATCCGATATGGCGCAAACATCACTCCCATGCCCCCGCCGACTGGTGAACCGGGATAGGCACCTGCTTCGTAGGCGAGCAGCGCCTGCACCGCGGTAATCTTGCCTTCACGGTTTGCGCCCATTTTTACTTTGATGTAGGAACCGGATGTCGGTCCCGTGGCTGCAAGCACATCGCTGCGCGTCATTGTCATCTTGACCGGGCGATAGCCGCTCTTGCGGGAAAGCAGGACGACAACCGGCTCAAGATAGACGCCAACCTTTCCACCGAAACCGCCGCCAATTTCCATGGGAACCACACGGATTTTTGAAACTGGCATTTCAAGGATCTCCGCGGTTTGTTCACGCACGCCAAATGAGCCCTGCGTGCTGCACCAAATGGTAATCTGTCCGTCCGGATTATATTGCGCAGTTGCGTTTTGCGGTTCGATGTATCCCTGATGCACCATGGAGGTGAAGAACTCGCGCTCGACGATCACGGAGGCATCCTGAAAGCCTTTTTCCAGATCGCCGGTTTGGATCTGATAATGAGCTGCGACGTTACTGGGAACATCGCCTTTCTTTCCTAATTCGTCTGTTCGCATGTCATCGAGCAAGATCGCCGAATCAGCCTGCATCGCTTTCCGTACATCCAGCACAGGCGGGAGAACTTCATATTCCACTTCGATCAATGCCGCGGCTGCCTCTGCTATATGAACGTTGATGGCTGCAACGGCCGCGACCGCATGGCCAAAATATAGCACCTTGTCTTTTGCCAAAACATTATTGCTCTGATGCCGCAAGTTGATCGTACCTTCACCGAGTTCCGCAATTTTGCTCTCCACATCGGGCAGATCTTTGGCAGTGACCACCGCTCTTACACCGGGATACGCTTCCGCTTGGCTTGTATCAATGGATAAAATACGGGCGTGGGCGTGTGAGCTTCGCACCATCGCGCCATATAACATGCCAGGCAGACGAATATCTGCACCGTATTGTGCACGCCCCGTGACTTTGTCAGTCCCATCATGACGGAGCGGGTTTTTCCCGATGACATCATAGCTATCTTTTTTTTCATCTACGGGTAAAGTTGTGGTCATAGGATGCCGTCCTGAACTTGAGCCGCGTCCATCACGGCGCGCACGATCCGATCATAGCCCGTACAGCGACATAGATTGCCCGCCAGCCATCCTCGGATTTCCGTTTCGCTTGGGTTCGGATTCTGATCCAGTAAAGCCTTTGCAGCCACGATAAAGCCCGGAGTGCAAAACCCACACTGCAGGGCGGCATGAACGATAAACTTTTCCTGCAATGGATGAAGTCCCTGCGCGGTCGCGATCCCTTCGATGGTTGTCACGCGGCGTCCGTTGATTTCCACTGCCAGCACCAGACAGGAATTCACCAGCGCACCGTCCAAGATGACATTGCACGCGCCGCAATTGCCATTGTTGCAACCTTCCTTCGCGCCGGTCAACCCCAGCGTCTCGCGCAGCACTTCCAGCAGACTCTGGCGCGGCTCGCACAGAAACTCAGCCTCTTCGCCGTTGATGGTGGCTTGTACTCGAACTCTCTTTGTCATGATGCCCTCGCCCTTTCGATTGCCTTTTCAAGCGCGCGCCGCGTGAGCACCGCGCAAAGATGTTTTCGATGTTCAGCCGTGCCGCGCAGATCAGAAATGGGACGCGCCGCGGCTTGCGCGATCGCCGCGGCTGCTCGAATGTTTTCCTCGCTGACTTCTTTTCCTGCTAAAAACCTCCCTGCATCTTCCACGAACAACGGAGTTGGTGCGACTGCTCCCAGTGCGATCCTGGCTGAGAGGATTTTCTGGTGCGTTGAGTCAAGGACCACTGAGGCTCCCGCGCCAACGACCGCAATATCCATTTCATTGCGCGGAATGAAACGAAGATAATGAGCTCCAAAATTTTCCCTCTGTGGTGGAACGCTCACGGCCACTAACAACTCTCCGGGTGCTAAGGCATTCTTCCCAGGCGCAATACAAAACTGCTCAACGGGCACGTTACGCGTTCCGCTGGCGCTTGCAATGATACAGGTTGCTTCATGGACAATCAATACCGGTATTGAATCCGCTGCGGGTGAAGCATTGCACAGATTTCCTCCCACGCTGGCTCGGTATTGGATCTGCACCCCACCGATCAAATGAATGGCATCCACCAATCCCAGGTAGATTTCAGAAACAGTTCTATGATGACAAATCTCGTAACAAGAGGCCGAGGCTCCAATCCATAACCCGACCTGTGGATCATAGTGAATGTTTGTCAGTTCCGCGATGTTCTTAACATCGATCAATAAATCAGCTCTACGACGATTCTCACGCAACTGCACCAGTATATCCGTGCCGCCGCATAGGACGCGCGCTCGGCCGTTGTTAGACGTCAATAGACCCACAGCTTCGCTGACACTGCCTACCGATATGTAATCCAGGGCTTGCATTAATACCTCCCGAGAGATAAATCCACGCCGGACCAACAAAGCTTTGGGCCATTATAATTCACATGAGACAAAACAAATTTCTATCATGGAGGCAATATGGAATATCGTCATTTAGGAAAGACAGGGATTCAACTCAGCGAGTTATCGTTCGGCTCTTGGGTTACATTTCACACTCAAGCGGATGTACAAGCCGCGGTTGACATGATGTCTGCAGCCTACGATGCAGGCGTGAACTTTTTCGATAACGCCGAATCATATGCGGGTGGCAAGTCTGAGGAAGTGATGGGTGCGGCGCTTAAGCAATTGGGGTGGCGGCGCGGCAGTTATCTGATTTCGACTAAATTTTACTGGGGGATTCATGACGGCGTAAACGAACGCCACACACTTAATCGCAAACGACTCATTGAGGGAATCAACGGATCACTGGAACGCCTGCAACTCGATTACGTGGACTTGATCTACTGTCATCGTCCTGACAAAACGACGCCAATTGAAGAGACCGTGTGGGCGATGCACAATATCATCGAATGGGGCAAGGCAATCTATTGGGGCACATCGGAATGGGACGCGGCGGAAATCGTTGTCGCCTTAGAAATCGCAGAACGTCATCATTTACACAAACCTGTGACCGAACAACCCAGGTACAACTTGTTCGAGCGTTATCGATTTTCGAGAGAGTACGAACGCGTATACAAAGAATATGGCTATGGCACAACCACGTTTAGCCCACTTTCATCCGGGTTGCTTACTGGAAAATATAGTGATGGCATTCCTCAGGGAAGCCGCGGCGCGCTCGAAGGATACGATTGGCTACGCGATCAGCTTAGAGATAAAGATAGGCTTGCAAAGGTCCAGGCATTGGAGCCAATTGCCAAGGAGTTGGATTGCACACTTTCACAACTTGCGCTCGCCTGGTGTTTGAAGAATCCATTTGTGAGCACCATCATCACAGGAGCAAGCCGGGTGGAACAGGTTCATGAAAATATGAAAGCGGCTGACGTCGCGCCGAAACTTACACCCGAAATCTTAGAGCGGATCGATGGCATTTTTGAGGTAAAAAAGGAAGAAGAAGACGATTAGCCAAATTTCAGCCAAGTCCGAATAAAGGCTTGTCCAGCAGGATTCTGCTGGACATTATGGTTTATAATGAAGAATCCCTCAAAAAGGACAAATTCGGCAGAATTTTGTGACATTCATCTAGTCCCTTCTCACTCCCCATTAATCTCCACATGTAAAATAATCCAGCATCAATTTGCACGTTTTTCGTATTGCTCGGCATCGGAGGTAGACATGCGAATCAATAAGTTTGTCATCGGCGGCGTACTCATCCTTGGGGCAGTCGTCTTTTTAATCTGGACTTCGACCGCGGCCAGTGCGGAATATTTCCTGACCATTAACGAACTGAATGCGAAGGGATCCAGTATCGTGGATAAAAATCTACGCGTCTCTGGTGCGGTGGTCGGCGACTCGATCCAATACGATGCCCAGGACCTGACTCTTAGCTTTGAAGTTGCCCATGTGCCTGGTGATAACGCCGAGCTTGAAACCGAAGGCGGACTTGCAGAGGCCTTGCATCAAGCCGTGATGGATCCATCCCGCGCCCGCATGAAGGTTGTTTATGTGGGTCCGAAGCCTGATCTCCTGCGCAATGAGGCACAAGCGATCATGACCGGTCATCTGGCACCCGATGGAACCTTCTACGCGGAGGAACTCCTGCTCAAATGCCCAACTCGATATGAACAGGCCGTACCCGACCAGGCCGGATTATAGATGCTGACGCCCTAAAGGTCTAAAGACCTTTAGGGTTTTTATTCGAAGGAGACCCTGATGATCGCTAATTTCGGCTTTGGCGTTTTATTCATAACATTTTTGGTGACGCTTTATAGTGTCTTCGCGGCCATTTATGGGGATCGCAAGCAAATCCCTGCCATGGTGGAAAGTGCACGTCGTGCCATGTTACTTACATGGCCGTTGTTGACTCTTACAGCAGGAGTTCTCATTTATTTGTTGGTCAATAATCATTACGAAGTACAGTTCGTTTACGAAGTGACCAGCCGCTCCATGCCCACCTATCTCAAGGTTACAGCCTGGTGGGGTGGGCAAGCTGGCTCGTTACTCTTCTGGTCCTGGTTGATGTCAGCATTCGCATCTCTGGTTACTTTACGCAAATGGGACCGCGACCGCGAGTTCCTTCCGTGGGTAATCGTGGTTGCTTGTGTTACGATGGCATTCTTTATCGGGATGAACGTCTTTTTCGAGAATCCGTTTGCGCAACTGTATCAAACGACTGCCGGGATCGAGCCGCATACTTTTCACCCGGCGAATAGTATTTTATTTACTCCAGAAGATGGACGTGGCTTGAATCCTCTCCTACGCCACCCGGGCATGATCATTCATCCTCCCATGCTTTATCTTGGCTTCGTCTCTTTTGTCATTCCCTTTGCCTTCGCGTTTGCGGCATTGATCACCGGCCGCACCGATGATCGCTGGATCCGCCTCACGCGCCGTTGGGCATTATGGGCCTGGCTGTTTCTCTCTTTTGGGTTGGTACTTGGTAGTCGCTGGGCCTATGATGTTCTTGGCTGGGGAGGGTTCTGGGGTTGGGACCCGGTGGAGATCGCGGCCTTTATGCCCTGGCTGACGGGCACGGCATTCTTACATTCCGTGATGATCCAGGAAAAGCGCGGCATGCTAAAACACTGGAATATGCTGTTGATCATCTTGACATATGACCTCGTCATCTTCGGCACATTCCTGACACGCTCAGGTGTTCTTTCCTCCGTACATGCATTTGCTCAAAGCGCAATTGGTCCCTTATTCTTCGGGTTTATCGGATTCACGCTTATCACGTCTGTTGCTTTGATCATCTATCGTTGGAATAGTTTGAAATCAGAAACAGAGATGACCTCTATGCTCTCGCGCGAAGCATTGTTCCTGCTGAACAATCTTCTATTCATGAGTATTCTGGTTGTCTGCTTCTGGGGCGTCATCTTCCCCTTAATATCGGAACTATTTACGGGCCAAAAGGTGACTGTTGGTCCTCCGTTCTACGAGCGTGCAACTGCTCCACTTTTTGCAGCCTTGCTACTGCTGATGGGCATCGCTCCCCTCTCTGCATGGGGACATTCCACAGTCCAGACTCTCGGCCGAGCGATCTGGAAGCCAACCCTGGGCGCGGTGGCTATTACCGCCCTGCTCTTCGTGACATACACACAAAAAATTGGCGCGTTGATCGGTTTCTTCCTGATTGCTCTCGTCATCCTCGTTACGATCTATGAATACCTGCGCGGCGCGTATGCCCGTCAACGGAGTCAGGGCGAAAACATTTTCACCGCACTCTGGACCTTGACCGGACGCAACCGACGACGCTATGGCGGCTATATCATTCACCTGAGTATGGTATTGATGGCAATTGGGATTATCGGCATTGAAAGCTTCCAGGTAGAAACACAGGGCAGGATCGGCGTTGGGGAGTCGCTCAAGCTTTCAAATTACACAGTTACCTACAAAGAGTTGGCCTCCTGGGATGACCAGCCTAAAGGCGTGAATTTCACGCGGGCTGTGGTTGATGTCTCTCGAAATGGAGTCTATCTCGGTCAATTGCATCCACGCAGAGACTATTACTACGATTCGCAACAAGCCATGACCATTCCTGGTGAGCGCGCCACGTTGAGAGATGATCTGTACGTTCTATTGATCGACTGGGAACCCGCCTCAACCACGGGAGCGACGTTCAAAATCTTTGTTAATCCTCTGGTCAACTGGTTGTGGCTCGGCAGTTTTATCTTCCTCGCCGGAATTATCATTGCGGCGTGGCCTGAAAAAGAAATGGAACGTGTTGCTGTTCCTGCCAGAAGAACGATCCAGCAGACGAGCGCGGCAGATTAGATCAGTACGTGATAAATTGGTAAGAACATACATGAAAGCATTCTACAAATCACCGTTGTCACGAATTACTGATCGCAAATTACTATTTGCAATCCTCTTTGCTTTGTCGCTGGGTTTCATTGCAAACTCTATCGCCTCTGCTCAAGGTCCAACTCCCACCGATGATGATGTGAATCGCATCGCCAAACAACTCTATTGTCCAGTTTGCGAAAGTACGCCGCTGGATGTGTGTCCCACGGAAGCATGCCGTCAGTGGCGCGACTTAATCCGTACCATGCTGACTCAGGGCAAGAGCGAAGCCGAGATCAAACAATATTTTGTGGAACAGTATGGCGCCCGTGTGTTGGCAGAGCCGCCCAATCGATTGGTCGCCTATCTTGTGCCGGCGGTTGCCATCCTATTGGGCGCGCTGCTCCTCTTCCGCGGCTTTCAGATGTGGATGAAACCATCCCTTACAGAATCAAGCGCGGTAGATTCGGAACGGGAAGCAAAACCTTCTCAGGATCCATATGTTGCCCGGCTGGAAGAAGAACTTAAGAAAAGAAAATAATCATTCTTGCGAAGGCATGTCCTGAAGCGAAGCTGAAGGATCAAAGCCTTTGCACGAATATGAGAGAATATCATGACAGAATCATCAGTCGCTGCCCCACGTCGGGGTGTACCAATCTGGGTACAGATCATCATTTGGGTATTCCTGGTTGGCTTGCTGGCCATCGTCGCGCTTGGATTAAAGCGGGCACAGCAAGGCACAGTTCAACCTGGACAGGTCATTAAAAATTTCACACTGCCTTTGTATAGCGGTTATGATCTGGGCGGTAAGAGCGAAATCCAGCTTCAGGATCTGCGCGGCAAAGTAGTCGTTATCAATTTTTGGGCGTCCTGGTGCAAGCCGTGCGAACAGGAAGCTGCTGAAATGCAACAGGCCTGGACGGAATATGAACCTACCGGGAAGGTTGTATTTCTCGGCGTGGATTATGTAGATACAGAGCCACAAGCCCGCGTCTATCTCAAAAAATTTGGTATTAATTATACAAACGGACCGGATCTTGCTACGCGCATTTCACAATACTTTCGCATCAAAGGTGTCCCTGAAACATACTTTGTAGATCAGGATGGCGTATTGCAATATGTCCAGATTGGACCGTTCACATCCATTGATCAAATCCGCGCACAAATAGACCCATTGCTGAAATAGAGGGATTGATGGAACTGACCGCCATTTTCTTTTCACTCGCAGTCCTGATTCTCGTTGGAATGTATCTCTACGCTCCTTTTATGGAACGGCGCGCCCGCAGTGTTACGGAAGAGGAACACGAACTTTCCGCACTGATGGCAGAACGCGATCGCGTGATCAACTCATTGCAGGAACTCGACTTCGATTTCAAATTGGGAAAAATTCCTGAAGATGATTATCCGCCTCAACGGGCGAGTCTCCTGCAAAAGGGTGCAGATATTTTAAGGAAGATCGATTCGCTCGCCCCGCAAGCTACTTCGGCGCAGGATACCGAAGCCCGGCTCGAACGTGCCATTGCCGCGCGCCGCGCAGACGCGTCCACCACCACACCGGAAGTCTCGGATGACGACCTGGAATCAATGATCTCTTCTCGTCGCAAGGGCCGCACCACTAAATCTGCCGGCTTCTGCCC